>OGRS01001018.1_pt1 | contig 20183 bp, 16 predicted proteins | sample 1553561 | NCBI WGS metagenome assembly OGRS01 (sample SAMEA2580103, study PRJEB22360) | human gut metagenome | biome: human gut; feature: human-associated habitat; material: faeces | place: Denmark | collected 2008/2010
GCTACTATGGAGATGACGGTGCAGTGATCGGCGGAATTGCCACCTTTTACGGGATGCCGGTTACGGTCATCGGCCAGGAAAAGGGAAAAACGACCAAAGATAATTTAAAATGCAACTTCGGCATGCCGTCACCGGAAGGCTACAGAAAGGCCCTCCGCCTGATGAAACAGGCGGAAAAGTTCAACCGCCCGGTTATCTGTTTTGTAGACACGCCGGGAGCCTTCTGCGGACTGGAAGCCGAGGAGAGAGGACAGGGGGAGGCCATCGCCAGAAACCTGTTTGAGATGTCCGACTTAAAGGTTCCGATTCTGACGATTGTAATCGGGGAAGGCGGAAGCGGCGGCGCTCTTGCCCTTGCGGTGGCAAATGAGGTTTGGATGATGGAAAATTCCGTCTATTCCGTCCTGTCGCCGGAAGGATTTGCCTCCATCTTGTGGAAGGACAGCAAGAGGGCCAGTGAAGCGGCAAAAGTGATGAAGATGACGGCAAAAGACCTCTATGAGCTGGGACTGATTGAACGGATTATTGCCGAGGATCTGCCGGCTACGGCGGAGACCGCGGAAATAGTCGGAGAAATTATTGACCGCCATATGAGAGAGTTCTTTAAGACCTGCGAAATCATGACGCCGGAAGAGATTGTCAGCCAGAGATATGACAGGTTCAGGGGATTTTAATAATAGTTAAAAACAGGATAGGAGAAATAGAATGTGTAATTTAAAACCGTTGAAAATAGGCAATCTGACCGCCAAGCTTCCTATTATTCAGGGAGGGATGGGCGTCGGAATCAGTCTCTCTTCCCTGGCCGGGGCCGTAGCGAAAGAAGGCGGAATCGGTATCATATCAACGGCGCAGATTGGTTTTCGGGAGCCGGATTTTGCTGAGGATTCCCAGACGGCCAATTTAAGGGCTATCGGGAAGGAATTTAAAAAGGCAAGGGAGATTTCACCGGACGGTGTGATCGGATTTAATATTATGGTGGCGACGAAGAGTTACGCACTGTATGTGAAGGAAGCGGTTAAGGCAGGAGCGGACATTATTATCTCCGGAGCCGGTCTTCCCGCCAGCCTTCCGGCATATCTGGCCGAGGCTGCGGCAGAGATGGGCGCGGCCGGGGAAAAGGCCGCTGCCGAAGCCTGCGCCCGTGCGGAGGCTGAGGAGCGCGCCCGTGCTGAAGAGGCCCGCCGCGCCGAGGAAGCCCGCATCCGCGAGGAAGAGGAGCGCCGCGCCGCCCAGGAACGTGCCGAAGCCGCACGCCGTGAAGCTGAAGAAGCCCGTGCTCGTGAGGAAGCTTTGAAGAAGGAACAGGAAAAGGACGAGGCCGCCCTCAAGGCCGCCCGTCGCGAGGCCGAAAAGGCCAAGCTTGATGCTGAAGTGGCCGCCGCCACTGCCAAGCGCATGGAGGCCGAGGCCGCCGAACGCCGTCGCCGCGAGGAAGCTCGCCGCAAGGCCGAGGAGGAGGCCCGCAGCATCCGCGCCATGATGAACCGCAAGAACGGAGTTCTCACCGCCAAGAAGGTCAAGCCCGCTGAAAAGCCCGCCGAAGCCCCGAAGGCCGCTGAGCAGAAGCCTGCCGCCAAGGATGACAAGGCCAAGAAGACCGCTCGTCCGCAGCGTCCGGCCGCCGAGCCGCAGCAGAATGCCGGTGATGGCCGCAAGGGCCACCCGTCCGACCGCAAGAAGGGCGGCAAGGGCGGCTCCGACCGCTTCGGTGATGAGGGTCAGCATCGCCGCACGATCAAGACGCGCGGTGAGGACGATTCCGGGCAGACCGGCTGGCGCACGGCCCGCGGCCGTCGCAGCCAGGACCGCAACCGTCATGCCGAACCCGTTCAGCAGGTTCAGGAGCAGGTGGTGCGTGAAGTTCAGGTGCCTGAGACGATCAGCGTTGCGGACCTTGCCTACAAGATGGCCGTCAAGGCCACCGAAGTGATCAAGACCCTCATGAAGATGGGGCAGATGGTCACGATCAACCAGATGCTCGATCAGGACACGGCGATGCTCATCGTCGAGGAAATGGGCCACAAGGCCGTCGCCGCCAAGCCGGACGATCCCGAAGCCATCCTCGGTGAACTGCAGAACGTCGAATATCCCGCTCTGCCGCGTCCGCCTGTCGTCACGATCATGGGCCACGTTGACCACGGCAAGACCTCGCTGCTCGACTACATTCGTCGTGCCAAGGTTGCGGCCGGTGAAGCCGGCGGCATTACGCAGCACATTGGTGCCTACCATGTGAAGACGCCGCGCGGCATCGTCACCTTCCTCGACACCCCGGGCCATGAAGCCTTTACGGCCATGCGCGCCCGTGGCGCTCAGGCCACCGACGTCGTCATTCTGGTGGTTGCCGCCGACGACGGCGTGATGCCCCAGACGAAGGAGGCCATTGCGCACTCCCGTGCCGCTGGCGTTCCGCTCGTTGTCGCCATCAACAAGATCGACAAGCCCGAGGCCAATCCTGAGCGCGTAAAGCAGGAGCTCGTTGCCAACGACGTCATGCCTGAAGAGTGGGGCGGCGACGTGCCGTTCTGCCCCGTGTCCGCCAAGACGGGCGCAGGTGTTGACGAACTTCTTGAAAACGTGCTGCTTCAGGCCGAAATGCTCGAGCTCAAGGCTCCGGTCGAAGGTCCCGCCCACGGCATCGTGATCGAATCCCGCCTCGACAAGGGCCGCGGCCCCGTCGCGTCCATTCTGGTTCAGGGTGGTACGCTGCATCGCGGCGACATCGTGCTCGTCGGCCAGGAATTCGGCCGCGTGCGCGCCATGATCAACGAACTCGGCAAGGCCCAGCAGGCCGCCGGTCCGTCCATCCCTGTCGAAATTCAGGGCCTTTCCGGCGTTCCTGCCGCGGGTGACGAGGTCATCGTTCTCAACGACGAGCGCAAGGCCCGTGAAATCTCGCTCTTCCGTCAGGGCAAGTACCGCGATCAGAAACTCGCCAAACAGCATGCGACGAACCTCGCCAACCTCTTCTCCGGTGCGAACGAGGGCGAAGTCAAGACGCTGCCGCTCATCATCAAGGCCGACGTCCAGGGCTCTCAGGAGGCGCTCATCCATGCGCTTACGAAGCTCTCCACGGACGAAGTCCGCGTTCAGGTCGTTCATGCCGCCGTCGGCGGCATCAGCGAGTCCGACGTGAATCTCGCCGCTGCGTCGTCCGCCGTGATCATCGGCTTCAACGTCCGCGCCGACGCTCAGGCGCGCAAGGTTGCCGAGACCGAAGGCATCGACATCCGCTACTACAACATCATCTACGACGCCGTGGATGACGTTAAGGCCGCTCTGGGCGGCATGCTCTCTCCCGAACGCCGCGAAACGTCTCTCGGCCTTCTCGAGATCCGCCAGATCATCCGCGTGCCGAAGGTCGGCAACATCGCCGGCTGCCGCGTGCTCGAAGGCGTGGTTCGCCGCAATGCGTCGGTCCGACTGCTTCGCGACAACGTGGTCATCTGGACGGGCGAGCTCGCCTCTCTCAAGCACTTCAAGGACGACGTCCGCGAAGTTCAGGCCGGTCAGGAATGCGGCCTGTCGCTCAAGGGCTACGACGACATCCGTGAGCTCGACCAGCTTGAGATCTTCGAGGTGACCGAAGTCGCCCGCACGCTTTAAGAGGATCGTTCCAACATCAGGGGAGGACATGCCTTCGGGCTGTCCTCCCGTCATTGACTTTATGCAAGGGGGGCAACCTTCATGAAACCGAAGAAACCCGGCCGTTCCCTCCGAGTGGCCGACCAGATCGCCCGCGATCTCGCCGTGCTCATCCCGAAGGAGGTCCGCGATCCCCGCGTCGGCCTCGTTACGGTGACGGGCTGCGAGATTACGCCCGACTATGCGCATGCCAAGGTCTTCTTTACGGTGATCGGGAGCGATCCCGCCGTCTGTGAGGAAGGTCTCAATGCCGCAGCGGGCATGCTTCGCAACCATCTCTTTCGCAAGCTGACGATCCATACTGTGCCGACGCTTCACTTCGCGCACGACGACAGCGTGAACCGCGGCTTCGAAATGGACGCCCTCATCCGCAAGGCCATGAGCGAAACGCGTCCCGAGGAGAACTGACTTGGCCAGGCGTGGAGATCCGATTGACGGCGTCATGCTCCTTGACAAGCCGCTCGGCATGAGTTCGAACGCTGCGCTCCAGACGGTGCGCAGGCTTGTCAACGCGCAGAAGGCTGGCCATACGGGCACTCTCGATCCGATGGCCACGGGGCTTCTGCCGCTTTGCTTCGGCAACGCAACGAAGTTTTCCGCCGACCTGCTGCACGCCGAAAAGGGCTATGTCGCCCGCGTGAAGCTCGGCGAGGTCTCGTCCACGGGCGATGCCGAGGGCGAGATCGTCGAGCGTCATCCCGTCGACGTGACGGCCGAGGCGCTCGAAGAGGCCGTCGCCGCCTTTCTGGGTGAGATCGTTCAGATTCCGCCCATGTACTCAGCCCTCAAGGTCAACGGCAAGTGCCTTTATCAGCTCGCCCGTCAGGGTGAGACGGTTGAACGTGCTCCGCGTACGGTCACCGTGCGCGAGATCGCGGCCTCCGATTTTGACGGCACGTCCTTCACACTCACGTGTCTCGTTTCCAAGGGTACGTACATTCGCGTGCTTGCCGAGGACATCGGGCGCAGGCTTGGGTGCGGCGCTCATCTGACGGCTCTTCGCCGCACGCGCGTCGGCGACCTTTCTATCGACGACGCCGTGACGGTTGAGACGCTTGAAGAATGCGGCTCTCCCGAAGAGGCCCGCCGTCTTCTCAAGGGGGCCGACTCTCTTCTGCAGACCTTTGAAGCCGTGACGCTTGACGAAATGCAGACGGCACGCTTCATGACGGGACAGCGCCTTGCCCTCGGGCTTACAATGCGGGGGCGCGTCCGCGTATACGGACCGAACAACATGCTGCTCGGGACGGCCCGCGCAAACGAGCGCGGCGTCCTTGAGCCTGAAAGACTCATCGCACATTAAATCAACACGAGAAAAAAATGACTCGAGCTATTCGTAACATTGCGATCATCGCGCACGTCGACCACGGCAAGACCACGATGGTGGACTGCCTGCTTCGCAGCGCCGGCACCTTCCGCGCCAATCAGCAGGTTGCTGAACGCGTGATGGACTCCAACGATCTGGAACGCGAACGCGGCATCACCATTCTCTCGAAGAACTGCGCCGTCGAATACGAAGGTACGCACATCAACATCATTGACACCCCGGGGCATGCTGACTTCGGCGGTGAAGTTGAACGCGTCCTCTCCATGGTCGACGGCGTGCTGCTCCTCGTTGACGCCGTTGAAGGCCCGATGCCGCAGACGCGCTTCGTGACCCGCAAGGCTCTCGCCCAGGGCCTCAAGCCCATCGTCGTCGTCAACAAGATCGACCGCCCGGGCGCCCGTCCCGACTGGGTCGTCAACCAGACGTTCGACCTCTTCGACAAGCTCGGTGCCACGGAAGACCAGCTCGACTTCCCCGTGATCTACGCCTCCGCTCTCAACGGCTTTGCCGGTCACACGACCGACGTCGAAGAGCTCAAGCAGATCGGCAACATGCGCGCCGTCTTCGACGACATCATCAAGTACATCCCCGTCCGTGACGACGATCCCGACGGCCCCCTGATGCTTCAGATCTGCTCGCTCGACTACTCGAGCTACGTGGGCAAGATCGGCATCGGCCGCGTGCATCGCGGCCGCATCCGCCCGAACATGGACGTCGCGATCATGAACGGTCCGGAAGACACCCCGAAGCGCGTGAAGATCAATCAGGTCCTGAAGTTCGAGGGTCTCGAGCGTCAGCTCGTCGATGAAGCCGAAGCCGGCGACATCGTGCTCGTCAACGGCATTGAAGAGCTCTCCATCGGCACGACGATCACCGATCTTCAGCAACCCGAAGCCCTCCCGATGCTCAAGGTCGATGAGCCGACCCTGACGATGAACTTCCAGGTTAACTCCTCTCCGCTCGCCGGCCGTGAAGGCAAGTTCGTGACGTCCCGCCAGATTCGCGAACGTCTCGAACGCGAGCTCAAGTCCAACGTCGCCATGCGCGTGCGTAACACCGACGACGAAACCGTCTGGGAAGTCGCCGGTCGCGGTGAACTTCATCTCACGATTCTTCTCGAGAACATGCGCCGCGAAGGCTTCGAACTGGCCGTCTCCCGTCCGCGCGTCCTTCTCAAGGAAGTCGACGGCGTCAAGATGGAACCGTACGAACTTCTGACGGTCGACGTCGAGGAAGAGCATCAGGGCTCCGTCATGGAAGAGCTCGGCCGCCGCAAGGGCGACCTGCAGGACATGCAGCCGGACGGCAAGGGCCGCGTCCGCCTTGAATACCGCATTCCCGCCCGCGGTCTCATCGGCTTCCAGAGCCTCTTCATGACGATGTGCCGCGGCACCGGCATTATGAGCCACGTCTTCGACGACTACGGTCCCATCAGCCGCGGCGACATCGGCGAGCGCCGCTCCGGCGTGATCATCTCCCAGGACGACGGCGATGCCGTGGCCTATGCTCTCTGGAAGATTCAGGAGCGCGGCCGCCTCTTCGTCTCCCCGGGCGACAAGCTCTACGAAGGCATGATCATCGGCGAGCACGCCCGTGAAAACGACATCGTCGTGAACCCGATCCGCGGCAAGCAGCTCACCAACATCCGTGCCTCCGGTACGGACGAAGCCATCCGTCTGGTGCCGCCTGTCAAGCTCACGCTGGAAAGCGCCGTCGAGTTCATCAATGACGACGAACTTGTCGAAATCACGCCGCACTCCATCCGCCTGCGCAAGCGCTATCTGAAGGACTTCGAACGCAAGCGCGCCGCCCGCGCCGTTCAGAACGAATTCGGCGAGAAGGATGAGTAAGAAGAAGTCGAAGGGGTGTGATGCGGCCTGTCCTTGCGGGAGCGGGCTCGCACTCGCAGCCTGTTGCGGGCGTCTTCATGCGGGCGTGCCCGCAGAAACGCCCGAGGCTCTGATGCGAAGCCGCTATTCGGCATATGCTCTCGATCTCGACGCCTATGTCCTAGAGACGTGGGCGCCTGAAACGCGGCCCGCCGTCCTTTTCGAAGATGGCGAGGAACGGCCGAAGTGGCTTTCCCTCGTCATTCACTCCTCTTACGAGGAAGGGGCGGAGGGCAGAGTCAGCTTCACCGCGCGCGGCAGGACCTCTCAGGGCGCCTTCAGGTTGGAGGAGAACAGCCGCTTCCGTCTTGAGAACGGCCGATGGCTATATGTCGACGGCACGTTTGACGACAGGTAAGATCTCGACTTATGAGCCGCCCTTCGGGGCGGCTTAATTTTTATTCAACAACACTTGTTTACGGAACCGACTTTCATGCCTCTCAATCCCGGGGACTGGCGCTTCACCGTGGCGCCGATGCTGGACTGGACAGACCGGCACTGCAGGTACTTTCACAGGCTGCTCACGAGCAGGGCTCGCCTCTACACCGAGATGGTGACGACTGGGGCGATCATTCACGGCGATCGTGACCGCCTGCTCGGCTTTTCACAGCCGGAGCATCCCGTCGCACTGCAGCTGGGCGGCTCGGATCCTGCCGATCTGGCGGAGTCCGTCCGAATTGCATCAGCTTACGGTTATGACGAATACAACCTCAACTGCGGATGCCCTTCCGAGCGTGTGCAGAAGGGAAGCTTCGGGGCGTGTCTGATGCTCGAGCCTCAGACCGTGGCCGCCTGCGTCAGGGCGATGCAGGACGTGACGGACAAGCCCGTGACGGTGAAGCACCGCATCGGGGTGGATGATCACAACGAATACGGCTTTGTGCGCGACTTCGTGGGCACGGTCTACGATGCTGGTTGCCGCGTCTTCATCGTTCATACGCGCTCGGCCTGGCTCAAGGGGCTGTCGCCGAAGGAGAATCGAGAGGTTCCTCCGCTTGTTCGCGAGACTGCCTTCAGGCTCAAGAAGGACTTTCCCGACACGGTGATGCTGATCAATGGACAGATCGCCTCCCTCGATGAGGCGAAGGCGCTTGTTGATGCAGGCATGGACGGCGTGATGGTGGGACGCGCGGCCTATCAGAATCCCTGGATGCTCGCCGGCGTCGACGAGGTGCTCTACGGTGTTGAGCACGACGTGACGCGCCTTGAATGCGTTCATCGCATGACGGCGTATCTGGAGGAGAACTACAGGGACGACGTGCACGCCATCCGTGCCGTGGCTCGTCATGTGAACGGTCAGGCTCAGGGGCTGCCCGGCGCACGCAGATGGCGTCAGGTGCTTTCCGATCCTGCGGCCATCAAGGACAGGGGAGCGGGGCTCATTCAGTATGCATGGGAGGAGGCCTTCGGCGAAGGCTGATGACGGCATGAAAAACGCCAGGGTGAAAGCTCTGGCGTTTTCGTACGCGAAAGGATGATCAGCGCTTCTTGGCGGGCGTCCTGCGTGCCTTGCCAGAGGCGGCCTTCTTGGCCTGAAGGGCGCGGGCGCGGCGCGTCACGTCGCTTTCATTCGCGGCTTCCCAGGCCTTGCGGCGCGGGCGGGAGGCTTCGATGGCGGCCTTGACGGCCGTCGCTGCGGTCTTGTTGAAGCGGTACTGGCTGTCTCGGATCCTTTCATTCTTGAGCCAGACGGCGGTGGGAATGACGCGGGTCTTGCGGCTCGTCGGCGTGAGCTCCTCGGCGAAGGCCGGCATGAGCTTGCCGCGGTTGGCAGTCATGAGGCCGATGCTCAGGGAGTCGATGAGCGTGGGAAAGTCGACCGTCAGCGTGCGGGTGCCGTTGAGGTAGCGAAGGTCCCAGCGGGCCTTTACGACGGGGTCGGGCTTGCTTCGCTGGCAGAAGATCGTGCCGGACTTCGTGTGATAGACGTTGACGAGGCCGTTCTGCGGCAGTTCCACCGTGCGGGTCTTTGTTCCTCGGCGCGTCTTGATCTTTTCCTTGCCAGTCTTCTTCTTGATGGTCTTTTCGAAGCGAAGGCCCACGGGCGTGACACCGTCGCCGGGAAGCACGTTGAGACAGTATGGCGTTTCCTTCGTGAAGCGCTCGGAGAAGTCCTCGATGTTGTTCGAACCCGTGAAGGCAGTGTGGCTCAGCGCGAGCAGCTCGTCCTGAATGATCCAGAGCGTGGCGGCATAGGCTACACTGCCTGCGGGGAATCGCTCCTCGCCCATGAAGAGCGCGGCCTTGGTCGGCATGTTGCCTCGGGTGCGCAGGAAGTCTCGGATTTCCTGACCGGAGACGTCGTAGGCCTCCAGCGTGACGCGAAGCTCGAGTTTTTCCCTGCCGTCGAATTCGATGACGACGTGGTCGCCCTCGGGGCGGAGTCCTGTCGGATTTTCAGGCGGAACGCGTCGGCCGTCTCTCATGATGCCGACGGCACCGGAACCCCAGGAGAAGCCGTGAGGCTTGCCGAAGGCGTAGTCCTCTTCGACCTTGTAGCGGTTGTTTTCACGGATCAGGTCGGTGATGCGGAACTGCGCGCCTTCATCATCGTCGAAGAAGAAGATGCCGTCGCCCTTGAAGGCATCGACCACGGGCATGGGAATGCGCTTGGCGGTGAGAGGCGTGGCGGGGGCGGCGCGGGCGCCGAGATTGCTGAAGGTGGCGGGGCGGATGTTTTCCTCACGGGGGGCGGCGGTGGTCGCACAGCCTGTGAGCCAGAGTGCCGCAACGGCGGAAGCGGAACCAATCAGCGCGCGGCGCGTGATGTGAACAGACATTGGGGGAGTCCTCACAGAGTTTGCAGTGTTTGTGCGCAGGCGTGCGAAATGCATCTTCTGTTGCCTATGGGCGACGGAAGGCGAAGGCCTGTCGGATGAGGATAGCAGATCGGGTGACGGGCGGACGCCGTTCTCAGGTAAGGAGGCGTTTCAGGGCCATCGGGCGGACTGAAGTTGTCTCGCCGCCAGGTCGGCGGTTTCCAGAAGTGCGTCGAAAAGCGGGGTTTCCCAATGCAGTTTGGGAAGCGGCGTTCGGGTGAGCGCTATTTCAGCTTCACTGGCGAAGCGGGTGGGAGCGAGCGAGGAGAGCAGGGCCCAGTTCGAGAATATTCTGTCGCGCGAGTCATGCAGAATGTCGGCGGACGGAATGGCGTCCGACTTTCTTCCGTTTTCCACGCGGTCGGCGGGCATGAGGTTCCAGAGGTCGTTGCAGTGAAAGCGGGCCCAGGGCAGCATGTGGTCGACGGCCAGCGTCTGCGCCTTGAGCGGCGTTCCGCTCCAGATGCTCCGAAGGGAGCCTCGGCTGATTGCAGCCTTGTAGGCGCTTGCGGCAAAGTCCGTGTCGCGGGCGGACTCCGGCGGCAGAAGGCGCACGATGATGTTGGCCTGCGTAAGGGCGTGCTCAGCGCTGCACAGGGATTCAAAGCGTGCGGAGAGTCCGGCCCACTCGGGAATCAAGCTGTCCTCGAGCCAGGGGGCGATGCGGTTGAGTTCGAGCCAGAGTTCGGCGGGAAAGGCGAGGAGACCGTAGCGTTCGATGATTGATCCGCGTCCTGTAAAAGGAGGCCTGCGACCGGCGTGCGTGGCGACGTAGGTGAAAACGGGGTTCCTGCCGTCATCCTGAATGTAATGGATGGGCCCCTTGAGAGCGGTCGTGACGACATCGTCGAAGAGCAGTTGAAGCAGTGAGGTCTGATCCTTTGAACGTGCCTCGTTTCGCATCAGGGATTCAAAGACGCCGTATTGGCTATGACATTTTGTCATGGTCCGTTCGAGCGCAGTGCCGAAGCCGAGCTCTCTGTTCTGATGGATCTGTCTGGGCATGCGGGGGCCGCTGGCGAGCTGCCAGTAGTCCCTGATCCATCGTTCGGCGATGAGGCCGAGCGGCACCAGAGCTTTGCCATTGTCGAAGCGGACGCTGCGCGGCATGGTGCGGTTGATGTCGCAGAGTGCGCGTAGGAGCGCGAGCTTGTAGGTCGAGGTTTTGACATCCTTTTCGAGAATGTGCCTGAATCGTCTGTTGCTCAGCTCGCTTTGCGAGTCGCGAAGAAAAACGCAGGACGCTCATCTGCACTCGTGACCGGGAGAGCCGACGCCGTCCCGGATTTCCTGCGAGGCCAGCCGAAAGCCCATGCGCTCGAAGAGCGTGGCATAGTCGAGCGAATCGCGCAAGAAGGTCTTGCGATCTGGATCCCCCTTGTGGTCAAGAGGCACGACGACGATCAGCGTGCCCTTGTCCGTGACAGCACGCTCCATGAAGCATGCGCCTTCATAGAGTTCATGGTCGGACAGATGCTGAAGAACTCCGCAGGTGTAGACGGCGTCAAAGCGGGGGAGACGGGCGAATAGTGCGTCTTCGGAACCCTTGTCGGGAGGAAGGCAAAGCAGGGAGAAGGAGGGCGACTCGGCGCCGAGGAGGGCCTGAGCTCTGGCCTCGGCGAGCTTCAGCAGCGGCCCGCTCCCGTCCGTGGCTTCGACGATGGCGCCGAGGCCCGACATGAAGCGGGCATCTCGGCTCGATCCGCAAGCGAGCTCTAGAACGCGGCTTCCCTTGGGTATCCATCGGGTGAGGAGCGTTTGAATCTCTTGGGGCGTTTCACCCTCATAGAGCCTGAAAAAAGGCCTCGGAACGTGTTTCGTAAGCGGACGGCATCGGCATGGCGCACTCCTCAGATCTCGACGATGCGGCCCGGATTGAGACGGTTGTCGGGGTCGAAGGCGAGTTTCAGGGCACGCATGGCGGCCAGCTCCTCCGGTGTCTTGGTGCGCTTGAGCTCCTGCGTCTTGAGACTTCCGACGCCGTGCTCTGCGGCGATGGAGCCGCCTTCGGCAAGGACTCGGTCGTGCACGAGCCTGTGAACGGCTTCTTCATGCGGGAAGGCGATGCCGGCGGGACCGACGTTGAAGTGCAGGTTCCCGTCGCCGTAGTGGCCGAAGACGGAGGGCTTTACGCCCGGGAAGGTCTCCTCAAGGGCGGCGCTTGTTTCCCTGATGAAGCGGACGAGGCTTGAGCGCGGGACGCTGATGTCGTGCTTGACGTTTCCGCCCTCACGCTTGACGGCGGAGGGAATGGTCTCACGGCAGCGCCAGAAGGCCTCGCGGTCCGATTCGCTGCGGCTAACGGCACCGTCGAGAATCAGTCCGTTCTCGAGAAGCGGTGCCAGAACGCCCTCGAGTTCTTCTGAGGATTCATCGGAATCCCGTCGCCAGTCGGAGACGTCTAGAAGCACCTGCCAGTCGGAAAGAGGGACGGGGGGCGTCATGCCCGTGACGGCCGAGAGCGATTCGAGCGGCGTGCGACCGATGAGTTCGAAAGCGGTGAGACCGGGGCCGAAGGCCGCCTCAAGTGTTTCAAAGAGCGTTTCAACGTCTTCAAGGCGACGAGGCGTGATCCAGGCCGAGACGATAGAGCGGGGCATGGGCTCGAGCGCGAGGACGGCTTCGGTGATGACGCCGAGCGTGCCTTCGGATCCGATGAAGACGTCCCGCAGGCTGTAGCCTGAATTGTCCTTTCGAAGCCCCTTCATGAGGTCGAGCACTTCGCCTGAGGCGAGCACGACCTTGAGGCCGAGCACCTGACGCCGCGCCATGCCGTACCGCAGCACGTGCACGCCGCCCGCGTTGGCGGCGATGACGCCTCCTGTCTGGCATGAGCCTTCGGCGGCGAGCGACAGGGGAAGAAGGCGCCCTGCATCCGAGGCGGCCTTCTGTGCATCCTGCAGAACGACGCCGGCCTCAAGCGTGATCGTGTTGTTGACGGTGTCAACATTCAGGATGCGCTTCATGCGGCCGAGCTGAAGGATGAGAGTTCGTCGTGCTGTCTCTGCGGAGGCACCGGGTTCAGGCGTGGCGCCTCCGACATTGCTGGTATTGCCGCCCTGCGGGATGACGGAGAGTCCGTATGCGGCGGCAGTCTTCATGACGAGAGAAACCTCTTCGGTCGAGGCGGGTCGCACGACGGCAAGCGCTTCGCCTTGTCTGCGTCCTCTGCCGTCCAGAGCGGCGGCGGAGATGTCGGCGGGATCGGTTATGAGCCCCGTGTCGCTCACGGCGGAGCGGAGTACATCGATGATTTCTTGATAGGCAGGCATGGCGGAGAACGGTTTCATTGGAGGAATGCCTCAATCATACCTTCGGGGAGGGGATGAAGAGCGGGGCCCTCCAAAAAGGAAAAGCCCGAAGCGGGTGCTTCGGGCTTGAGCGTTGTCGGCGAAGGTGCGGAATTACTTCAGCGCTTCGAAGACGCGGGCCGTGATGGCGTCAATGGCACCGAGACCGGAGATGGCGCGGTACTGCGGAGCGGTCTTGTCGCCGGACTTGGCGAGGTCGCTGTAGAAGCCGACGAGGGCTTCTGTCTGGCTGTGGTAGACGTCGAGACGCTTGCGAACGACTTCCTCGCGGTCGTCGTCACGCTGGATGAGCGGATCACCCGTCACGTCGTCCTTGCCTTCAACCTTCGGCGGGTTGTACTTGATGTGGTACGTGCGGCCGGAGACGGGGTCGACGCGGCGACCGGACATGCGTTCAACGATTTCGGCGTCAGGCACCTGGATTTCGAGAACGAAGTCGATCGGGATGCCTGCGGCCTGAAGGGCTTCAGCCTGCGGAATCGTACGGGGGAAGCCGTCGAAGAGGGCGCCGTTCATGGCGTCGGGCTGCGTGAGGCGGTCCTTGACGAGACCGATGATGATGTCGTCGGAGACGAGCTGACCCTTGTCCATCACGGCCTTGGCAGCCAGACCGAGCGGGGTGCCCGCCTTGACGGCGGCACGAAGCATGTCGCCCGTGGAGATCTGGGGAATACCGAACTTTTCGCAGATGAACTTGGCCTGCGTGCCCTTGCCGGCACCGGGAGGCCCAATCAGAATCAGACGCATTGGAATGCTCCTTCGATTATGTAATGAACGACGCCGGAGACTTCCGGCGCCCGCCGTCCGGGGGAACGGCGGAGAACACCTAGATTTTATCGCGAAATCTACAGTTGTCAAAGATGTAGGCTAAGGTGCCACGGGAGTGAATAACACAACACTTTGCTTTTTGATTGAGTTGTTGTTAGATTGTTCTCTTTTTTGTGTATTTGAATTTGATTCCTAATATTGTTATTTCTTGTGCATTGTTATTCAGTTTTATTTTTGAGAAAATTAAACGTTTTATGTTGTTGAGTTTTACTGCTTGCGTGAGGCGAGTCGTCTTGAATGGTGATGCTGAGAGGGCATTGTAATATAGTAGAGTGGCTGGCTTGCTGTTTATTTTTGTGTTCCATGGTTTGATATTTCCAGTGTAATGCACGATGACAGCATTGTTGAGCAAGTATTTTTCATCTTGTTGAAAAAGATGGGATGTATAGTTGTACTTTCTGTCTAAAAGTTTTATCGAGGGTCTTAAGGTTAAATTAATGATGTCTTGGTCCTGGAATTTGATCTTATTTTGAAGTTTTTGTGTATTTTCAAATAAAAGATTGCATATATTGTCGGACCGTAATTTTTTTAGGTTAAGTAATAGGACGCCTGCATTAACATAGGGGTCGGATTCGGGAAAGTTGATGGCCCTTTTGTATCCAATGCTTTCGATATATGTGTCAAGTGCTCCAGCGATATAATAATTTTCGATGTCTGTTTTGAAAAGGTCGGATATGTCTCCTTTAATGATGGTGTCAACATCGAGATATAAAATCTTGTCTACTTCATGGATTGCAGTTGGAATCAGGTACCTGAAATATGTCTCAATTGATATATAACCTATGTTTAGCTTGAGTTTTTTGAATTTCTTGATGTCTACTTCGTGAAATGTTATTTTTGAGGGCTTTGAAACTTCTGATAAAAGTTGCTTTGATTCGTCTGTTATGTCCGATGACAATACATGAAAGTCAAAAAAATATGGGTTGTGGTTCAATATGGAAGAAATTGTGACACAACAGTGTTTGACATAGTTGTTATTGATGCAGAAGCAAATCGATCTTTCAGCTGACATGGTAATTTTGGCAATGTTCTCTAGATATTTGTAGCTGCGAATATTTCTTGAACACGGAGTAAGTCTTCAGGAGTGTCGACACCCGCAGGAAGGGCGGCGTCAAGCACCATGACCGCAATGCGCTCGCCGTAGTAGAGGGCGCGAAGCTGCTCCAGACTCTCGAGCTTTTCCAAAGGAGCCTGAGGCAGGGTGGGAAAGCGGCGCAGGAAGCCTGCACGGTAGGCATAGAGACCGAGATGGTGAAGCGGCGCGAAGCCTTCGGGGAGACTTTCCTTTGTTTCTCGGAAGTGGTCTCTGGGCCAGGGAATCGGAGCGCGGGAGAAGGTGAGGGCGGTGCCGCGGTCATCGAGCACGACCTTGACGACGTTGGGATTGAAGAAGCTCTCGACGTTGTGGATGGTGTGTGCGGCAGTCGCCATGGCGCAGTCGGGCCTGGAGGCGAGCAGGTCGGCCACGTCTCGGATGACGTTAAGCGGCATCAGAGGCTCATCACCCTGAAGGTTGACGACGATCTCGTCATCGGCAAGGCCGATCTTGGCGACGGCTTCGGCAAGTCGGTCGGTGCCCGTCGGGTGATGGGGATCCGTCATGATCACGTCAAGGCCTGCGGCTGCGCAGGCCTCGTAGACGGACGCATCGTCCACCGCCACGACGACCCTGTCCGCGCCGCAGGAGAGGGCGCGCTCGGCGACTCGGACGATCATTGGCCTGCCGCAGATGTCGGCGAGTGGCTTGTCGGGAAGGCGCGAGGACTTGAGGCGCGCAGGAATGATCACGGTAAAGGACATGAGAACCTCACTTGGGATCGAGTGCGGCCGCGCGCTCGGAGTAGTGGCGCGCCTCGTTGTCGCTCAGGCTGCGGGCGGCGTTGCGAAGCATCACGGGAATGTCGTGGCGGACTTCAAAGGCGAGGCGGCAGCGCGGGCAGACGAGCTCGCGGCGCTCGCCGTCGCCCTGCAGAAGCCTGCCCTTGCAGACAGGACAGACGATCATGTCGTTGAGTTTGGCGGACATTGTTCTCAGTATCCCTTTCGGAAAGGATTAAAACCAACATTTTACCGCTCGTGGTGGGGCGGAAACCATAATAAAAACGCCTCGAACCGCATCAGGGGATGCGGGAGGCGCTTTTCATGGCTTGCTGAAGCGAGGTCAGTGCCTGCCTGCGGCGTCGCGGGCGCGCTTGTCGATCAGGTCGATCAGGTAGGAGTCGAGCTTGACTTCAAGACCGACGACCCAGATGCGCTTGTCGCCTGCGAGCGCCGGATCGTGGCGGCACTTGACGGCGTCCTTGCCCGTGATGAAGATGATGTCCTCGGTGCGGTTCGCAAAGGGATTCTCGGCGAAGTCGAAATGGTCGCCAAGCTCGAGCTCGGCTCCCTCAATGTCATGGGCGCGGATCATCGCGAAGAAGCGTCCCGGAGCGGCGATGCCGGCAGCGGAGAGCGGCTTGAGTTTTTCGGCGTGAATCCTGTCGGCAAGCTCGTCGATGAGGGCGGTTCTGCCGGTCGCAAGCTGCGTGCAGGCGCCGAAGCAGCTCGAGGCGGCGAAGCGCGGCGTCCTGCTTTCGACGACGGCTTCGTTCGACGTATTGAGAACGATGGCGTCCACGGTGTCGAGACGGGAGGGAGGCTCGCGCAACGGGCCCGCGGGAAGCACCCAGCCGTTGCCGAGGCCGCGCGCGCCGACGACCGCGATTTCGACGTCGCGGGCGAGAGCCGCATGCTGCAGACCGTCGTCGCTCACAATCAGATCCACTTCGGGATGCGCCTCGAGAAGCGCTCTGCCCGCTTCAAATCGGGCTCGACCGACGGCAACGGGGACTCCAGTTTCCCTTGCAATGAGAAGAGGCTCGTCGCCGGCTTCGGCGGCAGGAGTCTCCTCGTTGATCAGTCGAATGCCGTCTTCGCGGCGTCCGAAGCCGCGGGAGATGACGCCCGGGCGCCAACCGCGTGCCTGAAGCTCGCGGACAAGGGCGATCGTCACGGGCGTCTTGCCCGTGCCGCCGACATAAATGTTGCCGACCACGACGACGGGGACAGGCAGACGGTTGGGCACGGTACGCTCGCGGCGCGAACGACTGACGGCGAGGAAGACGAGGGAGAGCGGAGAAAGAAGCCAGGCCACGGGGCCGCGGGAGGCCCACTGGCGGTGAGCCCAGGCTTCAAGACCGGCGCGCCATGTCATGAGAGCACCTCCGCATGGATGTGCGAACAAACGGACGCTGCGGCGTATGCCGGCGGGATGGTCGAGGAAAAGGGTGTAGGGGGTGGCTTGTCGGACATGACGTTGATGGAAGAGCGCATGCAGTTGCGCGGGAGCGGTAATGATAAACGGTTTTCACCCCCCGGTGCGCGCCGCAAGGGCGCTTTTTGACGACAGGGACGGGGCTTTCGGCATCGGAAGTTATCCACGATGTTGTGGATAACTGTGTGGACAAGTCGCTGGCTTTTCCACGCTCGCTCTCTACCAGAGCTTGCAAAAGACGGGCGAAGAGGGCGAAGACTTCTCCCCTCGTTTGAAAAACATTTGAAAATCAAGCGATTGCGTATTTTGTCAGTGTTCGGGGCCTTCCTACTCAGATGCGACTTCGTGACTCGCCTACTGTTGCAGGGATGTGGACAACCCTGCCGATTTTCTTTCTGTCCCTATTGACTTTTTTATGAAAATCTGCATGTCCGTCGGTACCGTCGACGTGAGCATTATGGTGTTTTCCCCAGAGGCTGTGAGTAGCTCTGTGGATAAGTCTGTTTTTTGACAGTTAACGTCATGAAATAAAAGGTAAAAGTGCCAACTGCCTAATTTTTGTGCAAAGTGTGGAAATTTCAGGCTTTGGGACTCGGATTGGCCTGCGGGGCGGATGCGCCGGAGCGCCTGACGAGCACGGGCAAAGGGTAGAATGGACGTTCGCAGACTCCGACAATTATCCACAGGCTTGTACACAGGGACCTTATGCCCGATTATCCCTTTCTTTTTGATGACGAATGCTTTAGTCGTCCCGCCTCCGCTCGTCCGTCCGTACCGCTTCGCAGGGAGCCGGCCCGATCTGAAAACGTTCTGGGGGTCGGGGCTGCGGTGGCTCGAATCCGCAGTGCGCTCGGCGGCATGCTGGGCGGTGTCTGGGTGTCGGGGGAGGTGAGCAACCTTTCGATGCCTGCGTCGGGGCACGTATATCTGACGCTCAAGGACAGGGACGCCTCCATCAGATGCGCGTATTTTGCCGGCAGCGCCAGACGTCATCCCGCAACGTTTAGAACGGGCGACAGGATCGAGGTGACCGGGGCTGTGGACGTCTATGCCAAAAGCGGTGATCTGCAGATCAAGGTGACGGACTGGCGCCATGCTGGTGCGGGGGCGCTTTATGAAGCCTATCTGAGGCTGAAGGCCCGGCTTTCCGCGGAGGGACTCTTTTTCGAAGGTCTAAAGAAGCCGCTTCCCTTTTTCGTGAGGCGGGTCGTCGTGGTGACGAGCGCTCAGGCGGCGGCGCTGCAGGACGTCCGAAGGACGATCGACAGGCGGACGCCGTGGGTGAGGCTCATGCTTTCGCCCGCCTATGTGCAGGGGGAGTCGGCTCCTCTGTCGCTTATGGCTGCAATCGATCGTGCGGATGCGGCCGGGGCCGACGTCATCCTGCTCGTTCGCGGCGGCGGCTCCTTCGAGGACCTGTCCGCTTTCAATGACGAGCGTCTGGTGAGGAAGTTGAGAAGCCTGAAGACGCCCGTCATCGCGGGGGTCGGTCATGAGTCCGACGAAACGCTCGCGGCGCTTGCAGCCGACGTCTGCGCCTCCACGCCCACCGCCGCTGCGGAGCACATCGGTCCGGACATTCACTACTGGCGCTCGCTTCTTGATGACTTCGAAGAGCGCATGACGCTGGCCGTGGACAGAAAGACGGATGACGCAGGACAGACGCTCGACCGGCTCGAGGCAAGGATGAGCAGGCAGGACGGCTTCCTCTCAAGGCAGGAGGGGGATCTTGTGCGCAACGGGATGTTGCTCGAACGTCTTGCCGCAGGCAGCCTGCAGGGGCGCGAAGCGCGCCTCGAGACCGCAGGTTCGGGGCTCGCAGGCATCGGCGCCCTGCCCCGGAGGCGCAGCGTACAGCTCGAAGCGCTGGCGCAGCGTCTGGAGGATGCATCGGAGGGAGTGCTCGGCACACGGGCGCGCAGGCTCGATCACTTCGCTCTGTGCCTGCAGTCGCCGGACGCCGTGCTGCGGGCCAGAAGCGTCAGGCTGACGTCTCTGGACAAGACCCTTGAACTCGCGGCGGAACGCGCGTGCAACGCACAAAGCCGGCGCCTGGACCAGACCCGGACAGGTCTGGCGGCTGCCTTCGAGCAGTCGGCATACAGGAAGGACATGGAGCTCAGGCTCCTCGAGAGGAGACTTCCCGACATGGAGAGGCGCCTCGACGAGGCTGCGTTGCACCTGCGGGCGCTCGGACATGCACTCGCAGGACTTGATCCCGACAAGCCGCTCAAGCTCGGCTACGCAAGAGTCGAACTTGCGGACGGAACGGTTACTGCAGCCGCCGAAATCGCGACGGGGGACGAACTCACGCTCTGCTTCGCTGATGGCAGCAGGAAGGCCGTGGCGAAATGATCCTGCAGACAAAAGGGAGCCTGTTCGTGTGAAGGTTGTATCCAAATATTAGGAGTCTATATTGGCAGATCTTTTATGATAAACTTCATTTATCGAAACTCAGATCCCGACAGGTTCGGGGGAGATACCAACATGTTTACTCTGCCTGCTCTTCCTTATGCGCTCGACGCCCTCGAGCCCGCCATGAGCCGTGAAACCCTGGAATTCCACTGGGGCAAGCATCATCAGACCTACGTCAACAATCTGAACGGCCTGATCGCCGGCACGGACTTCGAAGGCAAGTCCCTTGAGGAAATCATCCGCACCTCCACGGGCGGCGTGTTCAACAATGCGGCCCAGGTCTTCAACCACACGTTCTTCTGGCAGGGCCTCAAGCCGCAGGGCGGCGGCATGCCCGAAGGCGCCCTTCTTGAGGCGATCAATGCAATCTGGGGTTCCTATGACGCCTTCCGCAAGGCCTTTACGGCCTCCGCTGCGGGCAACTTCGGTTCCGGCTGGACGTGGCTCGTGAAGAATGCCGACGGCACGCTGGCCATCGTCAACACGAGCAACGCCGGCACGCCGCTCACGGGCGATCAGAAGCCGCTTCTCGCGCTGGACGTCTGGGAGCACGCCTACTACGTCGACTACCGCAACGCCCGTCCGAAGTTCATCGATGCGTTCTTTGACAGCCTCGTGAACTGGGAGTTCGCGCAGCAGAACTTCGCCGCATAAGGACGTTCGATTCATGATGCTCGGAAGGGCGCCTTCTCAGGA
>OGRS01001023.1_pt1 | contig 20114 bp, 18 predicted proteins | sample 1553561 | NCBI WGS metagenome assembly OGRS01 (sample SAMEA2580103, study PRJEB22360) | human gut metagenome | biome: human gut; feature: human-associated habitat; material: faeces | place: Denmark | collected 2008/2010
AAATCTATATTATAAAATGATGAATGTTGAACTTCACATTGATGGAAAGCACATTCTTGGAATACTGTCTTTTTTAAGTTTGTTTCTATAATACTTGCATTTTGAAAATCACAATTGATAAACTGGACTTCTTTATTTTTCATAAAAGCAAAATTTGCAAAGCGGCAAAGACAATCCTTTATTGATACATTATCATAAACTGATTCTGAAAAATCTGTACCCATAAGTTTACAATTTACAAATTCAACTCTTCGAAACAAACAAGAATAGAATTTTACATTAGATAAATCACAATTCTTAAAAATAATATCCATAAAATAGCTATTTTCAAAATTAACATCTTCACATACGATATTTTCAAAATAACAATTTTTAAATTCCTTTCCTTGTTCTTGTCTATTGGTTAATGTTTCATTTTCAAATTGCATGAATTGAACTAACTCTTCATCAATATGGTTATATAGCGATGATTTTTCAGTCATTGAAAGATTTGCTTTTCTCATATTTTCACCTCATTCTTTATCATAACATAAATTCATTCTCTTTTGACTTGAAATATGATAAAATGTACAAAAATGAGGTGAATCAAATGCAACGACAAAAACGTATGGCTTTAATTAATGATATTACAGGTTTTGGAAGATGTTCTATTGCAGCAATGGCACCGATTGTTTCGGCAATGAAAATACAGGCTGTGCCTATTCCAACTGCTATTTTATCTACTCATACACAGTTTCCAATTTTTTATTTTGATGATTACACATCAAGAATGAGTGACTATATTCAGACATATAAAGATTTACATTTAGAATTTGATGCAATTGCAACAGGGTTTCTAGGTTCAAAGGAGCAGGTTGATATTGTCATTGATTTTATTCAGACCTTTAAACAGGAGGGAGTATTTGTGCTTGTTGATCCAGTTATGGGTGATCATGGCAAACTCTATACAACTTATACACCTGAGATGTGTGCAAAAATGAAACAACTGGTACAATACGCTGATTTAATGACACCTAATTTAACAGAACTGGTTACACTTGTTGATAGGCCTTATCCAACAACTTTACCAACTTTTGATGAACTTGAAGAAATTCATAATAAGATGGAAACACTCCTTGGAAAAGAAGGCGCATATTTGGATGCTATTTATTATTGCCCGCATCACCCTCATAAGGGATATGAAGGGGAGCGTCCGGAACTGAAAATTGAATGTAAGTGTCGTAAACCAAAGCCAGGAATGCTGTTGAAAGCGGCAGAAGAGTTTAACATAGATTTGTCACAGTCATGGATGATCGGTGATGGTGAAAACGATGTTATAGCTGGTATCAATGCTGGATGCAAGACGGTGCTTTTGAGTGATGATGATAAAAACTATGGTCAGACAGAAACGATGAAGTCTCTGGATGAATTCACAAAATCTTTGTTTTGAGGAGAAAACATAGATGAATAAATTATGGAGGATTGGAAATCACCTTTCAAAAATGGGGTGGGTGCCACGAAAAATATCAAGGATTCTTGAATTAATAAATCATCTGATTTGTGCCTGTTCAGTATCTATTGATGCCGAAATAGGTAATCGGACAATTTTTTACCATAGAGGGATTGGTTGTGTGGTACATCCAAAAGCCGTTATAGGTGAAGATTGTAAAATATTTCAGGGTGTAACAATCGGAAGCAAATGGTCTAAAGCAAGTTGCTTGGGTGAAGCACCTCGCATTGGAAATAATGTAATGATAGGTGCGGGTGCCGTAATTCTAGGAAATATCACAATTGGGGATGATTCTATTATTGGTGCAAACGCTGTTGTTACACATAGTATACCTAAAAATTCACTTGCGGTAGGTGTTCCAGCAATAATTAAGAAGTTGTGAGGGAAGAATGAAAACAGAAATTTATAAACACATTGAAGTGCTTGTTAATAGATACCCAGTATTAAACTCTGTCAAAGATGAAATTGTAGAAGCATATTTTTTGCTTGTCGAGTCATATAAGAATGAAGGCAAATTATTGATTGCTGGAAACGGTGGATCAGCTGCGGATGCAGAACATATTGTTGGAGAGTTGATGAAAGGTTTTAAACTCCCTAGAAAACTAAATGAAAATTTCACAGATAAGCTTATTAGTGAAAATGAAGAGCTTGGGACTGTTCTGGCAGAAAGCTTGCAAGGCGCGCTGCCTGCTATTGCATTAGATGGACATCCTGCATTGTCTACTGCGTACATGAATGATTGTGAACCGCTTCTGTGTTTTGCACAGCAAGTAAATGGCTATGGTAAAGCGGGAGATGTGTTTTTAGGCATTTCTACGAGTGGTAACAGTAAAAATATATTGTATGCTGCTACTACTGCACATGCGAAAGGCATGAAAGTAATAGGTTTGACCGGTGCAAAAGATAGTAAGTTGACGCAGATGAGCGATGTATGTATTAAGGTTCCGCAGACTGAAACGTATATGATTCAGGAATTGCATTTGCCAGTTTACCATTGCTTGTGTTTGATGCTAGAAGATGAATTTTTTGGGGAGAACTGATGTGATGAAAAAACAGGCTCTGCTTAATACATATATAAATAATGTAACAATGACGGAAACGATTGCGGATATTGAGCAGATGATTAAAGGTAATAAAAAATCGTATGTGGTCGCAATTAACGTCGATGTTGTGATGAAAATAGAAGACGATTCATATCTGAAAAAAGTTGTGGATGATGCAGATATGGTTTTAGTTGATGGTAAACCTTTAGTTTGGATTTCAAAATTACATGGTAAACCACTGAAAGAAAAAATCTCTGGTTCTGATTTAGTCCCCTTGCTTTGTGAAGTGGCTGCTGAAAAAGGATATAAGATTTTTATTATTGGTGGTAAGGATGGTATTGCAGAACAGGCCAAACAGAAACTTGAAGTTAAACATCCCAATATTAGAATTGTTGGAACCTATGCACCACCATTTGAGTTTGAAAAAAACGATGGCGAATTAAATAAAATCAATCAGATGATTTCAGAGATGCATCCAGATCTGCTGATTGCTTGTTTTGGTTGCCCTAAACAGGAAAAATGGATATATGAGAACATCGAAAAATATGATGCCAAGGTATCAATTTGTGCCGGTGCTACAGTTGACTTTCTTGCGGGTAATGTAAAACGTGCACCTCGTTGGATGAGTGAGCATGGGTTGGAATGGTTTTACCGTTTTTTGCAGGAACCAAAGAGAATGTTTAAACGATATTTTGTGGATGACATTAAGATTGTGAAATTGATTTTTAAGTATGCAAAAAAAGGAGAAGAATGAATGGATAGCGAAAACAACATTAAGATTCTTCACTTTTTGCCTCGCTGGGACAATGGAGGCATGGAGCATGCAGCGTTAGATATTGTCACTCATTTTGAGGGAACCTGTACTTATGAGATTTGTACGGCATTTCTTGAATCTGAATTTGCAGTTGATGATTTGAAAAAAAGAGGAATAAAATTCACTACACTCTATCAGAACAGAGAATACAGTTTTAAAGACTGTGTAAAAGGACTGCACAACTATTTGAAGGAAAATAAATATGATATTGTACATTGTCATGTGAACAATGCGATAGGGTTGATTTTTGCGGCTGTCTCGAAGCGTGCAGGGGTGAAAAGAGTAGTTATACACACACACAATAATTCTTTTGGAGCAGGAAATCTGGCACTGAAAAAGCTGCTGAGGATTATATCAATAGGGGTGTTTGGGAGCATACCAGATCTTTATTTGGCGTGTTCAGAGGAAGCGGGAAAGTGGACGTTTGGTACAGGTATAGAAAGAAAGGAAAATTATCATGTGATCTATAATGGAATAGATCAACGCAAGTTTCTTTATAATATGGAGAAACGAAATAAATTAAGGAAATACTATTCATTAGCAGATAAATTTATTGTAGGGCATATCGGACACTTTAATTACCAAAAAAATCAGGCTTTTTTGTTGCAGACCATTCAAGATGTGTGCAGAAAGATTCCAAATGTCTGCTATTTCTTTGTGGGAACGGGAGAAACAAAAAATGATTTTTTGAAGGAAGTGAAGGATAAACATCTTGAACCCTTTGTCACGGTGATTGATGCAGTAAATAATACACAGGATTATTATTCCATGTTTGATGTTTTTGCATTTCCGTCACATTTTGAAGGGTTTGGGATTGTAATGATAGAGGCGCAGATGAGTGGCCTTCCAGTTGTGTGCTCAGAAAATGTCCCAAAGGAAACAGCGATAACACAGAATGTTGAATATTTGTCGATTGATACTAAGGAAAGTGTACAGCTTTGGGCGAAGGCAATCGTGAATTGCAAAAATAAAATGCAGGAAGTAAACCGTACTGAGTCAATGCTATGCGCAAAATACGATATAACAGAGATTTCAAAGAAAATTGAAGGATATTATGAGAATTTGATGGAGAGATAATGATATGAAAGTTGGAATCATTACCTGGTGGAGAAATAATTATGGGTCGATTCTACAGGCACTTGCATTGCAACAAAAATTAAACCAGTATAATGATTTACAGTATGAAATCATTTGCCAATTTGGGAAAAAGGCTACGTCGGTGGACAATGTTTTTGACAAGATAAAAAGTGTTGGATTGGCAGAAACATGCAAGAGAGTTTTTTGGAAAGTTGCATTCAAAGGACTGCGTTTAAGAAATAAAAAAATGCAACAATTTGTGGACGAAAACCTAAAAGTATCAAATCTGCAATATAATGAACACGATATTGCGGATAGTAATAAATACTATGATACCTATATTTGTGGGAGCGATCAGATTTGGAATCCGGATTTAGTTCCAACGGATAGTATGTATTGGCTTCCATTTGTGGAAAAGGGTAAAAATAAAATTGCGTATGCGCCTAGTTTTGGAGCCAGTACTGTCTCAGAAAAGCAAAAAGAGCAAATCAAAGCAAATTTAAGCACATTCAAAGCCGTGTCTTGTCGTGAGAACTCTGGAGCAAGAACAATTAACCTAATTATTGATGAAAAAAAATGTGAAGCTGTTCTTGATCCAACAATGCTTATTGAAAGAGGCTTTTGGGATACAATCTCTGAAAACAAAATCTATAATGAAAAATATATTTTTGCCTATATGTTAAGAGGAACAGCCACGCAGAGAAAATATATAGAAAATATCGCAAGAGAAAAGAACCTGAAAATTGTATCGATCCCATTTTTGGATTATGAAAAAATAGATCTGTATGATTTAAAATTTGGAGATTATAAACTCTGGGATGCAGATCCAGCAGAATTTATTAGTGCGATTCGACACGCAGAATATGTTTTTTGCGATTCGTTTCATTGTATTGTTTTTAGTATTCTGTACCATCGGCCGTTTTTTGTTTTTCCGAAAGTTGGTGCGAATGGGAAAGTGAAAGAAAGCCAGATCAGTCGAATGACGGATTTGTTGGAACTTGCGGAAATAAAGAATCGAATTCTTTTTGATAACGAAGAAGCGGATTTGGATGCTGAGATTGATTGGAACAATTCAGATAAGAAAATTCAAAAAGCGCGATGTGATTCAGAGCGATATTTAGAGCAGGCGCTATTTATGTAAAGAGGAATGAAAGAATGGAAAATGATGTAAAGACGGTTTGTGCAAAGAATCAATGCGTGGGATGCATGGCGTGCTTTGATATGTGCCCGAAAAGTGCAATTACGATTGTAGATACAAGGCAGGCTTATAATGCTGTAATAGATGAAGAAAAATGTATTCATTGCGGTATTTGTACAAATGTCTGCCAAAATAATAAAGAGACTACATTAAAACACCCAGAAACATGGTATCAGGGATGGATTGAAGATGAAAAATTGCGGAGAAAATCATCTTCTGGTGGCGCTGCAAAAGCAATTTCTAGGCAATTTATTTCGGAGGGCGGCGTGGTTGTCAGTTGCTGCTTCAAAAACGGAGTATTTGGTTTTGAATGTGCGGCGAGTTTTGAAGAGCTTGAAAAATTTACAGGATCAAAATATGTAAAGAGCAATCCGAGTGGAACATATAAAAAAGTGCAGGAGCTTTTAAAGGAAAAGAAAAAGGTTTTGTTTATTGGCTTGCCGTGTCAGGTAGGAGCATTGAAAACGGTTATTAAAGAAAACGATAATTTGTATACAGTGGATCTTATTTGTCATGGAACGCCATCCCCAAAACTTCTGCGAGATTACCTTGAACTGCATAATGTGAATTTGGAAGAAGTAAGCAGTATTTCTTTTCGCTATAAGGATGTGTTTGGCCTTGCACAGGATCGAACTCCACTTTCACAACCGGGGTCGTGTGATAATTATTTACTTGCATTCTTGTGTGGGCTGGATTATACAGATAATTGCTATGAATGCAAATATGCAGGAATCAATCGGGGAAGTGACATCACGATTGGTGATTCATGGGAAAGCGACCTAGCCGAAGATGAACAGCGACGTGGAATTTCAATTATGCTGTGCCAAACAGAAAAAGGCGAGCAGCTGCTAAAAAAGTCGGATGTGAAACTGTTCCCAGTAAATTTGGAACATGTGGTAGCTGTCAACGATCAGCTAAGGGAGCCTTCTCTTAAAACGAAAAAACACGATTTGTTTTTTGAGAAGTACCCCAGCAAAAGTTTTAACTATGCAACATTTTGTTGCTTGCCATCAAAGTGTATGAAACAAAGAATAAAAGCTATCCTGCTGAAGATGAAAATTCTTCGGGGGGGGATGAATTATAATATTTCGATTACAAAATAAAACGAATAAGATGGCGTAGAGGAATTTAGATGAGAGTACTTATTGTAAATACATTTTATTATCCTAATATGCAAGGTGGCGCAGAGCAAAGTGTAAAACTACTTGCAGAAAATCTTCTGAGGCATGGCAACACTGTGGCCATTTACTGTGCCGATGCGAAGGAGGGACAAAAGACAGTCGAAGAAATCAATGGCATTACAGTTTATCGCTGCACAACCGGGAAGTTTGATCTCTATAAATATAGTTATAAGAAAAATAGTGTTAGTGCACTCGAAAAAGTGACACAAAAATTGAGGTGCTACTGTAATCCGGATTGTGTGAAAGATTTTGAAGAAATCTGTAATCGGTTCAAACCGGATGTTATTCATACCAATACGCTTTATGGAATACCTTGCTCCGTATGGAAAGCTGCCCATAGAAAGGAAATTGCGGTGGTTCATACAATTCGTGATACGGCGATTCTTTCTCCTGTACAGCACGGACATAAAGTAAGCCCACTTGTGGTAAAAGCACATCAAAAATATATGTGCAGTGTATCTAAATATGTGGATGCGGTAACAGCACCATCGGAGTATACCCTTAGAACTTCTTTGGCTACGGGGGCTTTTGATAAATCAAAGGTCAAGGAATGTGTTTTCAATAGCGTACAGATTGACTACGATCTGCTTCAGCGCATGGTGGAAGAACGGAAAGCTAGAACATCACAATGTATAAAATTTATGTACGCGGGTAGATTGATTTATCTGAAGGGCATCCGTCAGATGCTGGAAGCGTTTTCTAGAATAGAGAATGAAAACTGTGAATTACATATTTGCGGAACAGGCGATATGGCGGATTATGTAAAGGAACAGGCACAAAAAGACTCCAGAATTATCTATCACGGAAAACTGAATAGTGAAGAACTTGCAAAACAGTATCAGGATTGTGACGTTCTCCTGTTCCCGTCTGTATGGCCGGAGCCGTTTGGCCGCGTTTTTATTGAGGGCAATATGTATGGAATGCCGGTGATTGCGGGCGACTGCGGTGGAATTCCCGAAATTCATGCAGTGACGCATGGCGGCGATTTGTGCGATTGTGATAAGATAGAAGAGTTGACGAAACGAATGAAGCTGTATTTAAACCGAGATTATATCAATCACTTCTATGAAAGTATTGTAAACAATATTGAGGTGTTTGATATTGAGAAGCAAATAGAGCTTTTTGAGAAAATATATCTAGAAGTGACTGTACAAGAAAGAAAGAAATTATGAAGGTTCAAATAAAAAAATGTACATTTTATAGTGCTTGGATAATATATATAATAAATTATGTGCTTTTTGAGCAGAGCCAGTTTAAAAACATACTTGGTAGTGGTACTTTTACAAGAGGGATAAAAGCTTTTGTTGTTATATTATTACTGATTTGTATTTTTCTACGGAGAAGCGTTTCTATAAGATTCATTAAACTTGGAAGCCTAGTTGGCGCAATTTTTTTGATGGCGTATTTTACTGCAGACTCGTGGACGGTTTTGTTTTGGGGCTTGTTTTCATTAGCCGCTGTTGACAATATTGAATATCGTGAATTCTTGAGAATTGATATACCGGCAAGAACTCTTTTATATCTGTTTGTTTTAGTCTGTGCATTTACAGGTGTCTTGAAAAATGATTCGATTGTTGTCTATGGTAATGAAAAGGTTACACTAGGATATATTCATTACAATATGTTTGGAATGAATATGGGTGTTTTAGTTACGGAGATTATTGCATGGTTTAGAGATGATAAGAAGAATACACGAAGAATGTATCTTTTAGTAATAGCAATTTGTGCAGTTCAGGTTCTCGTTGGTGTTGGAAGGACTGGATTATATGCGAGCACAGTCATAATAGTTTTATCTATCATACTTGAAAATAGAAAAATAAAGGCATTTGTTGAAGATCATTGCTCATTTTTTTCAGTCAGTTCTGTTATATTTGCTATAGGATCCTATGGAATATCTTTCGCGTATGACAGCGGAAATAAGATTATGCAGGTGTTAAATCTCATTTCTTCTACACGCATAGCTTTTTCGAATTTATATCTATCACGCTATGATTTGTCTATATTTGGACAACAATTATATATTAATAATGATGCAGCAAAGGGTCAGTATAGTGCACTTGATATGGGATATATACGAGTCGGACTAGAATATGGACTTCTAATACTTTTCCTTATGGTGCTTATGTTTTATATTATACAAAAAGAATCACTGAAGACAAACAATGTAGGCTTATATTTAGCATCATTGTATTTTTGTATGACATTGCTTGTTGCTACCAGTGTTATGAATGTTGCAAATGACTGGATATTGATATTTACAATTCAGATATTAGTTAGAAGAGATACATTCTTTGAACAAAAGATAAGTGGAGGAAGTAATTTTGAAAGTAGGCTTATGCACACCATATAAAGTTGATAATTATGGTACGAAGTTACAGGCGTACGCTGTGCAGGTAAAAATAAAAAGTCTTGGGTATGAAGTTGAAATCGTTAATTTTGACCGCAGGAGTGATCATCGCTTTGTAAAGCTTTTGAAGCGCTACGCAAACAAAGAATATCTTCAGGGAAAACTGAGAAAAAAGACCGATGCTCGTAAGAACAGCGCATTGATGCGGGTAAATCTTATAGTTCGAAAAGATGCGATCAACAGTTTTGATAAGTCGCATTATAAATTGACTCCGTTAATCAAGGGATACCATGAACTTTGTCACTGTGCAGAACAGTATGATGCAGTGATTTGCGGAAGCGATCAGATTTGGTTGCCGGGCAGCATCAATAATCCGACAACCACTCTGGAGTTTGCGCCTAAGAACTGCAAGCGCATTGCGTTTGCACCGAGCTTTGGAATAAGCAATGTGCCCGATAATCGAAAAAAAGAATATGCAAAATTCTTAAAAGAGTTTGATGCTCTGTCGGTTCGAGAGGTTCAAGGTGCGGAGATTGTGAAAGAACTTACTGGTATGGATGTGCCGGTTGTTCTGGATCCTACATTATCTGTAGAGCCATCCGTTTGGAGTAAACTGGCTGATGAGGGGCGTAGTCGTGTTCAAGAACCATACATGTTTTGCTACTTTTTAGGGAGAACGGAACAGCACCGTACGGAAGCTAGAAAAATTGCGGATCGTCTTGGCCTGAAACTCGTGATTATGCCGCATTTCAAGGAATATGTTCCGGCGGATGAAGCTTGTGCGGACGTATGCTTGTATGACGTGACACCGAGTGATTTTGTAAGAATGATTCGTGATGCAAGTTATGTGTGCACGGATTCTTTTCACGCAACGGTGTTTTCAATTTTAAACCACAAGCGATTTATGACGTTTGAACGATTTAAATCAACGTCGGTCAATTCGGCAAATTCAAGAATCTACTCTCTCTTAGGACAGTTGAATTTGCTGGAACATATTTGGTCAGAAAAAACGACTGCAATACAGGAAGATACATTGCCTAACTATTCAGAGGTAGAGCGGATTCTTTTGGATTTGAGAAAAAAGACAACAGAGTATCTGCAAAATGCTCTGAAAGATGTGCCAAAGGAAGAGCAAGTACAGGTTGCATTGCATAAGAAAAAGCAGGCGGATTGTTGTGGATGCGGAGCATGTGCATCTGTCTGTCAGAAAAAATGCATTGAAATGCAGCCAGAAGAGGGAACTGGCTTTTACTATCCGCGGCTTGTGAGGCCAGAAGCATGTATTCACTGCAATCAATGTAATGCAGTTTGCCCGAATGAACAGCCGCGTAATGTGTGTCATTCCGTAGCAGAGTCTTACTGCGTGGTGAATAGGGATCCGGAGATTTTGTCTGAAAGTTCTTCCGGTGGAGTTTTCTATCCGTTGGCCATGCAGACGCTTGGGGCAGGCGGATATGTATGTGCCGCTATTTACAATGAAAAGTTTGAAGTTTGCCATACGATTATACATACGGAAGCGGAACTGAAACCTCTTGTAGGTTCTAAGTATGCTGAAAGCAATTTGGGAGATTGCTTTGAGAGAATACAGCAGCTCCTAAAAGCTGATCAGAAAGTGCTTTTTTGTGGGACACCTTGTCAGGCACATGGTTTGTGTTCCTATTTGAAAAAGGATTATCAAAATCTTTTTGTAGTTGACCTTTTGTGCTATGGAATACAGTCACCGAAGGCGTGGGAAAAATACAAAGAATTCATTGTACCAGAAGGAAAGAAAATCTGTGCAGTCAATATGCGCGATAAAAGCGATAGCTGGCAAAACTATTCGATAAAGATCGACTTTGGCGATAGCACAAGCTATGTAGCGGACAAGCAAACAGATCTGTACGCAAAAACATATAGCAAGGGATATTTCATTCGTCCGGCATGTTATAGCTGCGATTTGAAAGCGTTTCCACGAAAAAGTGATGTAACGATCGGTGATTTCTGGGATATTGACAAGATTATGCCGGAAAAGAACGATGGACACGGAACAGGGATCCTTTTTCCGCAGACAGAAAAGGGAATGGAAGCAATTCGAGTTCTGGAACAAGAGGGTACGATTGAATGTCTCAAAATTGATGCGGATACATTACGGCAAGTTCATCCATTGTTCTGCCTGAATGCGAAGAAAAACCGTAAGAGTGAAAAGTTTATGAGTATGCTCAAAGAGGATAACACGTCCTTTGATACTATTGTAGAAGCATGCAAACAGGGACGAACGGAAATTATCCTTAGAAGCATATATCGTAAAATCAAGAGACGATAATTTCCGTGGAGGAAAAAATGACAAAAATCAAACAGTTTATAAAAAAATATGAAAAAATGCCAGTCGTAGCACGTGCATCGCTATGGTTTGTAATCTGTGGCTTCATGACGCGTGGTGTTTCGCTACTTACAACGCCAATTTTTACACGGCTGTTGACAACAGAACAGTATGGCGTTTACAGCGTATTTAATTCATGGCTGGAAATCGTTACAATTTTTGCATCGTTGAAGCTTGGTTATGGTGTTTATATCCAAGGACTTGTAAAGTTCAACGATGATCAGGATAGATTTTCATCTTCGCTTTTGGGATTGGCAACAACTTGGTGCGGCGGAGTTTTTCTGATTTACTTACTGTTCCATAAAACATTCAACAGTCTGCTGGGATTGGAAACTCCTATGATGGTCTGTATGTTTATTATGGTGATTTCAACGGTAGCGTTGGATTTTTGGTCGGCAAGAAAGCGAAATGAATTCAAATACGCAACACTGGTAAAAGTGACAATGTTCATTGTTGTTATGAAGCCAGTGCTCGGAATCATTGCAGTTCTACTGACAAATGATGCCTACAAAGTGGAAGCGCGTATTGCGACCTTGGCATTGGTTGAACTGGCGGTTGGAGTTATTCTATATATTCAAATCATGTCCCGTGGGCATGAATACTATAATAAAAAGTACTGGAAGTATGCGTTGTTGATTAATCTTCCGCTGGTTCCGCACTTTTTATCACAGGTGATTTTGAATCATTCAGACAGAATCATGATTCAAAAAATGGTTGGAGAGAGTGCAGCGGGCGTTTATAGTCTTGCTTACAGTATGGCAATGATTTTGTCCATGATAAACACGTCGATTCTGCAAGCTATACGCCCATGGGTATTCCAAAGGATCAAAGCCGGTGAAAAAGAAAAAATTCAACCGGTAGTTGTAAGTGCAATTTTGGTAGTAGCATTTTGCAATATTATGTTGATTTCGTTTGCACCAGAACTTGTGGCAATTTTTGCCCCGGGGTCGTATTCCGGTGCAATTGATTTGATGCCGCCGATTACATTAGCTGTTCTCTTTGCCTTTCTGTATAATCTTTTTGTTGATATTGAGATGTACTTTGAAAAAACAAAGTCTGTGATGAACATTGCTATTGTGTGCGCTGCAATCAATCTGATTACAAACTATTTTGGAATAATGTGGTTCGGCTATGCCGCGGTAGCTTATACAACACTGGCATGTTATATTTTGATGGCAATACTTCATTACTGTTCTATGGAAAGAATGCTCCGAAAAAATAACATCAAGGGTAAAATTTATGATGCAAAAATAATAGTTGCTATATCATTGGCTTATGTCCTCATTGGAACAGTTATGGGCGTTCTTAGCGGTCATTTGTTTCTGAGATTGATTGTAATGGCTATCTTGGCCGTAGTGCTTTATCTTAATAGAAGTAGATTTACGCAAATTTTTGTGCTTATAAAAAACAAGCGACACTGATAGATAATAATTGAGAACAACTTAACCGAAGCTAGAAAATAGAATGGTAGAACAACTATCTTTCAATATGGATGGTTTGACTCTCGAAAGAACAAAAAGAGTTTTCTAAACAATCTATAAGTAAAATTGGGATGGGTATGATGAACACAACATTACTTATCATGGCGGCCGGAATAGGCAGCCGATTTGGAACAGGAATTAAACAGTTGGAGCCGGTCGATGATGCTAACCATATCATCATGGATTACTCGATTCATGATGCGGTTGAGGCTGGATTCAATCATGTAGTATTTATTATCCGTAAGGATATTGAGAAAGAGTTTAAAGAGGTCATCGGTAATCGCATTGCCTCTATTTGCTCTTTTCATAATGTAACTGTGGACTATGCTTTCCAGGATATCAACGATATTCCGGGAGAACTTCCGGCAGGTCGTACTAAACCTTGGGGAACTGGTCAGGCTGTGCTTGCTGCTAAAAATGTGATTGATACCCCGTTTATCGTTATCAATGCAGATGATTACTATGGCAAAGAAGGCTTCAAGGCAGTCCATGATTATCTGGTAAACGGTGGAGAATCTTGTATGGCAGGATTTGTGCTTAAGAACACGCTGTCTGATAACGGCGGTGTGACTCGTGGCATTTGTAAGATGGATGCGGAAAATAATCTGACTGAGGTTGTGGAAACCAAGAACATCGTAAAGACTGCAGATGGAGCAGAGGCGGACGGTGTGGTTGTTGATGTGAATTCTCTGGTATCCATGAATATGTGGGGCTTGACTCCTGATTTTCTGGATGTGCTGGAAAATGGTTTCAAGGAGTTTTTCGAGAAAGAAGTACCGAGCAATCCTCAGAAAGCCGAGTATCTGATCCCAATCTTCATCGGTGAGCTGCTGGAGCAGGGCAAGATGTCCGTAAAGGTTCTGAAGACCAACGACACTTGGTACGGCATGACCTACCATGAAGATGTTGCAGCCGTAAAGGAGAGCTTCCGGAAGATGCTGGAGAACGGTGTATACAAGGCTGACTTGTTTAGTGATCTGTAAACGATGATGAAAGAAACGATTGATTTACTCGGAAAGATCCTCACGAACATCCTGACTGCTCTTTATGAACCTTTTGGATTCTCACTGCTTCTCTCGTTCTTTGCAATGTTTTTCTACCTGTATGCATATGAGCCAATACATGCCGGCAAAGGGTGGAAGAGTGCCATAGTAACATGGTATCAGAAATTTAAAGAGGGTGTGTTTTTTCGGAAGTTGTTTTTCTTATTTTTTGTGACCTCACTTATTCTGTTCCGAACCCTGTTAAACCGGAGCCTTTGGATGAATCCTTTATCTGATGTTATGGGCGGTTGGGGCATCTGGAAGACAGCGAACGGAGAAAAGCAGCTGACAACAGAGTGCATTGAGAATGTGATTATGATGGTGCCGTTTTCAGCAGCAGTGCTGTGGTCATTCGGAAAGAAGATAGGAAACGGCTGGAAGAAAATACTGTGGCAAAGCGGGAAGATAACGTTCATCTTCTCGATAAGCATTGAGATATTGCAGTTATTGCTTCGCTTGGGAACGTTCCAGCTATCAGACATCTTCTATAATACAGTAGGCGGAATGATTGGCGGCTTGATATATTGTGCAGTGATGAAGGCAAGAAAGCGTCTGTAAAGCTGGATGAAATTGTGATATACTGTGAGAGCGGTAGCTCCCATGTTGCTCTGATAATCACACACCTCTACGTGGCGAGCAGCAGGCAACGATCCATGCTCGGCTAAGTGTGAGATGACTTAAAAATTTTTCAATGCAACTAAATGATTGAAGTGTTAGGGACCACAAAATGCTTTCATTTGATGAGAATGGATGGCTATATCCTGATCCGTTAAATAATATAACTCATTATATTGATAGTGCAAAGATTAAAGATCTTTTGAAATTAGCAGAGAAAGAAGATTATTGGTCTGCTGGTGTAAGAGAAGCTGTAAAAAAGCGACTGAAAAAAGAGAAAGATAGTGTAAGACTTGATTGGATTGTCGAGGATATAATGATAAAAAATACCGGAGGAACTGTTATTTCAATGCCTTTTGGTAAGGATATTATCACATTTAATAGTAATCGACATTTTTTTTAGAGGGGAAAATCAACAGTACTTGAAATCTGTGCCATCACTTCGGAGGAGACAAGAAGGAAAAAGTAAATATGAATGTGAACTCATTAAGGGAATTGCTTTAATGCGGTCATTACAATTCGCAAAGTTTATATGGAAAATAGATGTCGATATAGTGTTATCAGTAGGCGGAGCAATTTCCGACATTCTAGATTATATATTTGATAAAAGTATAAATAATGTTATATGGAAATTTAAATTATGGTGATAAAAATATCATGTAAATACATAAAAGATAATGCTTTTGATATTACAGTTGGGCAGGAGACACGCACAATTACCCACGAAAACAATCAGGCTGTTTTTAAGTTGAGCGAATCAAAAAATTACAATATTGAAATTTGCAAAAAGTCTTGCAAAAGCAATCATTCTTTCAGTGATATTTTGATTTTCTTTTTCACTATGATATTGCAAGGCATTTTCAATATTCTATTGATGAACACCGATTCAAAGTGGTATAATAAGTTAAGTCCTTATATTATTAAAACTAACTTTAATATTTTCATAGATAAAGATACCGATTTGGAATTTATTTACAACGAAGGATATTTTTATTATGACAGGAAAACTAAAAAGTTACCCACGATAAGTTGGATAGATTGCGATAATATAGTTCTTGTTAAAAAGGAATATACCATAGATAAGGTCAATTTGACCAATGCATATTGTAAATATGTTAAGAAGTTTATTTCTTATGCATCAGTCTGTGAGCTGATATTCTTATTGCTAATACTACTTGCTGTTTCTTACAATAATTTTACAGCAGCTATCATTTGCTGTATACTTTTTGTTTTGGTTATAATTATTCAAATTATTGTTTTTAAAAAAGAGTTTATGAGATTAAAGAAAATAGGTGATGTGCTTTAATTTTAACCCCAAAATACTTTATGTATTCCTGTATTTCTGTATCTTAATGTAGCTTTTTGTTATTTTCTATTTTAACTTGCTATGTAAAGAAATATTGGCTCATATGACGGGAGCAGAACTACACAGGTTAGAACTGTTCGCAGTGACGGCAAGCTCGTATTTGATACAGACTATGAGTATGGAAACGGCAAGGCTGAAAATTCAACTACTAACCTTGTCAGCAAGTTAAGCCAGTCATATGGCGGTGACAGCGTTTTATCACACGATTATTCTTATGATAATAACGGTAATATTACCTAGATTAAGCAAAACGGTAAGCTTACAAACAAGTATGTTTATGACAGCCTTAACGATCTTAAAGAAGAATACGACTATGTAAATAAATTTTACATTAACTATTCCTATGGCGGAGTTAAGACCAACTATTACTATGACAGCAACAAAAACCTTATTGCCCTTGTAAAGGGTAATGATACTCTGTTGTTCTACTATGACAGTGACGGAAGTGCAACCTCATTCTCATATAACGGTACAATGTACTTTTATGTAAAAAACTTGCAGGGTGATGTAATCAGAATTATTGACCTCGCAGGCACAGAAGTTGCAAGCTATGTTTATGACGCTTGGGGCAACATAAAAGATACCAAAGTAGCCCTAGTTGATGATTTAGTTTATGCTTTAATAGCTTTAACTGCAGCAACTGTAGCGATTTGTTCCACTTCATTTTTCCAAAAAGGTTGGTCTGCTTTTTGTAACGCAGTCGGTAACGGACTATCATCTATCGGTAATGCAATTTGGAATGGTGCGTCTGCTACATGGAATTGGTCTAAAAATAAGGTTAAAAATGCAATTAATGCAGTTAAAAAATTTAATACTGCTGTTAAATCAGCAAATAATATACGATCCAAATTGAAAAAAGAAAGAAAAAACAATAAACGATTTTATACTATAACATTTAATAGTGATGATGTACCTATACTTGGAAGTAAACTTACTAAAAGTAAAGCTGAATCAAAGTTGCGGCAAGGCAAAGATGTAATAACTTATTATAAGAGTGATGCGTTAAATATCGCAAACTCAGTAGGCAGCACTAGAAGTAAGTGTGATTCCAAACATAGAGGGTCTGCTTCTTTTAAGTATTATCATGTTAAATATAAAAATATAAAGTGGAGTATCCATTCGTTTTATGTATAGGGCATACAGGTGGTATTATGGTTTATACTTTTATGAATTATGACGATTTTAATAGTAAATATAATGATATATTAAAAATTGCCACTTGCTATAGTGAGAATTTTAGTTTTTTTACTGTGAGACAGATCCATAAAAAGGATCATTCTAATGAATATTTTAATTTCTTGGATGGTTTTAGAAATCATGAAATTCCATTAGGTAAAATAAAAACACCCAGATATACTGCAGGACAACAAATCCATTGTTTCAGAATTAATAAAATAACAACGGCTTTATTGATGAAACCTATAGATTTTTCCTCTTGGAATGCTTATGATTATCCTGAAGATTTGGCTTTTTATAAAAATTGCATACCGTGGTTTTGCTGTATTTCACATGAAAAAATGGTGTTAGTCAATGAGACCAATTTTAGTGCATTTAATGAGTTAAAAAAAATAGGCATAAATTTTAGATTGATTAATAATTCTAACTATATTTGAAAAAATTCAAAACGAATGTGGGTAAGTAGGCTCATTTGAGCCTACCTATTCAAGCGGTGAAACCTCATATTACTATTACACATTTGACGGTTCGCTTGAAAGTGAATATCGCACATCATCAAACGGCAGTCTTACTCATTACATTGTTACCGATTCAGACGATAATACGGTAGAAAAGACATTTGTAAACGGTCAGACAAAGACTATTACAACAGGCACAGATAAGGGAGCAAAAAACATGAAAAAAATAATACAACCAATATCAATATTATTAATCATAACGCTGTTATCTGCGATATGTATAATACCATATGCAGCGACTATCGTTAACGGCGGTAATGGTAATTACGAATTTACAGTTATGGATGCAACCAATGTCCAAAAGTATGTTGTAGGTATGATTGACTTAACTGATGATGAGAAATTCCTTTACGATACTAATGGTGACAATGTGTTGACCGTTATTGATGCCACTAATATTCAGAAAATTATTGTTGGATCTCAATTCGATACATCGGAACCGTCATCTTTGACAGAAACTACCTCGGTTTACGGAACTGAAGCATCCACAGAAAGTTCAAAGATGACAACAGAAAATATGAAATTCACAGAAACAACGATATCGGATTTCTCCTCTGCTTGTACTGAAGTAACAACTGAATATACTGAAACTACAGCATATACTGAAACTACTACAGAATGTGTTGAGGAAACGACAATTGTTGATGAACCATTGACAGAATCGACTGAATCAACTACAGAAGAAGTTACTGCACCTTCAACAGAATCGACTGAAACAACTACGGAAGAAGTTACTGAACCTTTAACAGAAGAGTATACTGAGCAGATTACTGAACAGCCTACTACAGAGCCAAAACCAACTGTTCCGCCTAAAAGTGTGAAATTCAATAAGAATGAAATAACACTTGGGGTAGGGGAGTCATATACTCTTATTACTACTATTGAAAATGGAGATATTTCGCAAGTTGCTTTTACAACAAGTGACCGTAAGGTTGCAACTGTAGACAATAACGGAAAAATAACTGCTGTCGGTACAGGTACTGCTACAATTACCGCAAATACATATAACGGACTTAAAACCCAATGCAAAGTTACCGTCAAAAAACTTGCCAATAGCATAAAGCTTGATAAGACAAGTATTACACTTGGAACCGGTGAACAGTATGATTTTTCAAGCTATGTGCCGAGTGGAACAGCAGCTTATTTTCGTTCTTATTATTCAGATGATCCGAACATTGCTTTTGTTCAAAAGGCCGGAGGTTTGATGACCGCAAAAAAGGCAGGAACCACAACTGTTAGATGTAAAATGCCAAACGGTACGGAAGCAACCTGTAATGTAACGGTCAAGCCGCTTGCAACATCTCTTAAACTTAATGCAAGTGAAATTGTACTGTACATAGGTCAAAGCTTTGACCTCAACAGCAGTATTCCAAAAGGTACAGCGGCATATTACAGACTTTACTCATCAAACAATTCAAAGATTGCTACTGCAACAAGAGCAGGGGGAATAGTAAAGGGAATAAGCGTCGGTAGAACGACAGTAACTTGTACCCTTAATAATGGTAAGAAAGCTATTTGCGATGTGTATGTAGTGCCAAAAGCCAAGAAAATTTCAAATGTTCCCCTGATTGGTCAGAGCAAATTGCCAACCGGTTGCGAAACTTGTAGTGCAACAATGTTACTTAAACACTATGGATACAATATTTCCGAAACAACATTTGCAGATAAGTATCTGGTTAAAAAACCCTTCGGTTATTCGAACGGTTCATACACAGGACCGGATCCTAATTGTGCCTTTGTTGGAACACCATACAGTTCCAACAGCTACGGAGCGTATGCACCGATTATGGTAAAATGTATGAATAAATACCTTTCCGACAAATCATACAAGGCTGTCGAAATCAGCGGGAAAAGTCTTGAATATCTTTCGGGTAAGTATGTTGCACAAGGTCAGCCGATTATGATTTGGGCAACAATTAATATGTTGCCGTCATTCAAAACAACCTCTTGGAGAGTAAACTACACCGATGAAAACGCAAAATATAAACTCGGCAGTTACTATACTTGGATTGCCAGAGAGCATTGTCTTGTAATGACAGGATATGATAACTATTATTACTATTTCAATGATCCGTGGACTAATGCTCGAACCCGTTACTCGAAAAGTGTTGTGAATTCACGCTATGCCGAACTCGGCAAACAGGCTGTAGTTATGGTGAAGAAATAGCAAGAACCTTCTCTGATGAATTTATCATTAGGGAAGGTTCTTTCTTTTATTTGTTAGTATATTCTATTAAGGCAAAAACGCCTTTAGAAGTTTAAAATAAATCGCTGTGTGTTCCGGTCCTTGTCAGATACAAAATAAGTTCTTCATTACTAATTTCGTAAATCAGGAGCCAGTCGGGGGTAATGTGTGTGCAGTGTAGTAACATAGTATACAACAGTGCAAAGACATAGTATACAGTTT
>OGRS01001028.1_pt1 | contig 20001 bp, 21 predicted proteins | sample 1553561 | NCBI WGS metagenome assembly OGRS01 (sample SAMEA2580103, study PRJEB22360) | human gut metagenome | biome: human gut; feature: human-associated habitat; material: faeces | place: Denmark | collected 2008/2010
CTTGAGAAAGCCTCTTCCGCGCCTGCGGTCCCGACCCCTCCCCCCTGCCGTTCTCCGCCGATGCGGTAGCCAAGCACCCCGGAGCAGAGGTTCCCATACTGGATCCGGCTCAAAGATAAGGTCCCGATCACCGTGTGGGGTTTTCTTTTTTCAAAGAGATAGTAGGAGTACCACTCCCCTTTTCTTGCGTTCTCCCTTTGGATGTCCAGCCAGATCTTTTGAAACTCCGGGCAAAAAAACTCCTCCGGACGCCGCTCTTCATAACGTTCCAGCATCTTACGGTTTCTGAAAAAAAACTCCGCCGTCATATCGGCAAACTCAGGATCCGCCAACCTTACCATCATCCGATCTGTCGTATAACATTTTCTCATCGTCTCTCCTTTTAGCCCCGCACGGAAAAGTCAGCCTCATCGTCTACCGTCGGAATCTGGATCATCTCGGTTTTTTCGATACGGATAAACCGGTCAGAATGTAATTCCTGAAACAGACGCTCTATCATCACACTGTTTCCCTGCACTTCCATCTCTACATTGCCATTATACATATTCCTCACCCATCCGGTCAGATGCAGGTCCTTTGCCGTCTGCACCGCCCGCCAGCGAAATCCGACTCCCTGTACTCTACCGTAAAAATATACATGCTTTCTGATGAACATTTCTCCAGACTCCTTTCTTTTGCTCTCCCTGATAGAGGGCTTTCTGTTTTATATAACAATTCAGCCATAACAGCCGGATCCGCCGTCACACGGCTGAACTGTTTCGTTTTTATTATGCCACAAACCTCTTTTTTTTGCTATAATCAAACAGAAAGGAGTTTTGAATTTATGAAACATGCATCAGATTTAAGGAAACAACTATTATCCATACACCGGAAAAGCTATCCTGCATACAAATCGTTGAAAGGACTGTATGAATTTGGAGACTATACGCTCTCCATTGATCATGTGCAGGGAGACCCTTTTGCTTCTCCATCTCACGTGACGATCCAGATCCCGTTTTCCGTCCACCGGTTCCCAAAAGATCTGTACCAGACACCCGAAACGAAGACCGCCTTTGAGGACCATTTACTGCGGCGCTTTGCCTCCCAGATCCACAAGTTCAGTTTCCAGGCGAAAGGTTCCGGAAAGAGCGGTCTCCTTTCCGTAAGCGGCTGCGGTCAGGAAATCCTCTCCCGGACAGCCTGCGAGATCCGCACACCAGGCGACGGAGTACTGATTTTCCGTTTCCATGTAGGTTTTCCTGCCAACGGGCGAACCATTAACGCTACAGAGCTTGAGAAGATCCTCTTTGACTTCCTTCCGTCCTGTGTGGAGCACTCCTGTCTCTATCGGACGTGCGACAAGAAAAAGCTGACGGAGACCTTTGAGCTTGCCGAGGATCAGACTTTCATCCGGCAGGAACTTTCCCGACTGGATCTTGCGGCTTTCGTTGCGGATGGGTCTGTTCTGCCTCGCCAGAGCGGCGTATCCGATCTCCCGATGAAAGACAGCGTCGTCTTCTCCTCGCCGGACTCGCTTCGGGTGACTCTCACGCTTCCGCACAAAGGAAAACTAAGCGGTATGGGAATTCCACGGGGCATCACCCTTATCGTAGGAGGCGGCTACCACGGAAAATCCACCCTTCTGAAAGCACTGGAAACCGGAGTCTACCCACACATCGCAGGAGACGGCAGGGAATATGTCATCACCGACGCCACCGCCGTCAAGCTCCGTTCCGAGGATGGACGTGTTGTCAAAAACGTGGATATCTCCCTCTTCATCAATGATCTTCCAAACAAGCGGGATACCACGACATTTTCCACTCTGGATGCCAGCGGCAGTACGTCTCAGGCCGCCGGAACCGTGGAGAGCATGGAGGCAAACAGCCGTCTCTTTCTCATTGACGAGGACACCTCCGCCACTAATTTTATGGTCCGGGATACGTTTATGCAGCAGGTCATCAGCCGGGAAAAAGAACCCATCACTCCGTTTCTGGAGCGTGCCGGAGATCTCTATGAGAAAGCCGGAATCTCCACGATCCTGGTAGCCGGAAGTTCGGGGGCTTTCTTTCACATTGCGGACACGGTGATCCAGATGGACTGCTACCATCCTGTCGATATTACATCAAAGGTGAAAGAGCTCTGCCGGGATTACCCGCTCTCTCCATCTTCCCCGGCTCCATTTCGGATGCCTTCGGCAAAACGGATCTTCGCATGGCCATCTAAAAAACAGGCGGACCGCCGGGACGGCAAAATCCGCCAGCGCTCCAAGGATGTATTCTCGATTGGAAAAGAAGAGGTTGACCTGCGCTATGTGGAACAGATCAAAGATTACGAGCAGACGGCGACCCTTGCTTTCCTTCTTGGCTACGCAAAAGATCACTACTCTGACGGGAAAAAAACAATCCCGGAAATCGCCGCTATGCTCTATGAAGAATTACAGCAAAACGGGTATTCCGGGTTTTTCAGACATTCTTATATTCCGGGAGGCTACGCTCTTCCAAGGCTTCAGGAGATCCACGCCTGCCTGAACCGCTACCGTGGATCCGCTAACCGGTAATCAATTTCAGAATGGCCAGCAGGACGGAAAATACAGCTACACCTTTTTTCAGCACATCCGGACGAATCAGGGAGGTATTTTTGCTTCCAATCCAGACGCCAATCCCGTGGCTTACAAGGCTTAAAGGCAGAAGCAAAAGAAGATCCCCAGGCCTGCATCCCATGGCATATCCGATACTGGATGGGACCGCAATAAAAATAGAATTAAAAAGGGCGATTCCTACCGCTGTCTTGACCGGAACGCCAAAGACAACGAGCAGCGGCATGACCAGGATTGGACCACCTGCCCCGGAGAGGGCGCAGATCAGACCAGTCACCGCTCCAAAAGCCAGCCAGAACCAAAGAGGCATCTTTTGTCCTGGCCGGCTTTTTTTTCTCTCTTCCTTTTCATCTTTCCGAAGTAAAATAGAGATTCCAGAAAGCAGTACAACCAGATACAGTATCTTCTTAACAATTCCCTCCTCCATGAGAAGATTGAGCCGTACACCTCCCACAGCGCCTACGAAGCTTCCCATACTGATCCAGACCGCAGGCTTCAGATTCAGGTTCTTGGCACGGTAGTAGTTGTAGGCGCCTAAAATTCCGGAAATCAGGGAGGCGAAAAAGCTCAGTGCAAGCCCCTGCGCAGACGACATCCCCAAAAATCCGGAATACAGCATCGGCAGGAGAAATCCTGCGATCCCGGTCAACCCGATCATGCCTCCAATCAGAAAGTTTCCCACTATAATAATCAGATACTCCATCTTTATACTCCTTTAGTAAATGCCTGGGCTTCCCGGCGTATTTTCTCTTCATCAAGCGTCAAAATTTCACGGTTTTTCATCAACATCCTACCGCCTACAATCACGTTCTTTACATCTTCTGCACTGACGCTCTCCACAAGAGTGTTGGAAATCACCCCGTGAATCCACAGATGCGGTGCGTCCAAGTCAATTCCAATCAGATCCGCCCTCTTTCCAACAGCGATCGTTCCCGTCTCTTCCCCAAGGCAGGCCGCTCCTCCTTTCGTCACCATATCCAGAATGGTCTTTGCAGGCATAATAGCCGGCTCCGCAAGCGGTACTCCACAAGTCACGTTCATCACGGAACGGAAGATTCGCATCTCATTCCAGAGACTTAATCCTCCATGTGCCGCCCCATCCGTCCCGATCCCCACCGGAATCTGCCTTCTGAGAAGCGACGGCGTCTCCGGCACAGCTTTTCCGCAGTTACTGAACGGGCAATGACAAATTCGCACTTGTCTGTCGCACATGAGATCCTTTTCCTCCTCCGATAAGAGCAGACTGTGAGCTCCCAAAAACCACGGTCCCAGAATCCCTTTGGCATCCAGAAATTCATACGGACGTTTCTGGAAACGGGACAAAAACGGGGTAATCTCTCCCGGATACTCATTCATATGAGCCTGCAATGTCGTCCCTTTTTCCCTGGCCCGTATTGCCGCTCTCTCTATCAGATCTTCTGAGCAGGAAATCAGAGAGCGAAGAGAATAGAATACTTTCAGATTCCCCTTCCCATGGAACCGCTCAAACAATATATCGGTCTTTTCGATGGCCTCCTCTGCGGTCATAGCAATAGAGGCCGGCAGTCCTTCCTCGTCCATCGTCGATACCGAGAGTGCTCCCCTCAGCCCGCTCGTTTCATACACCTCGGCCGCCTTATCCATAAAATAACTTCCTGCGTCGATGAAACCGCACGTCCCGCTCCGGATCATATCCAATGCCGCAAGCTCGGCGCTCAAACGCATCTTCTCTTCATTTAATGTACTTTCAAAAGGAAGCATAATCCGCTTCCAGATCATCGGCATAGCGTCCAGCACCCGTCCCCGCAAAAGCTGCTGTCCTGTGTGCATATGGGAGTCGATAAATCCCGGAAGATAAAGCATCTCCCCTCCATCTACCGTCTCATTTGCTTCATAAACCGTTTCACTGTCTCCATGTTTGCGGATCTCCACAATCACACCGTCCCGGATGACAATATCACGCCCCCGGACTCTCTCCCAGTTCTCGTCCAGGAAGTCTACATTCATAAGAAGAAGATCTGCCTTTTGTGTTCTCATATCTTCATTTCTCCTTGCTTTCACCTTTGTTTCCTGTCTGTTAAATGGCATGAGTCAGTGACAGAATGATCTGTGCGATCAGGGCGGATCCTAAGAACGTCCCCGTCATTACCAGAATTCCTATCAGGATCATCTTCCACCCCTGCTTTAAAAAAGACTTGATCTGGTCGCTGATGGAAATTCCGGCAAATGCTCCAACCATCGTAAGCGGCGCCGTGAAGTTAATCTTGTTAACCGCTTCGATGACCCCCTCTCTCACCGGAGAAATCGGACAGGCCACTAAAAGACCCAAAATCGAACAATATGCAATAATCGGAAGCTTTAATGGCACAAGCTTACTGATCACTACTGCCACAAGAGAGATGGCAAGAAGAATCAGAATACCCGGAAGCGAATCCATAAAATTCACATCGAATCCAACAAAATTCGCAAGGCCGATTCCAAGACCTGCAACAACAAACATGACAGCCCACTCGATATATCTCATCTATGCTTCCTCCACTTTTTCTTCTTTTCTCATCAATACTTCACTTGGCTCGTGTCTTAATTTGGCAAATTTTGGCTCCAGCCAGGTATATAATTTTCTGCAAAGGGGAATCCCTACAAAAATTGCCACATAGATTCCTGTCAGCCCGGACAGCGTCTCACTTGTACTTGCAAGTGCGGAAAGCTCCGCCGCCATATCCGGATAGACAGCCGTGATACTTGCCGTCGCACTTGCCATCAGAATTCCCGCTCCGACTCCGGATGCCATTCCAAGCGCATATGGATGGAAGATTCCCGCTGCCGCCGTCATCGTGGCAAGGAACCCAAAATAGATCGTCCCGACCATACCGCCGACGACGTAGATGGAAAGACTTCCTCTTGCCTCCGGAGAATCCGGCCCGAACAAATCCGTAACCAGGGCAAGATTGGACTCCCGATTGATGGAATGAGTCGCGCCGATGGCCTCTCTTTTGAGCCCCAGCAGAAGCGCAAACGGCAGCGCCAGGAAAATGGTTCCTAAGTTTCCGATCTCCTGCAACAAAAGTGCCGGTCCCGCCGACAGTACGACCTCAATGCTGGCGCCCGCATTGATTCCAAGCTTTGCGATAAACGGGCAGATTGCAACGATCACCAGTTTTGACGCCGCCTTCACTTCTTTCTTTTTAAAAAACTTCAGTATCTCAGGCCCGGACAGCACACCCAAAATCAGGGCATAAAAAATAGGGAATAAAATCAGTTTTCCCGGTCCCAGCGGAATTTCGATCTGCCCAATAGCGTCCGCAATCAAAATAAACACAAATGCAGCAAAAATGATACGGTATTCATTTTTTATTCTTGCTTTTAATGACGGATATTGAAATGTCTCCTTCTTCATCTCTCTTTCTCCTCCTAAATTTTCTACTCCGTCATCTTAGCATAGACTTTTTTTCCAAAAAAAGGACAAATGAGCTGTTTTCCATACTTTTTTGTAGTATACTGTAAAAAAATGTCGAAAGAAGGAACAGGAATGACGCTGGAAGAACTTTGCGCCCGTGTGCCGGAGCTTAATAACTACCTGAAATTTATGCCGCAGGAGTTGAACGAACGTTACTGGATTCACACCTACCCGGAAGGAACCATCATCCATCAAAAGGATGAGCTTTTAGAATACTTCGGTATTGTCTGCGAGGGCTCCCACCGTGTAATCAACGAGTTTGAAAATGGTAATGTCTACATGATAGAGCGGAACGATCCTATCGACTTTGTCGGGGAAGTCACCATCCTGGCAGAAAAAGAACGTACTTCCGTGACGATTGAGACGCTAACCGAATGTACAGTACTCTATTTTTCCAGAAAAGACTTTGAAAACTGGATTGCACATGACATCCATTTTCTGAGGCTCGTTTCCCGGAAAGTAGCCTATAAGCTCTACCGTTCCTCATACAACCGGGGCAGTAAACTATTCTACCCGCCCCAGTATCTGCTCCTGGATTATCTCGTCAAATATCTCAACGAAGTGAAAAAACAATCCGGCATCATCCCGAAAACCCGCCAACAGCTTTACGAGGAAATCGGTATCTCCGTTAAGACATTAAATCGTACGATCCAGAAACTAAAAGCGGAAGAACTTGTCAGCACAGTCAAGGGAAAGCTGTATTTAAGTACTGAACAGGTGCAGGCCGCCCGCGACTACCTGGAAGAAAAACGTCATATGAGCAAGTAACATTCTTTTCCCATATCGTTCTTTCACTGTCGGTTGATTCCCGGCAAAACAGAAAAGATTTCTGTTACATCAAAACAGCAGCCCCACATTTGTGGAAAGCTGCTGTTTTAATTTCATCCATGATATATCGTGTACTTTCTGCCGTATGATTTGTCTCTATGATTCCTGTGACAGATCCAGACTTCTGACTCTGTTTCTTATCGGAAGAATGAACGTCGGAGAAACGGAAAGCTCATCGACGCCCATTCTCAGGAATGTCTCCGTCAGCTCGAGATCCGCTCCAAGCTCTCCGCAGATACCTACCCATGCGCCTCCCTTATGGCCATTCTCGATCGTCATCTGGATCAACTTCAGCACAGCCGGGTGGTGTGCATCGTAGAATTCGTCGAGCTTCGGATTCTGGCGGTCAATCGCCAGTGTGTACTGCGTCAGGTCGTTCGTTCCTATACTGAAGAAATCCACCTCCTGCGCAAGCTGTTCGCTTACCATGACAGCAGCCGGTGTCTCGATCATCACACCGATCTCTACATCCTTGAACGGAATCCCCTGCTCTCTTAATTCGTCCTTTACTTCTTTCAGAATCTGTTTGATCTTCCTGACCTCATCAACAGCAATAATCATCGGGAACATGATGGAAATATTGCCATACGCACTTGCGCGGAGCAACGCCCGAAGCTGCGTCTTGAAGACCTCCTGTCTCGTCAGACAAATACGGATTGCACGATATCCAAGCGCCGGATTTTCTTCCTTATCCAGTTCAAAATAGTCCACCTGCTTGTCAGCACCGATGTCCAATGTCCGGATAATAACTTTCTTTCCAGCCATATTCTCTGCTACGGTCTTGTATGCATTGAACTGCTCATTCTCCGTCGGATATGTGTCAGATTCCAGATATAAGAACTCGCTCCGGAACAGTCCGATTCCTTCCGCGTCATTCATCAGAACTGCCGCTGTATCCGCTACGCTTCCGATATTGGCGTACAGATGAATCTCCTTTCCGTCCTTTGTGATCGTCTTTTCACCCTTTAAAGCCCTGAGAAGTTTCTGCTTCTCCTCCTCTTCCGCAACTGCCTTCTGTGCTTTTTCGATTTCTTCCTCGTCCGGATCGATAATGACGCATCCTGCATAACCATCCACGATCGCCATGTGTCCGTGCCATTCCTTCTTGATCGGGACACCAATAATCGCCGGGATATTCATCGTTCTTGCCAGAATCGCCGTATGGGAATTGGAAGACCCATGCTCTGTAACGAATGCAAGAAGCTTTGACTTGTCCATCTGAACCGTCTCGCTCGGCGCCAGATCATCGGCCACCAGGATCACCGGCTCATCCAGATTACCCATATCATTGTCCACACCGGACAAAACCGAAACAAGACGCTCGGAAATATCCTTCACGTCCGCCGCACGCGCCTTCATATAGTCGTCGTCCATCTCTGCGAACATAATGGAAAAATTATCCCCGGTCATGGCTACCGCATATTCCGCATTGACACTTTGGGATTCGATCATATTCTGGATGGATCCATTATAATCCAGATCATCAATCATCATCATATGCACTTCAAAAATCGCGGCTCCGGAATCTCCTACCTCTTGCAGTGCCTTCTCATACAGATTCTGTAACTGCGCTTTCGCCGTCTCCTTGGCATGTTCAAAACGATCCAGCTCCGTCTTCGCATCCTCGATCTTCGTTCTCTTTACCACTGCCGTGTTTTTCTCATAGAAAAATATTTTCCCGATAGCTACCTTTCGGAAAATTGATTTCCCCGCAAACTTCTCCATATCACTATACTCCTTTTATAATACTTACTCTACCTTTTCAGAAATACTCCGCTCCTATTCTATTTGATAATTCCCGCCTCTGTCAGTTTCGTCTCAATCTCAGAAGCAGAAATCACATTTTGCAGGGCAACCAGTTTCGCACCTTTCTTCTCTGCCTCCGCAAACATATCCGCAAAATGCTGCGCGCAGATCACAACATCATACTGCAGCGCAGTCTCTTTGCCCTCGGAAATCGGACAATGATGAACCGTCGCAGCCTCAATCCCATGTTTTTTCAGTACCTTTTCCAGCGACATCTGAGCCATCAAACTGGAACCGGCCCCATTCGCACAACAAACTAAGAAATTTAAACTTTTATCTGCCATCTTTTAAGCTCTCCTCTCTCAATCTTATGCCTCCTATTCTACCACATAACAAAAAAATTTTTAATCCTTTTAATGAATTTTGCCCATAATTCTTCGCCTTTTTTGACTTCCTTTTGGCATGTTTTCAAAAATTGGGGACAAAAAAGCTCCGCCTCCTCTTTTTACAGAGAAACCGGAACTCTATTCTTTAATAATCCTTCATTTCCTGCACAATCGGCTGCTTTCTTCCTATAAGAAGCATCACTGCTCCAATAGCAAAAATAAAAATAGAAATAAACTGTGAAGTCGATATAACTCCGACACTTCCCCTCTCCAGGTCTCCCCGGAAAAACTCCAGAATAAAACGCCCGGTACTGTAAAAAAGCAGGTAACATCCGGCGACTGTCTTCTCTTTCTTTGCCCTCCTTGCAATCAAACAGAGTACAATACAGTTCAGAAAATCCAGAATACTAGAATAAATCTGTGTCGGTATAAGAGCCACGCCATTGGGCGCAATATCAGATGAGTGGAATGTGATAGAACAAGAAGAATCTGTCTCTTTCCCATAGCAGCATCCTGCCAGCAGACACCCGATCCGGCCGAATCCCTGGGCCAACGCAATCGCCGGAGCAATCAGATCAAAATATCTCCAGAAACGCTCCTTCTTCACTCTGCAAACCACATATCCGGCAATAACACCTCCGATGATCCCTCCGTAGACCACAAATCCATCCCTCTGGTCCACGATGACGCCCGGATCTTTGATAATCTGATCCAGGATTGTCAGATAATACATTAGCTTTGCTCCCAGAAGCCCGAAGACCACGGAGCTCAAAAACAGAGAGAATACAATATCTGTATTCATTTTATATTTTCTTACACGGTATTCGGTCATCAGATAGGCTGCAATAAATCCGATCCCAATCATCAGACCGTATCCGTGCACAGTCAATCCGCCAATCGTTAACAAGTCATTCTTCATATTTGTTCACCTGATCAGTCGAAATATTTATTCAAAATATTCGTTCTGTCCTTTCTCCCTCATTCTCTGTCTCAGTCGTCGAAGCGCCTTGCTTTCAATCTGCCGGATCCGCTCTCTTGTCAAATTCATCTTCTGTCCGACTTCCTCTAATGTGTAAACACGCTCCCCGTTCATACCAAACCTCATACGGATAACTTCCTGCTCGCGCTCCGGCAAAATATTCAAGAGCTCCTCGATCTCTTCTCCGACAATCGTGGAAATTGCCGCCGTTTCCGGCTGCTGGGCATTGCTGTCCTCGATGAAATTCTCAAGGCTGCTGTCCTCTTCCTCGCCCACCGGCGTTTCCAGAGAAACCGGCGTCCTGGCATAGGCCAGAATCTCCCGTACCTCCTCCTCGGATTTATCCCCTAGCTTCGCGGCAATCTCCGCCGGATTAGCCTCTCTTCCAAGCTCTGTCATCAGTTCCTTGGATGCCCTGCGTACCTTTGTGATATTTTCAGACATATGTACCGGCACCCGAATCGTCCTCGACTGGTCTGCAATCGCGCGGATCATGGACTGCTTGATCCACCAGGATGCATAGGTCGAAAACCGGTAGCCCTTCTGATAATCAAACTTCTCCACTGCTCTCATCAGTCCGATATTGCCTTCCTGAATTAGATCCATCAACTGAAGTCCGTGTCCCACATACTTCTTGGCAATCGAAACTACAAGACGGAGATTAGACTCCTCCATTATCTTCTTGGCCTCCAGATCCCCATCAGCGATCCTCTTCGCAAGCTCCTGCTCCTCCTCCGGAGTCAAAAGCGGAATCCGGTTGATCTCATTCAAATACATCCGGATCGAATCCCCTGCGCTGTCGCCATACACTTTCGAGTCTGCGAAATCCGCCTCATTATCCTGAATCTCCTCATCCTCGGCGCTCTCCAGGAGTCTTTGCTCTTCTTCCTTAATATCGTCTGGAGATAAGATCTTTTTCTTTCTTTTTTCTTCCACAATTGCCCTGCCCTTTCTTCTGCCTGACCCCTGCTATGATGATCATATCTGAAATCTTCTCTTCAGAGGGTGTTTGCATGAACTCTCACTATGCTTCTCCTGTACAAACAACGAGCAGCCGGCTGTTCATCAGCCGGCTGCTATTTTTAGCTTTTGAAGCTATCTTGTCAAAACCAGCAATGTCTTCACTATATTGTACCATGACTGACTGATTTCATACAAGAATCTAATCCGTTTTTCTTATTTTACCAGTGCCATTCTTCCGTTTACGGAAAGGTTGGGAAGATGCTCAAAATACAGGCGATTTTCTCTCTCCGAATATTTCAGCTCCACCGGAATCCAGCCTCTCGCAACATTAATATATAGATACTGTCCCGGCTTGATCACACTTTTTTCTCCCCCGTTCAGAGCTGATAATACACAAACATTTCCGTCTTTTTCGGTCTTTAAGAAACCTGTCAACAAAAAAATACCTCCTTATCACCACTCTGTTCATCTAAATATCGTCGATATCCCTTTTTACGATACGAATTATATCAGATGAATATGACCGATTTATGGATAAAATATAAATCATTTCTAAGATTTTCCTTACATTCCCATTATTTATGTATGATTTTTCTCATTCCAGAACCACAAAATTTGTGAGGAATAATTTGAAATCCTCTTTTCTCATAAAAGGCCTCTTTCCCCTTTTCGGCAATTAATTGGACACTGGTGCGCCCACCAACCGGCGTTTGCCTATCTACATATTCCACTATCATTTCAAATATTTTACTGCCGATCCCCATTTGCTGACAGTCTGGCCGTACTACTACATCCACTATCACATAATATAATCCGTCGCCTATCAATCTTCCCATTCCAACTGCTTGATAATTCTTATAGGCCACAACTGTATATAAACTTCTTTTTAATATTTCTTGTATTTGTATTTTAGGAAAATTCTTCCACCCTACACTTTCTCTAAGGCTACAATACTCTTCGTAAGTCAACGAATTCTCTTGATAGTTCATACTAAAATTTCCCCTCCTATTGTCTCATTATCTCATGCGAATAAAAGAGCATAATTATTTCAATTCTTTATGTACTCTACACAAGAGAAAATGTCAGAAAATCCTGGCCTTCTGCCCGAACAATTTCAAATCCGGCATCTTCAAAATTTTGACGCTGTTCTTCCAAATTCAGATGTGGAAATGGTTTACACGTTTTAGGTAATACCATTTCCACTAAATCCCTATTATTATCTCCGCCTACCTGTTCTGTAATAAATACCTCATTTGGATGTAATATCCGAAACAACTCCTTGTCATCAAAATCTCCATGTCTATTAAAAATTAAATTTAATCCATCATATTTAAGTCTTTTTTTAATACCGCCTGACAATCTTTTCATAATCCCACGGTAAATCATTTTCTTCTTCATATCTGCCCTGAATATGCGAAAAATCTCAGCCATGGATATATGCGATTTCTTCTTCCTGTTTCCAGATGTTTCCCAAATTTGCTCTATTCATAAAACTTGTCTCCTCTTATTCCAATCAGGCACTATTCTATAATATAAGCCAACAATGATCCCAGATACAATCTGCAGCCCATTTTTAAAACTGTACCGAGTAAGCCATTCGCTTCATCATCTCCAACCTCCGGCAAACAAACCTTTTCTTAACTTCTATTTCCCACAGTATAATTCTATTTCTTTAGTTACGCAATTAAAAAAAGATATACCGACTTTCTGATATCTGCACATCTTTTTACTCCATTATACTACTGTAAGATGGAACAATTATAATTAAAAATAAGAGAAACGCTGCAACTTCAACGTTTCTCTCACTTTTGCCTACTGCCACAGACCGGAATCGAACCATTTTAAATCATCAAAAATACTGAAAGAACGGGGCTTTGGAGACTTCATCACGTCTGCGGTGTTCAAACGTTGTTCCAATAAAAACTGGGATTCATCTAATCATTTTGAACATTCCCGGCCCATCCCATTCACAAGGTCTTTCTTCAAATCCCTTTTTCTTGTAAAACAAGAGTGCATCTTTCGTACTAATCAATTCTAAACTGACAGCCCAATCAGGATTGATATTTTCTCTTATATAATTTTCTAAACATTCAATTAGCAACGTTCCTACTCCCATTGCCTGATAGTCTGGTATTACAACAAAATCCTTGATATAGAATGACATACCCCCATCTCCAATCAACCGCACCATTCCTACCGGCTGTTTTTTATCATAAGCTGTAAATGTTGCAATAGTATTGCTTAAAGCCTTTTCAACTTGTCCAATACATGGCGCTTCCCATCCAACTGACGTGTATAAATCCAGAAACAGTTCTGGCGTTAGTGTATTTATTCTCACTTCCATAACTACTCTCCTTAAATTTATGGCTTCAATCATTTAACTTAGTCAAAACGCAAGAGGGATTATATAAAAAATCTGTTTGAATAACTTCCCGTTTGCTTAACTACTATTCAGTATAATCTAAATATATTCAACACACAAGAAAAAAATATGCAGAACTATTCACATCTCCACATGCCCTTTTCCACACTGTATCAACTCTAAGCACAGTTTGCTTTCCATATTCCCTTGTTCATGTTTTCCCCTAACCAACGTCCCACAGGGTGCCCAGAGTGACGATTCCTAATAGGGCAAGCGGGCGGCTTGGAAGTCATTCCTATTCTACAACATACTTCATATTTGCTTCTCTTCGCCCCTCATATTTGTCTTTGGATAAAAGTTTATCGAGGAATCCCGCCACTTCTTCCATAGCAACGCTGTCTATCAAATCCAGCTTCATCAATTTTTTGAAACAAAAAAAATCAGCACCACCCGTCTTGGTGTGCTACCCGTCAAGAGGACAATGAAAAATAACAAATTTTCCTTCCGTCAGCCGATGATTTCGGCTGACGGCAATTTTACGTTGCATAGGTTGCAGATTCATGAAATTTCATCGGTGTCATTACGTGCAACTTGCGTTGCAGGCGTCGATTGTTATAATAATCAATATAGTCTCTTATCTTTTGAATTAGTTCTTCCCGATCTGTAAATCGGTTCCCGTAATACATCTCTCTTTTTAAAATCCCCCAGAATCCTTCCATCGGTCCATTATCAATACAGTGCGCAACTCTGGACATACTCTGTTTCATGTGATGCTTCTTCAGTCGATTATAAAATACTTGACTTGTATACTGAAATGCGCGATCCGAATGAAGCAATGGGTGGGCTTCTGGCTCTTTTTTCACTGCTTCATCAAAAGTATCCATAACCAGGGTATTATCATTATGATCACTGATTTTAAATGATACAATCCTTCTGTCATACAAATCCAAAATGGCACTTAAATAAATTTTGCGTGTCTCGATACCTTTATAATATTTAAACTCCGTTACATCTGTCAGCCATTTGTCATTTGGTTTATCAGCATGAAAATCCCGATTCAGGAAATTTTCTGCGATGTGAGCAGGATTCGTGTCTGCTTTTATGCAACTTTTTGGTCTCCATTTGATGGAAGACTGTACTCCTATCTTCTGATAGATACGAAAAACACGCTTATCGTTTACTGGGATTCCATAATTCACATCCAATTCGTCCCTTATACGGCGATATCCCATATCTGGATGTAATTGATAGATTTCCTTAATCTTTTCTGCTATATGCTCATTTTCAAGTTCATTATCACTTTTTGGATGTTTCAGCCAATGATAATAAGCGGATCGAGTTACTCCCAGATATTCGCACATCTTTTTGATTGAATAACCTTTTGTCTCGGATAATTCTTTTATTGCCAGATATTCGTATAATTTATGTGTTAAAGAAAGCGATTCCCCCTTTCCAGTTCCCTTACTTTTTTTAATAGGTCATTCTCCATTTGTAAGTCTCTGTTTTTTCGCTCGAGTTCAGCTATACGATCCCTTAACTCTTCTTCTGGTGTACGACTTGGCTGCGATCCGGCGCGTTTGCCCCTCCTGTCTTCCAAGCCTGCACTTCCCATTTTTTCATACTTATCCACCCAATTTCGTACCTATTGATAAGAACAGTTGTATTTAATAGCCATCGCTCCAAAGTTCCTATCGTGATCTAAGCAGTCTTTCACAATCATCAACCGTTCCTGCGGCGTTGTTTTTCTGGCTTTCTTCATAGATGTACCTCCGGTAAGTTCTTTTAATTCTTTACCTTCATTATACATCTTTATCCAATTCAAAAGTTGAGGATGTTGCCATATCCCGTACTTTAGACATATCTCATCCATTGACCCCAGACCAGAAAGATAGTCCTGTACCGCCTGTATCTTCAAGGCTTTTGGATATTGCCTGATTTTCTTTTGTTCCAGTAATCCCGTTGGGCCATCTGTTTTATAAATCCTAATCCAATCTTGGATACTCCGTTTATTTACACCGCAAGCTTTTGCGGCCCCCTTTTGGCTAAGTTCCCCATTTAGATAACGTTCTACAATCTTTACTTTTTCTGTTGCTTTGATTTTGCTTTTTCTGGACATAAAATACCCCCAAGTAGGTTTTTATATTTTAGTGTCCTACTTGAGGGTATCATATCACATTGTCCGGGGCATTCACAAAAGGAAGAAGGTGAGTATTATGGAAGACTTAACCAAAACGTTTAACAGAAAAATCCATAGAAGCGTTTATTATGGGACTTGAAATCTATAATAAACCTACCATCAAATATAGAATTGAAGGTTTTTCATTTTTTATTGTGAATGCTTGGGAATTAATGCTGAAAGCAACCTTGTTAAAGCGCGGCGAAAACATTTACTTTTCTGATAAGCCAGACAGAACTTTAAGCGTGGAAAATGTAGTGAAAAAGGTCTACACCGACAAAAACACTCGCATCCGATTGAACTTGGAGAAAATCATTGAGCTTAGAAATATCAGCACTCATTATATTATAGAAGATTATGAAGTCAAATATGCTCCCCTGTTTCAAGCATGTGTGTTAAATTTTGTGAATGAAATACAGCGTTTTCATAACGTGGACATAACAAAATATATTGCGCAGAACTTTCTTACACTCTCTGCACGATATGAACCATTGTCTAATGAAGAAATTAAGATAAAATATTCTCCTGAAATAGCAGAAAAGTTAATAAAACAATCAAACGAAATCGACGTATTAAGTGCAGAATATAATTCTGACAAGTTCGCTATTAATATCCGGCAGAATCTTTATATCACTAAGAAAAAGAGTGAAGCTGATTTTGTTGTGGGAATAGATTCACATACAGATGCCAAGGTGTCTATTGTTAAAGATCTAAAAGCCCCATCGGATACTCATAAGTATTCTTATAAAAATGTTATAACTTCTGTACAGGAAAGATTAAAAAAGAAAAACATAAAACTCGGATATGATTCCGGTTTTACACAATATGTTTTAAATCTTATTATAGACTTTTACAACATAAAGCAAAACCCAAAATACTCTTACGAGCATGTGATTGGAAATCAGCATTCTTTTACCTACTCACAACAATTTGTTGATTTCATAGTAACCGAAATAGAAAAGAAACCGCAGAAATTTGTGGAAAGTTAAAAAAGCAAAATAAAAAATAAGATAACCCCAGGCACATGGGAATGCTCAGTACAATGTACCTACCCCATTTGGGGACCCAGTGTTTTTCCTTCACAAGTTATCTTACTTATATAATACTAGTATGCTCTATAATTGTCAACTTATGTGCTCAAATTTGTACATAAAAACCGCTCCGGCGCGCCAACACCAGAGCGGAAATGGAATATATCCGTAGATGATACTCCGAATTAAGACAAAAATATTGTATCATCTTCGGGCAGCCACCGCAAGCGGAACACATGTTCTTGCTGGCTGTTATTTTTATACCCAAAATACAAAGGAGATGATGTTATGTGGGTTGAAAAAACAAAATCTGGTAACTACAAATTTGTTGAACGGTACAAGGATTACTTGACCGGAAAAGAAAAGAAAGCCTCCGTCACTCTGGAGAAGAACAATGCATCTGCCCGGAAACAGGCTGCAGAGATGCTGGCCGGAATTATTGCGGAGCGTCAGGCCGCACCTGCTGCTCCGGAGAAAATCACTTTAAAAAAACTTGTATCCGAATACCTCGCTTATAAAAAACGAACCGTGAAGCTGTCGACCTATCGCAGAGATTTCTATCAGTGTCAGGCTTTTTTGGAAATACTTGGAGAAGATACTCTGGTCAACAATCTCACTGCCAGCTACATCAAAAACCGTTTTATTGCATCCGGCGAGCATAACAGCCGACTGAATGAGCGCCGTGTCCGGCTCATGACTCTGCTTAACTGGGGATTTGAGAACGATTATATCAAAGATGTGAATTTTCTTCGTAAATTAAAACCGTTTCCAGACGATCCTCACAAAGTCAAGATCCAGGATAAGTACATGGAGGACTATGAGTTAGAGGCTGTCCTTAAGACAATGGATCATGAGCGCTGGAAGCTATTTACTGAGTTTCTTGTGCTTTCCGGCCTTCGGATCGGCGAAGCTGTTTCCCTGGACCGAAAAGATGTGGATTTTGAAAATCAATGCATCCATGTTACCAAGACCTTTGACGGCAACAACAAAATCATTACTACACCTAAATCATTTTGCTCAATCCGTGATGTGTATATGCAGCCAGAGCTATTTCAGCTTTGCCGGAAGATCAATATTTTTATCCGCAAGGAAAGCATTTGGCTCGGCTACCGGTCCAACTTGTTTTTTTGCAATGACAAGGGTATCTGCTTCAACTATGCCACTTACAACAAATATCTCAAAAAGATAACGCTTGAGGTACTTGGCCGTAAACTTACCGCACATTCGCTCCGGCACACGCACGCATCCTTTCTATTGGCCAGTGGAGTGACTATTGATGCGATCTCCCGGCGCCTTAGCCATGAGAATAGCCGAGTAACAAAACGGATCTATCTGCATATCACCCAAAAGCTCAAAGAGCGTGATAATGACCAGATTCGTGATCTCAAGATCATTTAGGGCGAGGGGCAAAAAAGGGGCAAGATTGCTTCATTCCCCTGTCTATCCCCTACAAAGGGAAAAAATGCGGAAAGCCTTGATTTTCCTGGACTTTTCCGCCTTTTGTATATCCCTTGTTTTCATTCCTACTGCCGCAGACCGGAATCGAACCGTTTTAAATCATCAAAAATACTGAAAGAAAGAGGCTTTGGAGACCGCATCACGTCTGCGGTATTCAAACATTTGTCTCTTACAAACTAAAATTTTTGCTTATGAATGTATCTTGTTCTTTATACGCAAACAGGCTTCTGTGTGCATAATCCAATGTCTTGAAAACGGCATTTGAATTAGTCCACGAATATCTTTATTACACCAATAATCAATCAGCCAAATTGCTTTTTCATTGTCGTTTACTACATTCAACGATTCTAAGTATCCTTTTCTTTCTTCGGGTATTTTTCTTTTCAATTCATCATAAGATAACCGTTCAAGCATTTTCTCAGTGTTTTCCCGTACTTCAAAAATATATGAATATAATTCTTTCAGATTAAGCTGTTTTGAAAAGTCTGCAATCTGCTGTTTAATGAGTTCATTTCCTGTAGTAATGATAGGCGAATTGATACGCTCTTGATAATTGCCTGCAAAAAATACTTGTTCATCTTCATTTATCACTGTATGCACAACTATATCTTCTATGCGGAAAATATGCCAAATAGAATAAGCAATCGTCTTACTATGATAACCATCAGCATTTATGAAGGGAATTGAGTTAAAAGCTTCTCTGCTTAATTCCTCTTTGAAAGATACTAAGGTTTCCATTAACTGACTTCGTAAACTAAATAAAGTATCAATACCCATTTTATAAGTATCATTCTTTCTTATTTGTGCTTGCATTGTTTTATTAAGATCAGACCATTCCTTATTCATATTCAATTCCCTCTCAAATTCCAAGTTATTGAGTTCCTCACCTTCTTGAGCTTTCGTTCAAGAAGTATCCCTTGCTCTGCTCAGTCAATCCCAATTTAATGTTTTCTTTATCAAATAGGCAATTATAACTATTGCAAATAATATTATTCCTGTAAGCATAAAGAAATTAATTAAATCACTATTTAACTTTCCTGCAATATACACAGAGGTAGTGCCATCTGCTCCTCAAATGATAGAGACGGCAGTTATTTCTTTTATTATCATTGATATTTCAAAATACAACTAATAAGAATTTTATAGCACAACTGATGATTCCTATTACCTTTTTCATTGGTTGAACCTCCTATACAACTTATAATTTACTTAACTACTATACAGTATAAGCTAATTTTTATAAAGCATACAAGAAACATCGTGTAAGGGGGCTTTCTGATGAATAACCCTGTTACATCTTCTGATATTACGTTATTGCACACATTAGCCGCTTGTGCTAATATGACCCCAGATGAAGTCTTCAAAGATTTTGAAACTATGGCAAATAAAAAAATCTTGGAGAATCACAAATATGAAATTTATTACTTGGAATCTGAAAAAAGCTGGCGTACCTATTTACCAGATGACACCAAACCCAACAACTTCCGTCCGATTAAAAGGAAGAGTAAAGAGAACCTTGAAAAAGAAATCGTCAGATTTTATATTGAAAAGCAGAGAATAGAAAACCGTGAGAATATCACACTGGAAGAGTTATATACAGAATGGCTCTTATACAAAAGAGATTACACTTCTGTAAAGGCAAAGACAATTCAAGAGTATGTTTCTGAATGGAATAAGTTTTTTAAAGGCACGGCTCTTGCCAAGATGAAGATAGAGGAAATCAGACCGATTACCCTTATCCGCTTTTTCAGAGAGGTTACAAAAGACCGACAGCATACCCACAAGAGAATCAGCAATGCCCGTTCTGTCTTGAACGGAATTATGAGTTATGCGATTGAGGAGGAGATTCTCTCCCATAATCCCGTTTCTGATGTAAATTTCAAACAATTTACCTACAAGCCCGTGGAAGTACAGAGTGACAACGTATTTTCCCGTGAGGACACGCACAAACTATTGCATTATCTTAGCTGTATAACAGAACCCTACTCTCTTGCAATACAATTATTCTTTTATCTGTTTATCCGTATCGGGGAAACAAAAGCAATCCGCTGGGAAGATATT
>OGRS01001033.1_pt1 | contig 19916 bp, 15 predicted proteins | sample 1553561 | NCBI WGS metagenome assembly OGRS01 (sample SAMEA2580103, study PRJEB22360) | human gut metagenome | biome: human gut; feature: human-associated habitat; material: faeces | place: Denmark | collected 2008/2010
ATCGATTTTTAAATACAGTGGTTTCTCTATAACTAAAATATAATTCTGAATACACATCTGCATATTCATCTATTAATTTTGTATTATGATATACTTTTAGTGTAAATGATTGATCATTATTTTGACTAATTGCTGCTACATAAACATCCTTAGATTCTTCATATTCTGGAAGAAATCTGCTAAATGCAGGCATATATTTATATTGATCATCGGATATTTGCGTATTAAAAAAGACAAAATATGAATGTACATTTTCAATTTTTAGTGTTCCAGAAATTGTATTGTGTTCAAATAATCCTGTTTGTGTTTTTGGATTATAATTTAATACTCCACTAATATCTATTTGATTTTGTTTATTCCAGAGCAGAAATGGTTGTCCTATTTGCGGATTAAGCCAAATTTCTCCTTTGTTGCGTTTTTGTGTATTTACATTTGTTTTGCTATAAAAAATTGACATTTCATCATAGCCATGTTCATCAAAATGAAGTACTTTAGCATTATTCAAATACTCTTTTAATTTATTTGAATATGGACTTATATAATCTTGTTTTTTCATAGAATTTTTCCCTTTACTTATCGTTTACTAATCAATTTCTTTCCTGCCTCTGCAAAAGGTTTTCTAAATCTATAAACTAATCCAGAAACCACTGCCAATGATCCTAGTATTTTCAGGCTATTATTTCGATGGCTTTCTTGCTGTTTCTCATAAAAGTGTTTATTTTCTGTATCTTTCGCATACCTCTTTTTTTGCATTTCAGAAATTCTTTTTCTTATAGCAGTTCTTTCTTCTTCACTTTCTGCCTTTTCCATATTAATTTTTAAAATTTCATATTCTGCATTATCTGCTTCGTACAGCTTATTTATATATACTTCATTCGATTCAAGAATTGCTTTATCAAATTCTGTTGCATCGCTTATAACATTATTAGCAGTATCTTTGAAGATTTGTATTTTACATATTTTATCTTCACCTTTAGTTCGACTGCGCTTTACAACCCTTTTATTTGATTCAATCATGCAATTTCACCTCCAAACATTTTTAATATTCTGATTTTATAAGATCCGCGAAACCTCAAGTCGATACATGTATTTCTAATCTCTTTTGATATACTCTCTACTTCTACGTATTTTACAATACGATCATCCTTTTATTTCAGATCCTTCTACTTGTCCTCCTGCATCTTGTAAAACTCTTAATATTAGTTTTGTCTAATATGATATCTTTTCATCTAATGAAATTTTCTGTAAATATACAATTTTCTCTCCTTTATAATTTCCTTTGAATTGTATCAATCAATCTAATATCTGCTGGTAACCATTCCATTGATCTTAATTTACCCTTTGTTAACCATCGTGCAGCCTCATGCTCTTTCAATACCAAATTTCCACTAACTACAGAACACCAATAACACCCCATAGACAAATGAAACTCCGGATAATCATACTCTATCGTATCAATCAATTCTCCAACTTCAATCTCTGTATCCAATTCCTCCATAATCTCTCTCTTCAAAGCTTCCTGTGGAGTTTCCCCTTCTTCAATCTTTCCCCCAGGAAATTCCCATCCACCTTTTAGATCACCATATCCTCTCTGTGTTGCAAATATCTTATCTCCGTCTCTTATAACTGCTGCCACTACCTTTATCGTCTTCATATCATTCTTCCTTTTTGTTTTCTACTCGTAATCTAATCTATATTACTCTCTAAATACTGTAATAAATCATCTCGAACTGCATGTCTCATTTTTACTCTAAACTTCGCAATATCTCGTTCTTTTCCTTTATTATCTAATTTTTTTGCAGGCTTAACTTCTACAATATCGAACTGTCCCATATAATAAAATGTCGTTTCTGCATCACTTTTCTTAACCATCAAATGTTTTCTATAAGCTTTCATCACATCTTGCGTATAAGAACTATCAATACCTCTTCCAATCTGAGTATCCCAACAAAATATTTGATTGTCTTCAAACACATCTGCATAATCTGGTTTTCCATCGATATATTCTTTACTATTGTCTTCTGTTTTTTCTTTATGATATGTAACAAAAATAAAGACATCATCATTAATCTTTTTCATTCCATACATCGTAGAAGATAAATCTTTACCACAATCCATCAGGAAACTAACATCTCTTCTTGAATACTTCTCATATAAAACAAATGGGACATCTTGATTGTTGTTCTGAATATAGTTATCTTTATATCGTTGTAAACCTACAGAAATAATATCTTTTAATTCTTTATGGAATTCCTTTTCATTTAATTTCTGTGCAAAACCTTCTGCGCGTTGTATACTTCTATTTTCGCTAGCCTTTAAAATATCAATCTGTGCATATTTTTGATATTCTGTCTCATTACTAACAAAATGACCTTCTAAAACATTAAGAGTACTCTGAATACCATCCATATTCAAAAAATATCCAAATTCTGCTGAAACTTCTCCCTGTAATTTTTCTATAGAAACTTCATCGTGATTCAACATCAGTTTCAACAATTCTAGTTCCTGTGGACGTACTCCGCTTAAAATTGTTTTTGATAAATATTCCAATATCAACAATTCTTCATCTGAAACCTCTTCTATTCTTTGATCTTTCTCTAAAGATTTCAACATTGCATAATAAGTCTTATATTCTCGAATAATAATCAATGGATCAATCTCTTCATTTTCATAAAAGTCAATTAATCTTGGAATTCTACCTAATCTATTCTTCAAAGAAATATAACTTTCCTTTATAAATGCCTTCATCCCTTTCATCTTATCAACTGCATTAAATATTCGTTCTTTAGATATTTCATCAAAATGAATTGTAGATGCTCCCGGAATCAGACTATTTCCACTAACTACATATTTTCTTACATTATCCTTGTTATAACTACGATCCCCAGATAAAGCAATTGGTATCATAAAATTATTCCTATAATTTCCAATAAAATCAAGTATCACAACATATTCTTTATCTTCTGCTTTTCGAAGTCCTCGTCCTAATTGTTGGATAAATACAATCGGTGACTGTGTTGGTCTTAGCATAATTACCTGATTAATCTCTGGTACATCAACACCTTCGCTGAAAATATCTACAGATAAAATGTAATCTAACTCATTAATGTCATCATTAACCAAACGTTCAATTGCATCTCTTCGAACTTCTTCTGAATCTGCACCACTTAACGCTAATGTACGCCAACCATGTTCATTAAATTTCTTTGACAATTCATTTGCTTCTTCAATTCTGCTGCAAAAAATCAAACCTTTTACTCGATTACCACTATAACCATAATATTCTGCCTGTTCCATCACATATTTTACACGTTCATCCGAGGTCAAAAATCTAAAATTTTGTAGCTTTTCTTCTTTTGTCAATTTGTTTCCATTGACCATTGTATCATCAACAATTTCTAAATCTGTAATCCCAAAATAATGAAATGGGCACAATAAATCTTCTTCCATTGCTTTTTGCAATCGAATTTCGTATGCAATGTTGTGATCAAAGATCTCATAAATATTGCGACCTTCTATATGATCATCTTTTTTATCAGGTGTTGCTGTCATTCCCAGTGTAAATTGTGGAGTAAAGTAATCCATAACCTTTTTATAGCTATCTGCTGAAGTATGATGAGCTTCATCATAGATGCAACATTCAAAATGATCTCTTGCAAATCTTTCTAAATTTTCAGTTTTTGACAATGTCTGTACTGTCGCAAAAATAAAATCTGCACCATAATCATGAGATTTACCAGTAACTAATCCCATCGTAACAGACGGCCCAAAAACTTTTTGGTATGATTTTAATGCTTGTTCTGCGATTTGGTTTCTATGTACTAAGAATAAAACCTTCTGATATCCTAGCTCTCGAACAGCAAATGCTGATGCATAAGTCTTTCCAGTTCCTGTACTGGATAATAGCAAAGCCTTTTCTATTCCTTCTGATCTCATCTCCATAAGATTATTAATAAAAGCTAATTGCATCTTATTTGGTTTTAATTTATAACTTTCGAAATCAACAATTTGTTCTTTTGCTGCTTGTCTTTGTTGCTTTTTTATGATTTGATTTTGTAAATATCGTTCTTTATAATCCTCAATGAATTCTTCATAATATTGACTATTTGGTGACATCCATAAATTCTTGAATTCATTTAAAATTTCTTGTGCAACTTCTCCTTGTTCTGTAGAAACAATCTTTGTATTCCATTCTCTATTTTCTGTAATCGCTTTTGATGTCATATTGGAACTTCCGATAATGATTCGATATAATTCATCTTCACGGAATATATATCCTTTTGTGTGAAATCCTCCAACCTCAGAATTTGTTCGAAACATTTTTAATTCAATATTTTTCAACTGAGCCAATCGATCTAATGCTTTAGGCTGACTAAATGTTAAATAATCTGTCGTAAGAATTTTCCCTGGAACTCCTTTTTGTTCTAGCTCTTTTAAAATCATAGATAGAGATTCAAATCCACTATCCGTGATAAATGCTACACTGATAAAGAATTCATCACATCGTTTTAACTCTTGTTCCAAAGAAACAAGAACTTTCTTTCCTTGTTTATGATCATTATAAACAAATTCTGGACGGTATGCTAAATTTGAATTACCAGATTGATCAATAAATGCTGTTACTAAACCAGATATTAATTCTTCAGATTTTGAATTTTCCATAATTCTTCCTCTCTTGTTATATACTCCATATAGATTTAATCATCAACTATTAAATTTAAGAAAATAACTTCCTAAATATTTGTTTTCTTTTTTTTATAATATAGTATAGCAGATCATACATATACTTTCTACCAACAAGTTATCCACAATAGAAACACATACCAATTAGAAGATATGTGCCATCATATTAGATTCAAATCTAAATATTTTCAAATAATAAAAAGGACACACACCCTCAATACAAGGATATATGCCCTTCAATACTCACTAAAAAAATATCAAATTAACTCTAACAAAGAATCAATCAATTATTTCAACTGAGCAGCAACCTCAGCCGCAAAGTCTTCTTCTTTCTTTTCAATACCTTCACCAGTTTCAAAACGAACGAATCCTTTGATTGTAACATTAGCTCCGTTTGCTTTAGCAACCTGTTCTACGTATTTTCCAACTGCCTGTTTTCCGTCTTCAGCTTTAACATAAGCCTGATCTAACAGACATACTTCTTTTAATTCTTTGTTCAGACGTCCAACGATCATCTTTTCGATGATGTTTTCTGGTTTGTCTGGGTTTTCGTTCATAGCCTGAACTTTTAAGATTTCTGTTTCATGCTCGATGTAATCTTTAGAAACTTCATCTCTGCTTGTGTATTTTGGAGAAATAGCTGCAACCTGCATTGCTACGTTTTTAGCCATCTCTTTGATCTCGTCGTTAACTACGTCTGTAGCAACTTCTACTAATACACCGATCTTACCACCAGCGTGGATGTAAGATGCAACAAATCCGTCTGCTGCAGATACTTTAGCGAATCTACGGATGTTTAAGTTCTCTCCGATAACAGCGATCTTACCATCTAATGCTTCTTTAACAGTTTTTCCAGCTTCTGCTTTAGAATCTTCTGCTAAGAATCCTTCGATGTCTGCTGCTGCTGTTGTAAGAGCCTGATCAGCTACTTCTGCTACGTATGCTTTGAATGTATCATTCTTAGCTACGAAGTCTGTTTCAGAGTTAACTTCAACGATAGCTGCTTCTTTTGCATCATCAGATAATGCTACTGCAACAAGTCCTTCAGCTGCGATACGTCCAGCTTTCTTTGCTGCTTTTGCAAGACCGTTTTCTCTTAAAAATTCAACTGCTGCGTCCATGTCTCCTTCTGTCTTTGTAAGAGCTTTCTTACAATCCATCATTCCGGCACCAGTCATTTCTCTTAATTCTTTTACCATTGCTGCTGTGATAGCCATGATTCTTTTCCTCCTAAAATGAAAATGTGAATAAATTATTCAGCGTCTTCTGCAACTTCTTCAGAGTCTGCATCGATTCCCTGGTTTGCTTCGATAACTGCATCAGCCATAGCAGATGTGATCAGTTTTACTGCACGGATCGCATCATCGTTTCCTGGGATGATATAATCTAATTCTTCAGGATCGCTGTTTGTATCTGCGATTCCAACAAGAGGAATTCCTAAAGTATGTGCTTCCTGTACACAGATGCTTTCTTTCTTAGGGTCTACAACGAAGATCATATCTGGAAGTCCACCCATTTCTTCGATTCCACCTAAGTTTTTCTGTAATTTGTCTTTTTCTTTGTTAAGTTCTAAAACTTCTCTCTTTGGAAGTACGTCAAATGTTCCGTCTTCTTCCATCTCTTTGATCTTTTTCAGTCTAGCGATTCTAGATTCGATTGTCTTGAAGTTAGTCATCATTCCACCTAACCATCTCTGGTTTACGTAGAACATTCCGCAACGTTCTGCTTCAGCCTGAATAGAATCCTGAGCCTGTTTCTTTGTTCCTACGAACAGAATCTTTCCACCCTGTGCTACACAATCTTTTACTGCGTTGTAAGCATCGTCAACCATTCCTACAGATTTCTGTAAGTCGATGATATGGATACCATTACGCTCTGTGTAGATGTATGGTGCCATTTTAGGGTTCCATCTTCTTGTCTGATGTCCGAAATGTACACCTGCTTCAAGTAACTGTTTCATTGAAATAACGCTCATTTTAAATCTCCTTTAGTTTTTGCTTCCGCTATTTTCATCGTTCTGACAAACCTCTTGGGCACTTACCAGAATTCCAATAGCGTGTTTATTTTTACCTATGACAGTATATCAAACCTTGTCCTTCTTTGCAAGAACTTTTTCTTTAATTCTAAAAGAATTAATCAAGCTTTGTGATCTCGTCAAATATAAAGTCATTCACTACCTTAATATAAGTTCCTTTCATACCGGAGGATCTTGTCTCAACAACTCCGGCGCTTTCTAGTTTCCTTAGTGCGTTTACGACAACAGATCTTGTGATCCCGAATCTGTCTGCGATCTTACTTGCAACTAAGACTCCTTCATTGCCTTCTAATTCTTCTAAGATATGGATCACTGCTTTGTGTTCTGTGAAGGATAACGTACTGATCGCGGAATCAACGATTCCTTTCTTTCTTCGTTCCTGTTCCACTTCTTCGCTTACAGATCTTAACATTTCAAGTCCGACAACGGTTGTTCCATATTCCGCTAAGATAATATCATCAATGGAATAATTTTCTCTCTGGCGGTACATAAATAATGTTCCAAATCTCTCTCCTGCGATATCGATCGGTGCGATGATCGCATAGTAATCATCAACGTCTGACTCAAATCCCAGTGTGGAAAGGCTGACGTTTTCATTGGTGGAAAGGATCGTTAATAGTCTTTCATTTAATGAAAAATCAACATAATCTTTGACATTTCCTGAGATCAGCTGATGAAGCACTTCGATGTGGTCTGCTTCATTTTTACCTAAGATCTTTCCTTTTTTACTGATGACAAGGACGTTTGAATTCATTACTTCTGTCAGAACTTTACAGATATCGTTAAATACAACTTTCTGTGAATTATTATTATGAAGTAATTTATTGATCTTTCTTGTTTTATCTAGTAATTGTATACTACTCATCTATATTTTTTCTCCTTATTTAGACACTGACTCCCCGGAAGTCTCTTTCTCTTTTTCATCTTCTGGCATGCTGCATACGAATCCACATTCCTTGCTAGAGCATACAAGCTTCTTACCTTTTTCGATCATATAGCTTCCGCATTTTTCACATTTGACTGTGGATGGTTTCTGCCATGACATAAAATCACATTCCGGATTATTTTCACATCCGTAATATTTTCTTCCTTTTTTCGTTTTCTTTAAGACAACTTCTCCGCCGCACATTGGGCATGGAATTCCGACTTTTTCAAAATGTGGTTTTGTATTTCTGCATTCTGGGAATCCAGGGCATGCAAGGAATTTCCCGTATGGTCCGTACTTCACGACCATATTTCTTCCACATTCATCGCAGATAACGTCTGTGACTTCGTCTTCGATCTTGATCTTCTCTAATTCTTTTTCTGCATTCTTCACTGCGATCTCAAAGTCTGGGTAGAAGTTTTCAATGACGGATTTCCAATGGACTTTACCTTCTTCTACCATATCAAGCAGACCTTCCATCATCGCTGTGAAATTCACATCGACAATACTTGCAAATGCTTTCTTCATCATGTTGTTGACTGCTTCTCCAAGCTCTGTGACGTATAAGTTCTTCTTTTCTTTGACAACATAACGTCTTGCTGTGATCGTTGAGATCGTTGGTGCGTAAGTACTTGGTCGTCCGATTCCAAACTCTTCTAGTGTCTTAACTAAAGATGCTTCTGTATAATGAGCTGGTGGCTGTGTAAAATGTTGTTTTGGTTCTAAATCATTCAATGTAAGTTTGGTATCTTCGTCGATGGATTTTAACATTACATTTCCTTCGGATTTCTCGTTGTTAATGTTGTATACGGATAGGAATCCATCGAAGGCGATCTTGCTTGCGGATGCATTAAAACGATAATCTCCGGCAGCGATCTTTACGGATGTATTCTCGTATTTGGCTGGTGCCATACGGCTTGCCATGAAACGGTTCCAGATCAGCTGGTATAAACGGAACTGATCTCTTGATAGTTCATCTTTGATGCTTGCTGGTGAGTTTGTCATGTAGGTTGGTCGGATGGCTTCATGTGCATCCTGTACTTTCTTGTCGTCTTTCTTGGCAACAGTTCCTGCTCCAACGAACTCGGCTCCATAAGCTTCCTTGATATATTCTTTCGCTGCGGCATCGGCTTCTACAGAGATACGTGTGGAGTCTGTACGTAAGTATGTGATCAGACCGACGGTTCCCTGTCCTTTGATATTGACACCTTCATATAACTGCTGTGCGATACGCATCGTTTTCTGTGGTGCGAAGTTTAACTTGCTGGATGCATCCTGCTGAAGAGTACTTGTCGTAAATGGAAGTGGGCTCTTCTTTAATCGTTCTGTGACTTTCACTCCTTCGACGGTGAATTCTTTTCCTTTTAAATAGGATAAGATCTCATTCATCTCTTCTTCGCTGTGGATCTCGATCTTCTGTTCTTTATTGCCGATCAGTTTGGCTTCTAATGGCTTTTTGCTTCCTTTGACATCTAATAAGGCTTCTAAGGACCAGTATTCCTGTGGAATAAACAGATTAATCTCTTCTTCTCTGTCACAGATCAGGCGTAGAGCTACGGACTGAACTCGTCCAGCACTTAAACCTCGTTTGATCTTTGCCCAGAGGATCGGACTGATCTGGTATCCTACGATTCGGTCCAGAACACGTCTTGCCTGCTGTGCATCGACTAAATTCATATCGATGTCTCTTGCGTGTTTAATGGAGTCTTTGACAGCTGTTTTTGTGATCTCATTAAATGTGATTCGACTGTAGTTTTTGTTCTCCAGTTTTAATGCGTAATATAAATGCCATGAGATGGCTTCTCCTTCACGGTCCGGGTCAGTCGCGAGGTATACTTTGTCTGCTTTTTTTACCGCTTTACGAAGAGCTGCTAATACTTCACCCTTCCCACGGATCGTAATGTACTTTGGTTCAAAGTCATTCTCGATATCTATTCCTAAGGTACTCTTTGGCAGATCGCGAACATGCCCGTTGGACGCGATCACTTCGTAATTCCTGCCCAGGAACTTTTTGATTGTTTTGGCTTTCGCCGGTGATTCGACGATAACTAGATATTTTGGCATATAGTATTACCCCTTGTTTACATTTTTTTGATATATAAGTTCTGATGAATCTGTTTGATATATCCTTTCGCTTCTAATTGAAATAAAGCTTGGATCACTTCTTCATAAGAATCTTGGGATGCACTTAAGATCTCATCAATATATTTCGGTTTCAAACTCAACATATCATACACCCTTTTTTCTGCCTTTGCAAGAGATTTTGCACTATGCTTTGGAAATTTTCGTGAAAATCCCGTGAATTCTGAAAATTCTGTTAAAATATCGTCGACATTTTCAACTAATTTTGCTCCTTGTTTGATCAATCCATGACATCCTTGGCAATGTTTGTCTGTGATCATTCCGGGAACCGCGAACACTTCTTTGTTCTGATCAAGCCCGCAATCCGCCGTGATCAGCGATCCGCTCCTTGCTCTGGCTTCTGTGACGAGGATTCCATCACTTAATCCACTGATGATTCGGTTCCTTTCTGGAAAATGCCATTTGAGCGGTTCACTGCCTGGCGGGTACTCAGAAATAACTGTCTGATTCGCATACATGTCATAAAATAACTGAAAATTTTCTTTTGGGTAAATGAGATCGATCCCACATCCTAAAACCCCAACAGCCTGTCCTTTTTTGTCGATTATTTCACGGTGAACTGTCCCATCTACGCCCCTTGCGAGTCCACTTACGATCTGTACGCCTTGCTGAGCCAGTTCTTTTGCGAACTTTTTTGAGATTTCGAATCCATAAGTTGTCGGATATCTTGATCCAACGATCGCTATTGACAGTTCTTTTTCTTCATATGGCTGACCTTTTTGAAAAATCCCATACGGAGCATCGTAGATCTTTCTTAATCGATTCGGGTAAGCAGCTTCTTTTTGAATGATAAAACGGATATTTTCACGATGTAGGGCTTCATAGCCTTTCTTGATCGCTGTTTCATCTCTTGAATGGACGAAACGATCGTATTCAAGTTGTGTCATGCGTTCTTTTAAGATTTCTGGGTTGATCTTATAGAGTTCTTTTGGATGAATGAAGATATCCATCAATTCTTTCTGCTTCTTGATCGGCAATCGGACTTTGCCGCATAGCCAGTACCAATATAATTTATCTTCCATATTCAAGCACCTCTTTGATAAATCCTGTATTTCTGAAGGTCATGGCTTCCATCAGGTGTATCGGTTTGATCTCTGATTCATTTTCCATAAGCATGATCGTCAGGGCTACTTTTAAAATCTTATCCATTCCTCGTCTTGTGATCTTGCCAGATCGATAGGCGATATCTAAAATCTCTTTGCATTCTTTGGATAAATGAAGGAGTTTGTTTAACTGTATGTGGCTTAAATGGCTGGTATCACTGCATTGATAGTTTTTTAATAACTTTTTTTCTCTTTGGATGGTTGTTTCGATGCGTTCTTTGATCTGATGGGATGTTTCTTGACTCTCTTTTTGTATCTTCTGTGTATCAGTCTCTTTTTTACTTAGACATAGGACCATGTCAAAACGGTCTAAGATCGGACCGGACAATTTCTTTAGATAACGCTTTTTTTCATGATACGTACATCGACAGATCCCATCTTCCAATCCATAACCGCATGGACATGGATTCATGGTGGCGATCAGTTGAAAGTCTGCCGGGAACTTGTGGTAGATCCCATTTCTGGTGATATCGATCGTTCCATCTTCCAATGGCTGTCTGAGTGCTTCGATACATTCTGTTTTAAATTCCATAAATTCGTCCAGAAATAAAATGCCATGATGTGCTAGTGTTATCTCTCCTGCCGTCGGCGTCTTGCCGCCTCCAAGAAATGCGGCTTTCGGAATCATTGGATGTGGCTGGCGAAATGGTCGGGTATCATCTTCTAAATACCTTGGAATTCCTGTGGCATCATAGATTGCCTGAACTTCCATCTTCTCCTCTTTTGATAGTTGCGGGAGAATCGTCGGAATCCTTCTGGCTGCCATTGTTTTTCCTGAACCTGGGGAACCAATGACCAATAGATGATGTCTTCCAGTGACTGCGATCTCCATCGCTCTTTTTAAATGTTGTTGTCCGATGATGTCACTGAAGTCTTCTTCTGACTCTTCCTTTTGATAAGTTGTTGCACTTCTGCAACTTTTTTGATGATATGTTCCATGAAAATAGTCCAGGACATCCTGTAAACTGTCCATAAATACCACTTCAATATCTTCAATCCCTCTTAGAGAATTCTCATCTTCACTTGCCGCAAAGAACTTGTGAATGCCTTGTTTTCTTGCTTCTAAAACGATCGGAAGACAGTTTCCTACACCTCTGATCTTGCCGTTTAGTCCTAATTCCCCCATGATACAGATGTCATCTAACTTGCTTGCATCGATTAAATTCAGGCATCCTAAAAAGGCCACGGCGATTGGGAAATCGAACGCGGTTCCGTTCTTTCTTATATTGGCTGGGGATAAATTAACGGTGATCTTCATCGACGGTAAGGGATGGCCGATGGAGCGCAGTGCTGATGCAACCCGCTCTTTTGCTTCCATAGATTCTTTGGAAAGATAGCCTACCATTGTAAAATATGGCAGGCCGTTTCTGATCTCTACTTCTACGTGGATGAGCTTTCCACTCACTCCACTGACGATTCCTGTGATTACTTCCTGATAAATAATACTCAACTCCTTCTCTTCTCAAAAAGGAAGCTGGTTTCAAAATGATATGGTTAGTTTATCACAAAAGTAATATTTTTACAATCTTGTTTATTCAAAACAATTGTGATTATTTTAATAATTTCTTTAATTCACTCATAAATGTGTTCACATCTTTGAATTCACGGTAAATGGCTGCAAATCTTACATATGCAACTTCATTTAAATCCTTTAATTTGTCTATGACCATCTCTCCGATCACAGATGTTTCAACTTCTCTTGTTCCCATGTTATAGATCTTTGTCTCGATCTCATCGATCGCTGCTTCGATCTGCCCCATGGATACTGGGAGTTTGTGACAGGATTGTACGATTCCATTCCGGATCTTGTTTCGATCGTAGAGTTGTCTTGTCTTGTCTTTCTTGATGACACTCAACGGTTCTGTCTCTATCTTCTCATAAGTTGTAAAACGTTTTCCGCATTCGTCACATTGTCTTCTTCTACGGATCGCATTGTTGTCTTCTGCCGGTCTGGAATCTACGACTCTGGAATTCTCACTTCCACAATATGGGCATCTCATCTTCTTGTACCTCCGTGTTTTTACTGCTTGAAGTATATCATTTTTTCTGTAGAAAAGAAAGCTTTTCTTTTATTTCAGGCATTCTTTTTCGTTGATATCGACTAGAATCGTATCTCTGCCAATCCTTACAATGCATTTGTAGGGGATTTTGTAAACTTTATTCTTGCCAACGCATATGAGCATCTTCGTTGTTTTGGGAACAATCAGATAACAGATCTTACCCGTATGGATTTCAAATTCGAGGTCTAGGACAAAGCCTAAACATTCTCCTGTATTACAATTGATCACATCTTTTTGCCGAAGTTCGAGAAATTTCATGTCAGGAATCCTTTTTCTTCCTATTATAATAGTATTCTTTTTTTTCATGAATAGAAGCAGAAAAAAGCAGGAGATTCTGATCTCTCGAATCTCCTGCTTCTTTATTATTATAATGATATAAAGAAAGATTAAGCTTCTTTCTTTGGTGCTGGTTTCTTAGGAACTAATTTCTTTCCTGTAATGATTCCTTTTGGACATTTACCTGCACATAATCCACAACCTACACATTTATCATAATCGATCTGTGCGATGTTGTTTTCAACTTTGATCGCTCCAAGTTTACATACTTTTTCGCATGCTTTACATCCGATACATCCTGCTTTACATACAGACATAACGTTTTTACCGAATTCTTTAGAGCTGCACTGTACTCTTGTTTTCTTGTTTTCTGGTACAAGGTCGATCAATGCTTTTGGACATGTTTCTGCACATTTTCCACATCCTACACATGCTTCTTCATCGATGTGAGCGATTCCGTTCACGATAGAGATTGCATTTTCTGGACATACTGCTGCACAGCTTCCAAATCCCATACATCCAAATTCGCATCCTTTTGGTCCTGCACCTGGTACGTTCATCGCTTCGATACAGCTCTGAACTCCTGAGTACTGGTATTTGTCAGATGCTTTTTCGCAAGTTCCGGCACATTTTACGAATGCGACTTTCTTCACGAATTCTCCTGCTTCTACACCCATGATCGCACTGATCTTCTCAGCTGCAGCTGCTCCACCAACTGGACAGCCGTTCACTGGTGCTTCTCCATTTGCGATTGCTTTTGCAAGTCCATCACAACCTGCGTATCCACAACCACCACAGTTATTTCCTGGAAGTTCTGCACGGATGGCTACTTCCTTCTCGTCTACAGGAACTTTAAATTTCTCTGAGGCAATTCCCAGTAAGATTGCGATAAGCAGACCGGTTCCTCCGACAACAACCATGGCAAGTAAAATTGCTGATATATTCATCTTCTTTACCTCCTAAATAAGTCCTGAGAATCCGAAGAATGCGATTGCCATTAATCCTGCTGTTAACAGTGTGATAGGCATTCCTTTGAAAGATTCTGGGATGTTGTTGTATTCCATCTTTTCACGGATACCAGCAAGGATAACAATAGCGATCAGGAATCCTAAAGAGATACCGATACCATTGACAACGCTGGCGATGAAACTATAGTCGTTCTGTACGTTTGTTAATGCTGTACCAAGAACTGCACAGTTTGTTGTGATCAGTGGAAGGAATACTCCCAGAGATTCATATAATGCTGGCATAGATTTCTTTAATACCATTTCTACGAACTGTACTAATGCTGCGATTACCAGGATAAATACGATCGTATTTAAGTATGTTAAATCTGTTGGTACTAATAAAAATGTATAAATTAAATTTGTAACTGCTGATGCGATAGTAATAACGAAGAGAACGGCTGCACCCATTCCGGCTGCTGTCTCAACTTTCTTAGAAACTCCAAGGAAAGGACATAAACCAAGGAACTGGCTTAATACGACGTTATTTACCAGCGCTGAACCGATGGCAATTAACAGTAAACTTTTCATCTTAATCCTCCTTATTTGTCATCTACAGTTGTATCAAAAAAGCTTCTGGAACCGCAAGCGCTGTTTCCGCAGTGAGAACAATCTCCGCATCCACCACTCTGTGCTTCTCCGGCTTTTTTAGGTTTTTTGCTCTTAACTTTATTCTGGATCGCTACTAAGCATGCAAGTACGAAGAATGCTCCAGGTGCCAGGATAAAGATTGTGATTGGTTCGTATGCAGATGGCATTACCTGCATTCCGAAGATCTGGCCTGCTCCTAATAATTCACGGAATGCTCCTAAAATTGTTAAGGCTACAGTAAATCCAAGTCCCATTCCAAGTCCGTCAAAGAAGGAGTTGATCGGTCCGTTCTTTGCTGCAAAGGATTCTGCACGTCCAAGGATGATACAGTTTACTACGATCAGTGGGATGTATAATCCTAATGCGTCGTTAACTGCTGGAACATATCCCTGTAATAAGAACTGTACGATTGTTACCAGAGATGCGATAACTACGATATATCCTGGAATACGTACACGATCAGGGATGACATTTCTTAATGCTGAAATGATCATGTTAGAAAACATTAATACGGCTGTTGTTGAAAGTCCCATTCCTGCACCGTTGATCGCAGATGTTGTTACTGCTAATGTAGGACACATACCTAACATTAAGACGAAGGTAGGGTTTTCTTTTACGATACCATTAATCAATCGTTCCATTGGATTTGGTTTCATGTTTAATTACCTCCCTTCAGGCTCTTTGAATATGCAACACAGCTGTTAACTGCACTTGTGACAGCACGGCTTGTGATCGTTGCACCACTGATGGCATCTACTTTAGAATCATCGTTCTTACCAGATCCATCTTTTACAACTTCAAATTTGTCTGCTTTTTTGTTTTTAAAGTTACTCTTGAATTCTGGTTCTTTGGCTTTCATACCTAAACCAGCTGTTTCGCTGATGGATAATGTTTCATAACCATTGACTGTTCCATCATCTCTAACACCTACAGATAAAGATACATCTCCACCGTATCCTTCTGGGTTTGTTACAGAGAATACGTATCCAAGTTCTTTTCCGTTTTTGTCAACTGCTTTTACAACTTCAGAAATCGTGTTCTGTCCAAGATCATTTTTCTTTAAGACAGCTGCTACGTCTTTCTGGTCTAATTTTACTGTATCGAATTTCGCTGCATCTTTAAATACGGCTTTGTAAGCTTCCTGTTTTGTCTTTTCTTCCTGTGCGGCGATCGGTGCTTTTGTTACATTATATACGATACCTAAAAGGAGTCCTGCAATTAATGTGATCACACATAATTTGATACAATCCATTACGAGATTCTTATTCATTGCTCTTACCTCCTTTTTTTACGATTCCAAATGGAGTTGGTACTGTCACTCTCTCGATCAGTGGAACTAATAAGTTTGCAATGATGATTGAGTAAGATACACCTTCTGCCATTGGTCCGAACAGACGGAATAATCCAGTTAAAATACCAAGAATGATCGCATAGATGATCTTTCCGTTCTTTGTAATTGGAGATGTTACGTAGTCTGTTGCCATGAAGATCGCACCTAACATTAATCCACCACTGAAGATCTGTGCTGCCATGTAAGATAGATCAAATCCATGACCACCGAAGATCAGTACGAAGATTGCTACAACTGCAACGTAAACACATGGGATGATCGGAGAGATGACTTTCTTAAATACTAAGTATGCTCCACCGATGATCAGTAATAATGCAGATGTTTCACCAATTGTTCCAGGAACGAATCCTAAGAATGATTTCATAACATCTACGCTTTTTCCCTGTTCCATAACAGCAAGTGGTGTTGCTGTTGTTACACCATCATATGTAAATGTTGTCATTCTTGCTGCAAATGAGATCATTAAGAAACATCTTGCACCAAGGGCTGGGTTCATAAAGTTCTGTCCCAATCCACCGAACACCTGTTTTACAACGATGATCGCGAAGATTCCACCAAGGATCGGCATCCAGAATGGTGCTCCTGATGGTAAGTTTAATGCAAGTAACAGTCCGGTCAATGCCGCACTTAAGTCACCTACAGTGATTGGCTGTTTCATAAGTTTCTGGTAAATATACTCAACGACAACACAGGTAGCAACAGAAATTGCAACTGTCAGTGCCGCAGATGCTCCAAAGATATAGATACCAAAAATTGTAGCGGGTAGTAATGCGATGATAACATCTAACATAATCTTTTGTGTTGAGCCATTATCTCTGACATGAGGGTTGGCTGACACATGATATAATGTTTCGCTCATATGTATCTCTCCTTTATTTCTTTCTACGGTTAGCTAATACCTGTTTACGACCTGTCTTCATGGACTGTGCAAGGTTACGTTTTGCTGGACATACAAATGAACAAGATCCACACTCAACGCATTCTGCTCCATAAAGTTTCTCAAACTCGTCAAACTGATTATGATCTGCTAATACAGATAATTTTGCTGGCATCAGCTTCTGTGGACAGACGCTCACACATCTTCCACAACGAATACAATTGCTTGGTTGGTTCGCAGCAACTTCATCTTTTGTGAATGCTAAGAAGCATGAGAATGTTTTGACAGCTGGTACATCTGTTGTAAACATTGCCATACCCATCATAGGTCCACCAGAAATGATCTTCTCAGGCTGTGTCTTAAATCCACCGGCTGCTTCGATCAGTTCCTGTACGTTTGTTCCTGTACGTACTTTAAAGTTACTTGGATTCTTGATCGCATCTCCAGTAACTGTCACAACACGTTCGTATAATGGTTTACCATCTTTGACAGCTTCTTTGATCGCTACGATCGTAGCTACGTTATCTACGATGCATCCTGCATCTGCTGGTAACATGCTGGAGTTGATGCTTCTTCCTGTTGTTGCATAAATCAAAGAACGTTCTGCACCCTGTGGGTATTTTGTCTTTAATGTAGCAACGCTGATTCTTGCATCACCTTTTACTAATGCTTCTACTTTAGCAATTGCATCTTTTTTATTATCTTCAATACCAATGATACCTTTTGCTTTTGGGAACATATCAAGTACGATATTTAATCCTTCAATTAAAAGTTCTGGTGTCTCCATTAAGATGCGGTAGTCACCTGTGATATAAGGTTCACACTCAGCTCCATTTACGATGATATATTCGATCGCATCTGGATCTTTTGGCGCTAATTTCACATGTGTTGGGAATCCAGCTCCACCAAGTCCTACGATTCCAGCTTCTTTGATCGCTGCTAAAACATCATCTTTAGACATCTGATCATAAGGTTTTGCCTCAAAGGCAGCCTCTTTGAATTCTCCATCATTCTCAATTACGATAGAGTTAACTTTTGCTCCGGCTGGAGTCATTCTTGGCTCGATCGCCTTTACAGTTCCTGAAACAGAGCTGAAAATATTCGCGGATACAAATCCTCCAGCTTCTGCCACCTTCTGGCCTACTAACACCTGGTCTCCCTTGCTAACGATTGGCTGTGCAGGAGCACCGATGTGCTGACCTAAAGGTAAAACAACATCTCCTTTTGGCAGGTATTCGGTGATTGGTGAATTCTTTGCAAATTCTTTACCATCTGCCGGATGAACACCGCCGCTAAATGTAAACAATGCCATTTTAAGCCTTCCTTTCTTCTTTACATTTTTTTCCATTGCGAAAAAAAAGAGTTCTCATAAAATGAAAACTCCTTTGAACACAAGACTTATAATACCATAGTCTTTTTTATTTTTCAATGTTTTTTTAACAATTTCTTTGCATTTGCATACAAAATTCTATGTTTTTCTTCAGATTTTCTTAAGATTCTGAAATAATTTACAATTCTGGCTTTTATATTCTATCATTTACGGATCTGTCCATTTCCATAAATAATAAATTTGCTGGTTGTCAGTGCATCTAATCCCATTGGTCCTCTGGCATGAATCTTCTGGGTACTGATTCCGATCTCTGCTCCGAATCCAAACTCAAATCCATCGGTAAATCTCGTGGATGCATTAACATAAACGGCTGCTGCATCGATCTGATTTAAGAATTCCTGTGCATTCTGGTAAGAATCTGTGACGATCGCTTCCGAATGCCCCGTATTGTAATGATTGATATGTGCCACTGCTTCGTCAAAGCTGTCGACTGTTTTCACAGAGATAATAGAATCTAAGTATTCTGTTCCCCAGTCTTCTTCTGTTGCAGGGATGACCTGATCATTTAAAGCACAAACTCTCTCATCTCCACGTACTTGCACACCTTTGGCTAATAAAGCTTCAATGATCGCTGGACCATGGCTTTCTAAGATATTTTTATGTAATACCAGAGATTCACATGTATTGCATGTTCCAAGCCTCTGTGTCTTTGCATTGATGATGATGTTAACTGCCATGTCTTTCTGGGCAAATTCATCTACGTATACATGACAATTTCCTGTTCCTGTCTCGATCACTGGCACTGTAGAATTCTTTACAACACTCTGAATGAGTCCTGCACCACCTCTTGGGATCAGAACATCTAAGTATTCATTTAACTGCATCATCTTCGTAGCTGTCTCACGACTTGTATCTGTCAGCAGCTGAATGCTGTATTTTGGCATATTGCAGGATTCTAGTGCACTCTGGATCACATTTGTGATCGCAAGATTTGAATTGATCGCATCACTTCCACCACGAAGAAGACATGCGTTTCCTGTCTTAAAACATAATGCAAATGCATCTGCTGTTACGTTTGGTCTTGATTCGTAGATGATACCGACAACTCCTAATGGTACTGTTTTCTTACCGATCAAAAGTCCATTCGGTGTTTTCTGCATATGTTCTACAGAACCAATTGGATCATGTAGTTCAGCTACCTGACGAAGTCCTTCTGCCATTGCTTCGATACGGTCAGGATTCAGGGATAAACGATCGATCAACGCCTCGCTCATATCATTGCTTTTTGCATTCTCTACATCTTTATAATTCTCACTTAAGATATATTCCTGATTCTGTACCAGACATTTGGCTGCTTCTCTTAATACTTCATTCTTATCTTCAATCCCTGCTTTTCCAAGAATTATCGATGCTTCTTTTGCCTGTTTTCCTAGTTGTTCCAACATTATGAATGCCTCCTTTTCGGTCAATGTCATTAACTTAAGGAAGAAAGCAGAAATTGTAATTATTTATAAAATTATTATTTCTGCTTTTTGATTT
>OGRS01001040.1_pt1 | contig 19783 bp, 20 predicted proteins | sample 1553561 | NCBI WGS metagenome assembly OGRS01 (sample SAMEA2580103, study PRJEB22360) | human gut metagenome | biome: human gut; feature: human-associated habitat; material: faeces | place: Denmark | collected 2008/2010
TGATCCTCCATATGAATAAGAAGTAAGCAAATTTCCACTTTTTCTCCTGATGATTCTTTTTGAATAAGATCAAAATGCGAACCATGAACTTCAATAAAACTTTTTTTAGCTTCAGCAAATAACTCTCTTGCCTTTTGAAAATCTCCTTGATTTGCTTGATTAAGAGCCTCTTTTCCAAGAGATTTAGCTGTTCCTGCTATAGCAACTCCCATCATAATTTTTTCTAGCATCTCTTCAGATAATAATTCTTTTTCTTCCATTGAATAAAACTCCTTTTATTATTTTATTAGATTTAAAGCAAAGGCTAAAACTTTAGCACCATTCATAGTTCCATAATCCATCATATTTATAACTTCAACTTTTTTTCCATATTGGTCAGCCACCTTTTGGAAATCGTTTTTCTTAAATTTAACTTGTGGTCCTAATAAGAATACATCATATTTGGTAACATTTTCTTCAAAAAGTTCTAGTGCAACAGCATTAATCTCCACATCTATTCCCTGATTTTCAGCTTCTTTCTTCATTTTAGTAACTAATAAACTTGTGGACATTCCAGCAGAACAACATAATAAGATTTTTTTCATAATTTTTCAACCTCCTAATAGTATTAAAAAAATATTTAATGTTTAAAATACAATCGCTATAATTTAAATAAATAATAAAACAAAAAATAGAAAAAGTCAATATATTTTTTAATGAAAATATTTTTTTCTTCTATAATCTTCTTAAAATAAGAGTTTATAATGATAATGAAATAAAACGATTGACAAATGAACGAATTATGTTATAATCAATATAACGAAATCGGTTTCTTAAAAAAGAAGATATAAGGAGAAGGAGAAAATGAATATAAGAAAATCTGCAATGATAATATCACTACTTTTTTCACAGTTAGTATTAGGAGCAAATATCTTACAAAATCCATCTTTTGAAAAACCATTATCTAAAGCTATTCCTAATAATATAGGAACAGTTAATACAGAAGGATCGTGGATAAAATATGAAAGTTCTGGTGGAATTGGAGATATTGAAATAATAAATGGGGATTTGGTTGCGATTTCTAAAAATACTAAAGCACCAACACATGGATTACAGGTTATTCAAGCCCCTTTAAAATTAGAAGCTGGTGGTATATATCAATTAAAATTTAAAGCAAATGTAGAGAAAGAAACAGAGATTACAATAAAAATAGGAGCAGATGGAGAAAGAGGTTACTATGGTTATTGGCAAAAAGATATAAAAATATCTCCAAAACAAAAAGAATACACATTTGATTTTGAAATGTTGGCTGAAGCTGATGAAAAAGCAAGATTTGAATTTTGGTTTACAAAAACAGATGAAACTGTAAAATTAAGTGAAGTAAACTTAGAAAAAACTGGAATGATAGATGTAAATAGAATGATAAATTTAACAAAATTCCAAGTACAACACAAATATAAAGTAACAGGAATTGGAGAAAATATTTTAACAACTGAAGATATAAATACAGTGAAATCTTTAAAATCAGGAAAAGAATTTGTAAAAACTATGGTTCTTGAAGAGGATTCAGATTATTTAGTAAAGATTGATGGAAATATAGCAGCAGAAGAAAAGTATGTAGTAGCTATTCAAAATGGGAAAACTTTTGAATTAGATAAAAATAATAGAGAGTGTTTGCTAAAAAATACTGGTGAATCAACTAAAGATGGAAAAATAACTATAAAAAAAGTAGGAAATAAACAAGGGCTAAAAGATATTAAAATAGAAAAATATTTTGGAAATTTAATATGGGAAGAAGAATTTAATTATGAAGGATTACCTAAAGAGAGTGACTGGGGATATGATGTAGGTGGAAACGGTTGGGGAAATGCCGAATTGCAATATTACACTGAAAAAAATCCAGACAATGTTTATGTAGAAGATGGAAAATTAACAATAACAGCTTGGAATGAAGCATATGATAAAAATGAATATACTTCAACAAGATTAGTAACTAGAGGTAAAAAAGATTTTCTATATGGAAGAATAGAAGTAAAAGCTAAATTACCTAAAGGAAAGGGAACTTGGCCAGCTATTTGGATGATGCCAACAGAGTCAGTATATGGAGATTGGCCAAAAAGTGGAGAGATAGATATAATGGAACATGTAGGATTTGACCAAAATAGAATACATGGAACAGTGCATACTGAAAAGTATTATTGGAAAAATTCAAATCAAAAAAGTGCTCAAATAGAAGGAGAAGAAGTGTCTGATACTTTCCATACTTATTCATTAGAGTGGACACCAAAAGTTATAAAAGTTTATTTTGATGATATATTATATTTTACTTATCAAAATGAAAACTCTGGTAAAGATGCTTGGCCATTTGACCAAAAATTCTATCTAATATTAAATATAGCTGTTGGTGGAGCTTGGGGAGGACAACAAGGAGTAGATGCAGATGTATTCCCACAAACATTAGAGATAGATTCAATAAAAGTATATGATTTAGGAATAAAAGTGGAGGATAAATAATGAAAAAATTTTTATTAGTAAGTTTATTATGTGCATTAGCTATACCAGCTTTAGCAGAAGATAGAGAATTAACTTTAGAACAAAGAATAGAAAAATTAGAACAAATAATTGCTGAGCAAAATAAAGAATTGAAAAAACAAAAGCTTGATATAAAAAAGAATGAAAAAAAATTAAGTTTAGCAACTCAAGAGAAACCTAAAAATCAAGATGATGAGTTACAATTTCATGGATACCTTAGAACTGGTGCTGAGGGGAATATGAAACATGGAAATAAAAATAGTTATAGTAAAAATAAAGAATATGTTGGAAGATGGGGAAATGAATATGATACAAACTTCAATATAAACCTATCGAAAAAATTTACTCAAAGTAATGGCGCATGGACAAAATTAACAGTTCAATTGGAAAGTTGGAGTGATAATTATGACAATAGTGTAGGAGATAGTAGTAAAATTGACCTTACACAATTATATATAGAGATGGGAAATGTACCTATGTTTACAGGAGCATTTAAAGATGCTGTAATAGTAGCAGGTAAGAAAAAATGGGATGATCAACAAGTTGAAGTTCTAGACTATTACTATCAAGAGGTTGCAGGAACTGGACTAGGAATTGAAAATATTAAATTATGGAATGGAAGTTTAAACTTAGCTTATATATCAAATGATTTTAAAGATGGAGAGCTTTCAAATCTTGAAGGAGAAAAAGCTGAAGATATAAGAGCGTATAAAGTAAAATATACTTATGGAGATATCTCTGGAGAAGTAATGTATGCTCATGCTATGGATAATGATAGAATAGGAACTATAAGTTATACTGATCCAAGTAAACCAAGTAATCCTGCTGGTGGAGAAAATATAGGTTATACAAAAAGAGATGCAGCTGATGATGGTTTCTATGCTGGACTTTACTATCAACCAAATAATTTCTTTGGTTTTGAAGGAAAGGGACAACATTACTTACAATATGCAACTGGATTATTAGCTGGAGAAGGAATAGGAAAAATAGATACAGACTTTAATAAAAGAGCAGCAGATGATGCAGTGACATATCAATTAGGACTTGGTGGAACAGTAAGACTTGGAGATAGAACTCATATGCTTGTAAGTTATAGAAGTCTTCGTGCTGAAAATATAGAGGCTAGAAAAGAAGAACGTTATATTTGGGATGATGGAACAACAGCACCAAGTTATGAAAAATCTTGGAGAGTAAATAAACTTGAATCAGACGCTTTAGTTTTAAGACCAATCTATTCTGTAAATCAAAATTTAGATTTATGGTTAGAAGCTGGTATAGGTCGTAGAGATGCCGAGTCTTACAATGGAAAGACAGAGGAACATCTATATTATAAAGTTTCTGCAGGTCCTCAAATAAAATATTATGTGGGAAGTGCTGAAACATCACTTAGATTATTTGTAACTTATATAGGAGATAAGGCTGAAACAGTAGATAATAATAAATTTACAAAATCAAGTACTAGAGATGTAATAGGAGGGTTCCAAGTTTCTGCTTGGTGGTAAAAAACTTGACAAGATAAAAAAAAAGGGGTATCATCAATTAGATAAACAAAAAATGAGGTGAGTTTTATAAAAATTGATGATATAGCAAGATTAGCAGGATACTCAAAAGCTACTGTTTCTAAAGTAATAAATAATTATCCGGGAATACCAGAATCAACTCGTCAAAAAATAATGAAAATTATAAAAAAATATGAATTTGAACCAAATAGTCAAGCTAGAAATTTAGCAGGAAAAAGAGACAAGGTTATAGGAATATTTATATTTGATAAAGGGGGATTGGGAAGTTATTTTTTCCAATATATGATAGCTTTAATAGTTGAAAAAGCTGAAGAGAGAGATGTTAAAGTTTTAATTTCACTTGTAAAAACCTCAGAAGAGAAAACAAAAATTAAACAGTTGATAGACAATGGAACTATTCAAGGAGCAATTGTAATAGGAGTTACTCTTAATGAGCCTGAACTTGAAAATATGATAGAAGATGAATACAAATTAGTAATATTTGATTATAAAGCTGAACATGAAGCAAAAAATGTTTTTTTAATTAATTCCAATAATTATAATGGAGGAAAATTAGCAGCTAAATATCTATTAAAAAAAGGAGTAAAAAGAATCTATCATTTTGCAGGACAAGAGGAAAAGTTAGCTGGATTAGAAAGAGAAGAGGGATTTTTAGATGAAATTGATGGAAATGGGGTTTTATGTAAAGTATTAAAAGGTGAGTTTCAACTGGAAATAGCCAAAAATATATTTGACCATATGATAAAGAATGGGGATATTCCAGAGGGAATCTTTTGTGCTAATGATGAGATGGCGATAGGTTGCTTAGAAGCTTTAGCTGAAAATGGGATAGATTACAAAGAGATTAAAATGATAGGTTTTGACAATAACCAAATCTCAAAATTATACAGACCAAGAATTACTACAATAGGTTATAACTTGGATAAAATGGCAGAAAAAGCAGTAGAATCAATCTTGCAATTAATAGACGGACAAAAGATAAAAGATAATACATATGACGGAGAGTTAAAATTATATGAAAGAGAAACTTAGTTTCTCTTTTATTTAAACAAAATTAGGAAAACGGTTTCCAAAAGGAGAAGAGATGTTTTTAAGTTTTGATGTTGGTGGAACAAAAACAAAATATTCATTAGTTAATGAAAGTGGAGAAATTTTAGAAAGCGGAAGTTTTTCTACAAAAGATAATAAAGAAATAATATTTTCAAATGTAAAAAATATAGTTGAAGAATTTAAAAATAAAAATTATTCTATAGATGGCTTAGCTTTTAGTATGCCGGGAGTAATAGATGTAAAAAATGGACATATGATAACTGGTGGAGCTTTAAGAGATTTATATGATTTTCCATTTAAAGAAAAATTGGAGCAATATATAGGAATTCCAGTTGAATTAGAAAATGATGTTAACTGTGTGGCTCTAGCGGAAAAATGGCAAGGTAATGCAAAAGATTGTGAAAACTTTGTTTGTTTAACTGTTGGAACTGGAGTAGGTGGAGCTATCTATATAGATGGTAAAATGGTAAGAGGAACAAAATATGCTGCTGGAGAGTTTGGTTTTATGATTACAGACAGAAGAGAAAATTATGAAGAAGCAAGTCTTAGTATGTCTGGAAGCGTGAGAGGAGGGCTTATCCAAACATACGCCAGAAAAAAAGGAATTAATTGGGAAGAGTTAAATGGAGAAAAAATATTTGAACTTGCTGAGAACGGAGATAAAATAGCCTTAGAAGTTATAGATGATTTTTATACCTCTTTAGCTTACTCTGTTTATAATTTATCTGTAAGTTTAAATCCTGAAAAAATTCTTATAGGCGGAGAGATAACTAGAAGAGAGGATTTTATAAAAATAATAGAAGATAAAGTTGAAATTATAAAAAAAGATGTTTGCCCTTTAAAAATGCCTATAATAGAGAGATGTAAATTTTTAAATGATTCTGGAAAAATTGGTGCTGTTTATCATTTTATTTTAAATAACAAGAATAGAGAAAATTAGGAGGAAAAAAATGAGTTTATTTGATAAATTTAATGTATTTTTAGAAGAAAAATTTATGCCAGTAGCTGCTAAGGTGGGAAGTCAAAAGCATGTTCAAGCTATAAGAGATGGGCTAGTTTTATCAATGCCACTTACAATAGCAGGATCTATATTCTTGATTTTAGCTTTCTTGCCCATATCTGGATATGATGAATTTATGAAAGGAATATTTGGAGATGGTTGGATGGGAAAAGTATTGTATCCTGTTAGAGGAACATTTGATATAATGGCTATTTTTGGTTGTATCGGAGTATCTTATAGACTTGCTGAAAAAAATAAGGTAGACTGTCTATCATCAGTGGCACTTGCTCTTATGACTTTTATGATACTTACACCTTTTAAAGTTTCATTTATGAATAATACAGTGGAAGCTATTCCGTTAATGTATACTGGAAGTGCAGGATTATTTGGAGCTATAATTTCTTCAATTATATCAGTAGAAATATATACTTGGTTTATAAGAAAAAATATTGTCATTAAAATGCCAGAAAATGTTCCACCAGCAGTAGCAAAATCATTTGTTGCCTTAATACCAACTTTAGCTTTAATGATAGGAACTTTAGTTGTGCGTCTAATATTAGAAAATACAAGTTTACAAAATGTTCATGAACTATTAAAAGTAATATTAACAACTCCATTAAAAACTTTAGTTGGAAGTTGGTGGGGACTTGCTATAATAATTGCAGTTATTCAACTTTTCTGGATAGCAGGATTACACGGTTCTACAATTATTTTAGGAATGATTGGTCCAGTTCTTGGGCTTTTAGGAGATCAAAACAGACTTGCTTATGAAGCTGGAGCGGAAATTCCTAATATTATAGGAGGACCATTCTTTGATATATTTATAAGTCTTGGTGGTGGAGGAGGAACATTTGCTTTAGCCTTCTTACTAGCTTTTGTATCAAGAAGTAGACAGCTTAAAGAGATTGGAAAAATTTCAGTTGGAGCAGCTTTCTTTAATATAAATGAACCTATTATATTTGGACTTCCAATTGTTATGAATCCATATTTAATAATTCCATTCTTTATAACTCCACTTGTAACAGGTCTTATAGGATATTTTAGTGTGGCAACTGGACTTTTACCAAAATTACCAGGAATTTCAGTTCCTTGGACAACTCCACCTTTAATAAGTGGATATTTAGCTTCAATAGGTTCGTTTAGATATGTTATTTTACAAGTTATACTAATAGTTATAGGTATGATAATATACTTACCATTTTTTAAAGCTTTTGATAATAAAATATTAGAAGATGAAAAAATGTAGTGAAAAGAACAGGAGGAGAAAATGTATAAATTTCCAAAAGATTTTTTATGGGGAAGTGCTTCTGCTGCTTACCAAATAGAAGGAGCATATAATGAAGATGGAAAAGGAATGTCTAACTGGGATAATTTCGTAAGAATTCCGGGAAAAACTTTTAAAGGAACAACTGGCGATATAGCAGTAGATCATTATCACAGATATAAAGAAGATATAGCTTTAATGGCTGAGATGGGGTTAAAAACATATAGATTTTCAATTGCTTGGACTAGAATATATCCAACAGGAAATGGAGAATTAAATCAAAAGGGAGTAGAGTTTTATCAAAATATAATAGATGAATGTCTAAAATATGGGATTGAACCTATGGTTACTATATTCCATTGGGATTTACCTCAAAGTCTAGTTGAGCAATATGGGGGATTTGAAAGTAGAAAAATAGTAGATGATTTTGTAAATTATGCAAAAACTTTATTTAAAATTTTTGGTAAAAGTGTAAAATATTGGATAACTTTAAATGAGCAAAATGTTTTTACTTCATTAGGATGGCTAACAGCACATCATCCACCAGGAAAATTTGATGACCAAAAAATGTTCTATCAAGTAAATCATCACGCTTTTTTAGCTCACGCTAAAACTGTATTAGCTTATCGTGAGATGGGATTTGATGGAAAAATAGGAGCAAGTTTTGCTTATACACCTAGCTATGCTTTAGATTGTAATCCAGATAATGCAATTTCAAAATTAAATTTTGATGATTTAAAAAATTATTGGTGGCTAGATATGTATGCTTATGGACAATATCCAATAGTGGCTATGAAGTATTTAGAAAAAAATGGAGTTGCTCCACAAGTGACAGAAGAAGATAAAGAAATTTTGAAAAAAGCAGCAAAAGAGATAAGTTTTATGGGAGTAAATTACTATCAAAGCTGTGTATGTGAACATAATCCGATAGATGGAGTTACTCCTTATGGAGTTATGAATACAACAGGAAAAAAAGGCTCAGCACAAGTAACTGGAACTCCGGGATTATTTAAAAATCCTAAAAATCCATATTTAAAAACAACTGACTGGGACTGGGCAATAGATCCAATGGGATTAAAATATCTATGTAGAGAGATAACAAGCAGATACAGATTACCAATTGTAATATCTGAAAATGGATTGGGTGCTTTTGATAAATTAGAAAATGATAATTCAATTCACGATACATATAGAATAGATTATATAAGAGAGCATTTAAAAACTCTATGCCAAGCAATAGATGAGGGTTGTAGTGTTATTGCTTACTGTACTTGGTCTTTTACAGATCTATTAAGTTGGTTAAATGGATACCAAAAAAGATATGGATTTGTCTATGTTGACAGAGATGAAGAAACAGGTAGTCTAGATAGATATAAAAAAGATAGCTATTACTGGTATAAAACTGTAATAGAAAGCAACGGAGAAAAGTTATAATTATCAAATAAATATTTTCCCAAAAGAGAAACACCCTGAAGAAAAAAGGGTGTTTTTCTTAATTAGTTATTTTATTTTTTATAAAAGTCCAAGTCCTTTTTTTACTTTTTCTAATTTATCAGGAGCTAATATTTTTATAATTTCAAAAGCTAAATCTTGAGAATATCCAGTCCCTCTACAAGTAATAAGATTGTCATCTATTGTAATAGGAGAGTTTGAAATATTGCAAAATTTTTGAGTTTCTTCTAAAAAAGATTGATGGACAGAAATAGTTTTTCCAGTTATTAAATCTTTTTTAGCAAGAGCATAGGGAGCTCCAGAGATAGAGATTACAAGTTTTTGATTTTTTAGATAATATTTTATAAGCTTTAAAGCTTCGTCAGATTTTGGAAGATTTTCATAGTGAGAATATCCACCAGCTAAAAAAATACCACTAGCATCTTTATAATCTCCTAAAAAATCATCAGCTATAATCTTTATATCTTGGGCAGAGTTTACTTCTAAAGTTTTTCCAAGAGATAGAGTTACAATTTTTATTCCAGCTCTTTTTAAAATATCTATCGGTGTTGTGGTTTCTATAAGTTCAAACCCTTCAGCAAGTAAAAAATAAATTTTTTTCATATATCTCCTTAAAGTTTTTATTTCTTTTGATGAAAAAAACTGTAAAAATGTTTAAAATTTAGGTTATAATATAAAAAAACTTAGGAGAAAATTATGGTTGAAGAATTTAATATAGAGAAAAAAGATATAATAACTATAACAGGAGTAGGTGGCAAAACAACCTTGATGTTTTTGTTAAGTGGTGAGCTATCTAAACTTGGAAAGGTAATGGTTACCACTACAACTAAAATTTATATTCCAGAGAAATCTCAATTTGAAAAGATGTATATTAGTGATGAAGAAATAACTGGAGAAAATAAAAATATTTTTGTATTTGGAAAAGAGATAAAAGATAAAAAATTAATTGGGATTGGGTATCACGAGATTGAAAAATTAAAAAAAAATTTTGACTATATTTTAATTGAGGGAGACGGCTCAAAAGAAAAACTTTTAAAGGAATGGAATGAGCTAGAGCCTTGTATCCCAAATTTTTCTAATGTGATAATAGGAGTTATAAACCTTGATGTAATAGAGTTGGATTTAATAGAGGAGAATATCCATAGATTTGAATTATTTAAAGAAAAATATACTGATTATATAAATAAAAAAGTGAGTTTTGATTTTCTAAAAGAATATATAAAAAACGGAAAATTTTTTGGAGAAAATAAAACTGCTAAAAAATATATTTTTCTTAATGGAGTAGACGGAGAGAAAAAATCAGAAAAAGAAAAAATAGCAAAAGGGTTACAAGAAATATTTAAAAATGAAGATTTTAAAATAATATATGGGAGTTTAAAAAATTACACCGCTTATTAATAATTTGCGGTGTAATTAAAATTTTATCTTTCTTGTTTGTTATTCTACTGTTACTGATTTTGCAAGATTTCTTGGTTTATCTACATCAATTCCTTTTAATGAAGAAGTATAATAAGACAAAAGTTGAAGAGGAATTATTGATAAAAATCCAGAGAATAAATCATCACATAGAGGAAGAGAGATAAAACTATCTGAAACCTCTTTTAAGTTTTCATCGTTTTCAAATCCAACTGTGATAATATATGCTCCTCTTGCTTTAACCTCTTTTATATTAGATACAGATTTATCTAAAAGATTTTTTTGAGTGGCTATAACAATAACAGGAGTTCCGCTTTCAATAAGAGCTATTGTTCCGTGTTTAAGTTCTCCAGACGCAAAAGCTTCAGTGTGAATATATGAAACCTCTTTCATTTTAAGAGAAGCTTCAAGAGCAATTTTATAATCAAGCCCTCTTCCTATAAAAAATCCATTTGTTTTATCTTTTAAATACTCGGCAATAAATTTTATTTTTTCATGGTTATTTATAACTTTTTGAACTTTCTCAAGAATATTTTCTATATCTGAAAGATATTCTTGATATTTTTCATCTGAAATAACTCCTTTTAGTTTACCTATATAAAGAGAAAAAAGATAAAAAATTGTTATTTGAGTTGTGTAAGCTTTTGTAGATGCAACAGCAATTTCAGGTCCAGCCATTGTATAGATAACTTTGTGAGCCTCTCTAGAAATTGTAGAACCCACTACATTTGTAATTGCTACAGTAAGAGCTTTTTTAGTTTTTGCTTCTTTTAAAGCAGCAAGAGTATCGGAAGTTTCTCCAGATTGACTTACAAATATAACCATTGTTTTTTCATCAATAAATGGGTCGCTGTAACGAAATTCAGAGGCTACATCTGTAAAAACTTCAAGTTTTGCTATTTTTTGAAATGCAAACTGTCCTTGAAGTCCTGCATGATAAGCTGTACCACAGGCAACTATGTAGATTTTATTTATATTTTTAATTTCCTCATAAGTTAAAATATCTGAAAAATCTATTTTTTTATTGTGAACTCTTTTTTCAAAAGTTTCTTTTATAACTTGAGGTTGTTCAAATATCTCCTTTAGCATAAAATGGGGATAGCCACATTTTGTAGCTTGTTCCAAACTCCATTCAATATGTTTTTTCTCTCTTGAAACAGTTTTTTTATCTCTATCAAAAATCTCAACACTTCCAATTTTTAAAGTTGCAATATCTCCATCTTCAAGATAATAAACATCTTTTGTATATTTTAAAAGAGCTGACACATCAGAAGCTATAAAATTTTCCCCATTTCCAATCCCAATAACCAAAGGGCTATGTTCTCTAGCACAAATTAATTCATTGGGGTGGTCTTTATGTATGACTCCTATTGCGTAACTTCCTTCAAGTCTTTTTATAACTTTTTCAACTGTATCTAAAATATCTCCATTATACATATCTTGAATAAGTTGAGATATAACTTCTGTATCTGTATCAGAGGAAAAAATAAATCCTTTTCCCACAAGTTCTTTTCTTAAATTTTGATAATTTTCTATTATACCATTATGAACAACAGCAACAGATTTATCCATACTGTAATGAGGATGAGAGTTTTTGTCAGAGGGAACTCCGTGAGTTGCCCATCTTGTATGTCCAATTCCTATATCAGAGGGATAATCTTTTCCTGCTATACTTTCTTCAAGTTTCTCAATTCTTCCTGCTTTTTTCTCAACAACGATATTCCCTTTTGAGATAAGAGCAATTCCAGAAGAATCATAACCTCTGTACTCCAAAGTTTTTAAACCTTGTAAAATAATTTTTTTCGTGTTTCCACGACCTATGTAGCCAACAATTCCGCACATAATAAACCTCCTAAGATTTTATTTTTTTTACTATGAGAATTGTTGCTTAAACTCTTTTGTCCCACAAATTGCTTTCTGGTTTTGTAAAGTTTCTTAGGGTGCAACCCCCTCTGAAGTACCCGCCGAATTTTCGATTGCCTTCAGTCCTCGTCAACTTAAAATTTTAAGTTCTGGCGCTATTCTTTTTTCTAAAACTCATAGTCACCTAAGAAGAATATCATATTTTTTTTTAATTATCAATAAATTTTAATTTTTATAAAATATTTAATTTAAAATGATTTAAAAAAAGATTAAACAAATAAAAAAGAGAGCACTATACATACAATGCTCTCAATATTTTTTATCTTTTAGCTAATTCATAAAGTCTCTCTATTCTATCTTTTGTAGATGGGTGAGTGCTAAAAAGATTAGCCATTTTATCTCTAGATGAAAGAGGACTTACTATAAACATATTTTCAGTGGCCGGATTAGCATTCATAGGATTTCTTCTAACTCCTAATTCTAATTTTTCAAGAGCATTTGCAAGATAGATTGGATTTCCACAAAGTTTTCCACCATATTCGTCAGCTTTATATTCTCTAGTACGAGAGATAGCCATTTGAACTAACATTGCAGCAATAGGAGCTAGAATAGCTACGAAAATAAGTCCAATTCCTCCACCGTTGTCATCATCTCTGTCACTTCTACCACCACCAAAAATTGCAGACCATTTTGCCATATTTGCCAAGAAAGATATAGCTCCAGCAAAAGTAGCAGCCACAGTTCCAATTAAAATATCTCTATTATTAACGTGTCCTAATTCGTGTCCAATAACTCCAGAAAGTTCATTGTCATCTAAAATATTTAAAATCCCAGAAGTAACAGCCACAGCTGCGTGGTGAGGATTTCTTCCAGTGGCGAAAGCATTTGGTTGAGAACTATTTATAATATATACTTTTGGCATTGGAAGATTTGCTTTTTTTACAAGCCCCTCTACAAGTTTATAAACATCAGAATTTGAAGACACTGGTTTTGCTCCATACATAGCAAGAACTATTTTATCGCTGTACCAATAAGAGATAAAGTTAGTAATTCCTGCAAAGACAAGAGCCATATAAACTCCTTGACGACCCCCTATGGCATTTCCCAAAGCCAACATAATAAAAGTCATGACTCCCATCAGTAAAAAAGTTTTAAAATTTTTCATTTGTTCCTCCTAAAAAATATTAAAAAAATTGAATATTTAACTTATTTTTTGTTATAATTAAATTATAAGGGTAGATTACCCAATTGTCAATTAGATGTGAAAAAATATAAAATAGTCGAAAATTTTTAGGAGTGAAAATGATAAAATATATAAAAGGAATTATTGATATAGGGACAAATTCTTGCAGACTTTTCTTAGCAGAAGTGGGAGAAAGTGAAAATAAAATAGAGATTTTAAAAAAAATATACAAAGAAACAAGAATAACAAAACTTGGAAATTTTATACAAAGTGATACAAGTATCTCTAATGAGGGAATTGAAAAACTTATAGAGATTATAAAATATTTTAAAAATATTTGTGATAAATATGAGTGTAAAAAAATTATTGGTTTTGCTACCTCAGCTGTAAGAGAATCTAGTAATAAAGATGAGATAGTAGAGAGAATAAAAAAAGAATCAGATGTAGAAGTAAGAGTTATATCAGGTGACCAAGAGGGGAAAATAACTTTTGCTGGTTCAAGCACAGAGTTTTCTAAAAAAATTCTTCTTATGGATATTGGTGGAGGAAGTACAGAGTTTATTTTTGGAGATATGGAAAAGATAGATTATGTAAAAAGTTTTAAGGTGGGAGCTGTAAGAGAAACTAAAAAATATTTCCAAAATGATAACTATGATGATATTAAAAGTTGTATAGAATCTGTAAGAGAAAGAATTTCTGAGATAGAAAAATTTAGAGGACAAGATTTTATTTTTGTGGGAGTAGCAGGGACAGTTACAACAAATGTAAGCGTTTATGAAGAGATGAAAGTTTATGATTCTGAAAAAGTTCATCTTTATACTTTAACTAAAAAAAATTTAAAAAGAAATTTAGATAAGTTTTTGAGTCTAAGATTAAAAGAAAGAATGGAGATGATAGGTCTTCAACCTGAAAGGGGAGAAAATATTATAGCTGGGACTTTAATAATTCTTGAGGCAATGGATATTTTAGGAAAAGATGAGATAGTTGTTTCAGAGTGTGATGGTCTTGAGGGAGCTATGATAAATTTTAGATAAGAGGTGGTGATATGACGACTTTTCATTATATTATAAGTGGAAAAGTTCAGAGAGTAGGATATAGATTTTATGTTGGGTTTAGGTTAGAAAAATTAGGTGTAAAAGGCTTGGTAAGAAATTTAGATAGCGGAGAGGTAGAACTTTTTATGCAAGGTGATGAAGAACAGATTTTTATTGGTGAGAAATATATAAAAATGGGAACACCTTGGAGCAAAGTGGAAAATATAGAGAAGGAAATCATAGAAATGAAAGAATTTTCAAAATTTAATATTGAATATTGATTTAGTAAATGATATAATTTCTAATGGTCATTTATTAGAGAAAGGGGAATCTTTATGTTAAGGGCCGAAATTTTTAAAAAATATGATTCAATAGAAGACCTTGAGAAAAAAGAGGAAGAATTGAGAATTTCATTGCTTGTCAATGGAAATGATGTAAAGAATTTAAAAGAGTTGGGATTTTTAACTTATTATAAAAAAGATTACAGTTCAGCAATAAGAATTTTTAAAAAATTAATTGAACTAGAACCAAAAAATAGTAATTTTATAGCTTTTCTAGGATATTTATACTATGAAAATGATGAATATGAAAAGTCTGTTGATTATTATTTGAAAGCATTGGAAATTTCTAAAAATATGCCTTTTGTATATTTTCTTTTAGGAAATGTATATTCAAGAATAGGAAATATAGTTGAGGCGATAAAATGCTATGACTTAGCAATATTTTCAGAAGATGATATTTATGATATTCATATAGATTTTGGTAAAAAATATGAGGAGATAGGTAGTCTTGATAGAGCTTTGAAAGAGTATAAGACAGCCTACGAGATAGATCCGAGAGATAAAAAGATTTTAGAAAAAATTTCTGAGCTCTCTAAAAAATGAGTTAAAAATACCTATCTAAAATTATAGAGAGATTTTTAAGGAGAAAAAATGGAAATAGCTTTGATAATAACAGTGATTTTATTTTTTATAATTGCTGGGATATTGGGACCACAAAGAGCCATAGGATTTATTCCTGTGTTGCTTGTATTAGGTGTGTTATTTGTATTATTTGGATATATAATAGTGGCATTTTTCCCAATCATATTAATATTTATGCTTTGGAATATGATAACAGGAAGAAATAAAACTAATACTAGTAATGGTAGAACAAGAACTTATTATTACAGAACTACTGGAGATGCACAAGACTTTGAAGAATTTTTCAGAAGAGCTAGTGAGCAACAAAGTGGTGGATATTATTATAATGGAAATTATAGCAACAGTGGAAATTCATATAATAGTTACAATAATTATTTTGAAGATAAGTCAAAATATTATAGAATTTTGGAAGTAGAACAAGGTGCAAGTCAAGATGAAATAAAAAGAGCTTTCAGAGCAAAAGCAAAGCTTCATCACCCTGATAAATATGCAAACGCTTCTCAAGAGGAAAGAGATTATCACGAAAAGAAATTTAAAGAAATAAATGAGGCTTATGAGAAATTAACTAAATAAGAAAAATTTAGTGATTTTTTATTGCATAATTTCGTTTATGTGGTATAATTTAATAAACTAGTTTGTAAGGAGAGAGATAGTATGCAATTAAAAGCGTTAATTCTAGCTGCTGGAAAAGGAACTAGAATGAAATCTGATTTACCTAAAGTAATTCATTTAGTAAATGGAGTACCTATGGTGCAAAAAATACTTAATGAATTAAAAAAGATAGACACAGAAGAAAATATATTAATATTAGGACATAAAAAAGAAGAAATTCTTGCAAAAATAAAAGATGTTTCTTATGTAGTTCAAGAGGAACAACTTGGAACAGGTCATGCAATAATGCAAGCTAAAGAACTTTTAAAAGATTACGAAGGAGATGTAATGATCCTTTGTGGGGATACTCCTCTTTTAAGAAGTGAAACTTTAGAAAAAATGTACAACTATCACAAGGAAAATGATTGTACAACAACAGTTCTTACAGCAATCTATGAAAATCCATTTGGTTATGGAAGAATAGTTAAAGAAAATGGAAATGTTGTAGGAATAGTTGAAGAAAAAGAAGCAAACGAAGAAATCAAAAAAATAAAAGAAGTAAATGCTGGAGTATACTGTTGTAATTCTAAAGAGTTATTTAAAGCTTTAGACAGAATAGATAATAACAATGAAAAAGGTGAATATTATCTTACTGATATAATAGGTATTCAAGTAAAAGATGGAAAAAAAGTTTCAAGCTTTGTACTAGAAGACAGTGAAGAAATTTTAGGAGTTAACTCTAAAGTTGAATTAGCACAAGCTTCAAGAGTACTAAGAGAAAGAAAAAATAAAGAGTTGATGGAAGAGGGAGTAATCTTAATCGACCCAGCAACTACTTATATAGAAGAAACTGTAAAAATAGGTAAAGACACAGTTATTTATCCGGGAGTTATGCTACAAGGAAATACAGTTATTGGAGAAAATTGTGAAATTATCGGAAATACTAGAATAATTGACAGTACATTAAAAAATAATATAAGAGTTGAATCTTCTGTAATAGAAGAAAGTATCTTAGAAGATAAGGTAACAATGGGACCTTTTGCACATCTAAGACCAAAAGCACATCTTAAAGAAAAAGTTCATATTGGAAACTTCGTAGAAGTTAAAAAATCTACATTAGAGCCTGGAGTGAAAGCAGGACACTTAACTTATCTAGGAAATGCCACTGTTGGTAAAGATACAAACATAGGAGCAGGAACAATAACTTGTAACTATGATGGAGTAAATAAATTCGACACTCATATTGGAGAAAAAGTATTTATTGGAAGTAGCACAATGTTAGTTGCTCCAGTAAATATAGGGGACAATGCTCTTACAGGAGCTGGTTCAGTAATCACTAAAGATGTTCCAGAGGACTCTTTAGCTGTTGAAAGAAATAAGCAATTAATAAAACTTAAATGGAGGAAATAGACAAATGCAAATTGATATGAAAGAAGTAAAAATTTTTTCAGGAACATCAAATGTAGAATTAGCAGAGAAAATTGCTAAAAGATTAAATTGCAAACTAGGAGATGTACAAATTGTTAGATTCAAAGATGGTGAAATCTATGTAAGAGTAGACGAAACTGTTAGAGGAAGAGATATATTTGTAATTCAACCAACTTCTGGTCCAGTAAATGAAAATTTAATGGAACTTTTAATTTTCATTGATGCGTTAAAAAGAGCATCTGCCAAAACAATTAACGTTTTAATGCCATACTATGGTTATGCTAGACAAGAAAGAAAATCTAGCCCAAGAGAACCAATCACAGCAAAATTAGTTGCAAACTTACTTACAACAGCAGGAGCAGACAGATTAGTAGGAATGGATTTACATGCTGATCAAATTCAAGGGTTCTACGATATACCAGTAGATCACCTACAAGCTTTACCATTACTTGCAAAATATTTCTTAGATAAAGGATTCAGAGGAGACGACGTTGTAGTTGTTTCTCCAGACATCGGTGGAGTAAAAAGAGCTAGAAAATTAGCTGAATGGTTAGATTGTAAAATCGCTATCATCGACAAAAGAAGACCAAAACCAAACTTATCAGAAGTTATGAACTTAATCGGAGATGTTGAAGGAAAAATCGCTATCTTCATAGACGATATGATAGATACAGCTGGAACTATAACAAATGGTGTAGAAGCTATAATCAAAAGAGGAGCTAAAGAAGCTTACATCTGTTGTAGCCATGCTATCCTTTCAGGACCAGCAGTAGAAAGATTAGAAAAATGTCCAGTTAAAGAAGTAATAGTAACTGACAGTATAAGACTTGCTGATGAAAAGAAAATAGACAAAATAAAAGTTTTATCAGTAGATGTATTATTTGCGAAAGCAATCGAAAGAATAGTTAAACACGAATCAGTTTCTGAGTTATTTGAAAGTATCGATACTTTTGAAGACAAATAATATTCTTCGTAAGTAGAAAAAACAAAAAAAGCTAGTGATTATACTAGCTTTTTTTTCTTTTTTATGCTAAAATATATTGCGAAAGTTTAAATAAAAAACTTGATTTTTTCACAAGAGGGATACAATAATGGAAATGTCATTGGAGAAAATAGGTACAAGATTAAAGAAAGGTGAACTTATAATATACCCAACTGATACAGTTTATGGAGTTGGTGGAGTATTAAAAGAGGACACTTTAAAAAAAATATATGAGGCAAAAACTAGAAGTTTTTCTTCACCACTTATAGCTCTCGTTAATAGTCTTGATAAGGTAGACGAGATAGCAATAATAAGTGACGAACATAGGGAAAAAATAAATAAATTGATTGAAAGATTTTGGCCCGGTGGACTAACTATAATTCTTAAAAAAAGAGAGAATGTTCCAGCAATAATGGTTTCAAATGGTGAAACTGTTGGAGTGAGAATGCCAAATCATAAACTAGCTCTGGATATAATTGAAAGTGCTGGTGGAATTCTTGCAACAACTAGTGCTAATATTTCTGGTGAAGCTACACCGTCTTCTTTTGTAGAAATATCTCCTATTTTCAAAGAGAGAGTTGATATTGTGATAGATGGGGGAAAATGTCCAATAGGAACAGCATCTACAATAATTGATATGAGTAAAAGTAAAATAAGTATTTTGAGAGAAGGAAGTATCTCAAAAGAGGAAATAGAAAATATAATAGGGAAAATATAATTAGTGGAGGTAAAAATGAAAGGTCAAAGAATTAACCCAGAAAAAATTAATCCTATGGAAATAAATGCAATGTCTTCTATGATGGGAATGATGGGAATTTTACAAAAAATAGGGAAAGGTAAAAGAAAATACTCTATAAAACTTGAAAAGAATCATAAAAAGTTTTTAGCAAGATTTATGGTTGATATAAAGAAAGAATTTGAAAAAACATATGCAAATGTCCCTCAAATGAAAGGTGTACTATCATTTTTAGATTATATAAAAACTTCTTGTGAAAATAAAGATTTAAAAGAATTAAATGTAAGCTATGAAGAGTTTGATTTTTTAAAAAGAATGCTTATGGATAACTTAAGAGGAATGGAAGCTATGCAATTAAAGTGGTATCAACTTATTAAAAAAGCCACTTTAAAAATGATGAAAACTCAATATAGAGACATTTTAGGGCAATTAAAATAAGTAAAAAAATAGGAGGAAACAAGTATAATGGAAAATTTAGATTTATTTGATATAGCAGAACTTGTATATCAAGAAGAGTTTGATAGAATGTATGATTCTTTAGTGGCTGAATATAAAAATGGAGAAATAGATTTAGAAACTTTAGAAAAAAATGAAGAAGAACAACAAAAAGTTTTAATGAATGGTCTTTACGAAGGAGAAACAAAATTTGCTCATACTAATGCAATAGTTGATGCACACCAATTCGTAATTACAATGATAAAAACTGGAAAACTTGTAAGAGAATAATAAAATAAATTTGGCTCAGGACTAGTTCCTGAGCTTTTTTAGTTTTCAAATTTTTCAAAGAATTTTTATAGAAAAAATGAAAGATATTTTTTAATTTTAAATTA
>OGRS01001041.1_pt1 | contig 19773 bp, 21 predicted proteins | sample 1553561 | NCBI WGS metagenome assembly OGRS01 (sample SAMEA2580103, study PRJEB22360) | human gut metagenome | biome: human gut; feature: human-associated habitat; material: faeces | place: Denmark | collected 2008/2010
TTCTATTCTTAAATCTATTATTTAAAATAGGGGAGTTTCAACTCCCCCATTAAATAATTATACAAGTTTTTAATAATTTTATTTAACATTAAACACCATCTTGCCATCTTTTGCACTAGCAACTACATCGTCGCCTGGTTTAATAGTTCTTTGTAAAATCAATTCTGATAATTCATTTTCTAAATTATTTTCTTTTCTATACTTATAGAATTCTACCAATTCTTCAAATCGCCTACATGGTATAAACCCCAGCGTATCTAAACCTAAAGAATTACAGTATCCTATGATTTTATCCTTTATCATGCTAAATCACCATAAATTATATATTTTTCTTTTTATTCCCTTACGCTGGCTTATTTCTATAATTGCATGACTTTCACTAGCCTTTACAATATTTCTAGCTGGAATGCCTACTGCTGTAGCACCTGCCGGAACATCTTTTAAAACCACTGAATTAGAGCCTACCTTACTATTATCTCCTATATTGATAGGTCCTAATACTTTAGCTCCTGCACCTATTACAACTTTATTTCCCACCGTTGGATGCCTCTTACCTTTATCTTTACCAGTACCACCTAAAGTAACTCCATGATATAAAGTTACATCATCACCAATCTCTGTGGTTTCCCCAATAACAACACCCATTCCATGATCTATAAAAAGACCTTTTCCAATAGTTGCACCAGGATGTATTTCAATCCCTGTAAAGAACCTTGACAATTGAGATACTATTCTAGCTAGTAAAAATAGTTTTTTATTATACAAAAAATGTGCAATTCTATAAGCAATTAATGCATGAACCGAAGGATATACTAAAAAAATTTCTATCTTACTGCCGCATTGTCTTCAAAATGAAGATTGTATATTCAAGATAACTTCTGATGTAAAAAATTGCAAAAAATGTGGGAAATGTAAAATGGGAGATTTCTTAGCTTTGAAAGAGGAATATGGTCTATCTGTAAAAGTGGCTACTGGGGGAACACTAGCAAGACTTTATCTTAAGAAAGAGAGACCAGATTTTATAATAGCAGTGGCTTGTAAAAGAGATTTAGTGACAGGAATATTTGATATGTATCCAATGAATGTTTATGGAATATTTAATATAATAAAAGACTCTCCTTGTGTAAATACAGATGTGGATATTAAGGAGATAAGAAAAGTCTTAAATAATGTTTTAAATAAAGGAGAGTGAAAACTTGTGAGAAAAAATGCTACAAAGATATTAATATTTTCTTTATTTATTAGCAGTTTAGCTTATGGTGGAATGAAAGAAGACATAACTTTTCTTAATGAGTTATATGGTCAAGGAAGATATGAGATGGCTATTCAAGAATCAAAAAAATTCTTAAATATCTATCCAAAATCAAAATATAACAAAGATTTATGTAAAAGAATTGGGATTATAAGCTATCTAAATGGAAACTATGAAGAGTCAAAAACTTATTTTAATAAATATATGACAGAGTATAAGATAAAAAAATCTGAAAAAAATGAGGCTTATTCATATCTTTATAGAATCGCTCTTTTAGAAAATGATAAAACAAAATCAGGTTATTATAAAAATATAATAAGATTAGACGAAGAAGTAAATGAGATGACAGACTACGAAAGTGGAATTATTCTTCTAAATAATGGAAGAAATGAAGAGGCACTAGCTCATTTTAACGAGGCAATCTCTTTACAAGGAGCAAACTTAGAAAATTCTTATCTTTATAAATCTTTGGTTCTTTTAAATCTTGAAAGACATCAAGAGGCTTTAAACTCTGTAAACGTATATAATAATATGAATATTAAAAATAAAGATTTACCACTTATAACATATCTTTATGGAGTTTTAAACTACAGACTAAACAATATAAATAAAGCTATTGAATATTTAGAATCAGGTTTAAAAAACTTTCCAAATGATTCTTATAGTCTAAAGGGAAAATTAGTTTTAATAGAGATATACTTAAATAGAAGTGAGGCAACAAAAGCTTTAAGACTTTATTCAACTCTTACAGATAAAGCTGATATAGTAAAAGCCTCAAAAGTTTTTGGAAGTTTCTTTATAACTAAGGGAGAATATACAAGAGCTATCGACTTCTTTGATAAGATACCAACTAAAGACCAAGGAACTCAATATGCTTATGCCTATGCTTATTTTAAAGAAAATAACTTCGATAGAGCAATCAAGGAATTTAAAAAGATTGACTCTCCAAAATATAAAACAGATGCACAATATTATGAGATTTTATCATATTATAATCTTAAAAATTATACTGAGGTTTTAAAATATGAGCCAACTCTTAACGACTATCTAATGGACAGTAAAAAATATAATGATGTTAGAGTTGTATTTGCAAACTCAGCTTATGAATTAGAAGAATATCAAAAATCTTATGATTATTACTGCGAAGTTTATAAAGACTACCCAGAGCTTGAAAATCTTTATAGAAAAATGGTAGTTGGAAGAAAATTAGATGATGATAAATTAATGGAAAGTATCTTGGCAGAGTATAAGGAAAAATATCCAGAGGATAAAACTTATAAAAAAGATATCTATACTCTTTTAGGAGAGTTCTATTATAAAAATAAAAACATGGCAAAGGCTGAAAATACTTATAAAGAGTTTTTAGCCACAGAAAATGAAGTTGGAATGACTAACAAACTGGTAGACCTTTTGGTAAATGAAAAAAAATATACTGAGGTTTTAGAATATCTAAATACTTTAGAGCCAACAGACGACAATGAGTACCTAAAAGGTATCGCTTATATGGGAATAGGAAACTATCCAAAAGCTAATGAGTTCTTTGGAAGTCTTAATAAAAAAGAAGGGTTAGACCCTAAATTAGATGAAAAAGTAAGATATTCAACAATAAAAAATAATTTCTTATGGGAAAAATATCAAACAGTTTTAACTGATGGTAGAGCTTATATTTCAAATAAAGAGGCTTATAGAATAGATGATATTATAGATATTATTGGTATCTCTTATTATAGAATGGAAAACTTCAAAAGAGCTAGAGAATATTTTACAATCTTACAAAAATATAGAGGAAGATATTCTTATGCTAAGTATCAAATAGCTGATACATATTTTGCTGAGAAAGATTATGCAAAAGCTTTAGAGTTATTTCAAGAGATTGGAAATGATAAAAAATATCAAAAAGATTATAGAGAGGGAGCAAATTATTGGAAACTTCAATGCTATTTATCTCTAAATCAAGTTGATAAATTCTTGGGAGAAAGTGAGGTTTTTGCTAAGACTTATCCAAAATCAACATATATGAAAAATCTTATGATAATAAGAGGAAAGGTATTAGTTGAAAAAGGAGATATGTCTAAAGCTTTAGAAGAATATAAAAATCTATATGCTAAGATGACTAGCAAAGATGAAAAAGATTCTACATTAGAGAAAATAATTGACATTACTCTTCTATCAAATGATAAGAAAGAGGCAAAAGTTTGGATAGATAAACTAAACGATACTTATAAAAAAGCTTATTACAGTTCAGTTTATTATAGAAGTCAAGAGATGTTTGATGAGGCTAGAAAGTCAGAAAAAGTTCTTCTTAAATCAAAAGATTATAAAGATTATGCTTTAAAAAATCTAGCTGATGATGAATATTCAAGTCAAAAATATAAAGAGGCTTTAAAATACTATCAAGATATAGACAAATTAGATGTAAGTTCTTACAAAGATTATGCTCTATATATGATAGGAAATATATATACTAAAGAGGGAAAACTTAGTGAGGCTGAAGTAACTCTTACAAAAGTATTTGTACTTTACCCACAAAGTGATTATGTAATACCAGCTCAAATAAAATTAGCTGAAGTTTATGAAATGAACAAAGATTACAAAAAAGCTGTATCTGCTTATGAAGAGATAGACAGAAATCCAAAAGCTAGTGAGTACCACGAATTTATTTTAGAAAAACTATTATATATAAGTTTACAACAAGAAAATAAAGAAAATGTTGTAAAATATTATGATGAGTTGAGTAAGATAAATAAATTGTCAGCTGATAAATACAAAGATATAGTTGATAAAATCAAAGTCTTAGAAAATGAAGTTGAAGTAGAAGGAGAATCTTCTGAGATAGAGAAAGCTGAGATGTCAGTAAAAGAAGATATACAATCTAATGAGATAAAATCAGAAGAAGTAAAAGAAGTACCAGTTGAAACTAAAGAAGTAACTGAAACAAAAAAATAAAAACTTAAGAAAAAATAAAAACGGAGGTAAGGAATGAAAAAAACTGTTTTATTATTAATGTTAGCAATGAGTTTAGGAGTTTATTCAGCAGAAAATCAGGTAGTTCAACAAAGTAATGTTTTAATAGACAAAGAGGTTACAGGAGTAAATAAAGATACTTTAGAAGTTAGAGAAATAAAAGAAGAGGGGCTAGAGTTAGAACAAGAAAAAGTAGATGCTACAAGACTAAATGTATCTAACAAAAAATTAAAAGAGGAAAAAGAGGCTAATTTATTAAGAGAAGATGAAAAATTAAAAAAAGAATTATCTGGAGATGTTGAAAAAGAATCATCTATTTGGAAAGTTATATTAGGAATATTAGCAGTAGCTGGAATAGCAGTAGCTTTATAATTAGGAGGACAATAGAAAATGTATTGGATAGAAAAAGGTGGAATATTGATGTACTTCATAGCAGGTATGTCTATTCTAGGTACAACAGTTATTATTGAGAGATTTTTTTACTTTATTTTATCAGAGAGAAACAGATTTGATGATATAAGAGATAAGTTTCAAAAATATTTAGAAGAAAATGATATAAAAGGTGCTATTGAGTTTTTGGGAAATTCTAAATCTGCTAGTGGTAGAGTTGTAAAAGATGTATTAGCTATCTGGGCAAAAACAAAGACAGCTAATATAACTACTTTAGAAGAAAAAGCTAGAGAGTCAGCTTTATCAGAAATAAGTCATCTAGAAAAAAATATGTGGGTTTTATCAATGGTAGCTCACGTAACACCACTTTTAGGACTTTTAGGAACAGTTACAGGTATGATAAAAGCTTTCCAAGCAGTAGCAATTCACGGTACAGGAGATGCTGCAGTTTTAGCAGAAGGAATATCTGAGGCACTATTTACAACAGCTGGAGGATTATTTGTAGCAATTCCTGCTATGATAATTTACAACTATTACAATAAAAAAATCGATAATACTATTAATGATATGGAAAAAGCAAGTACAGAGGTTATCAATTACTTTAGGAGATAGGTTATGAAAATAGAAAGATATAGAAGAAGAAATAATCAAAATATTATTTTAGAAATGACTCCTCTTATAGACGTTGTCTTTCTTTTATTGATATTTTTCTTGGTAGCGACAACTTTTGAAGATATTGATACAGGAATAAAAATTGACTTACCTCAATCTACTATAAGAGAGGTAAAAACAGTAAAAGAAGTACAACTTAGCTTGACTAACTCAAAAGAGATTTTCCTAAAATATCAAGATGGAAAAGAAAATAAAAAAATTCTTATAAAGAAAGCTAACTTAAAAAGAGAGTTATCAAAAGTATTAGCTGAATCAGAAAATAAAGCTGTTGTAATAAGTGGAGATAAAACACTTGATTATGGATTTATAGTGGAAATTATGACTCTTTCTAAAGAGGCAGGTGCAGAGCAACTAGATATTGATACAGTATTTCAAAAATAGGAGTTGAGTGTTGTGGGAATTAAGAAAAATGATTTTTTATCTTTTATTGTAGCCTCAGCTCTTAATATAGGACTTATACTGATATTGCCTAGTTTACAAACAGAAGATGTAGGAGATAAGAAGTTAAAAGTTGGTCTTGTAGCCTTAGAAAAAGAGAAAACATATTCTAAAGCAAATAATAAGACTCTTCCAGCAAAAGAGAAAACTGAAAAGAAAGAGATTGTAAAAACAACTACTGATAAAGTTGTAGAAAATAAAGTAGAAGTTAAGAAAGAGAAAAATTTAAGTTTAGTTGAACTTTCAAAGTCAATACAAGCACCATCTTTTGAAATTATTTCTACTCAAAAGGAAAAAACTTTCAAGAAAAATAATCAATTAGAAAATGCTGCAATGTCTTATAAAAAAGAGCTTAAATATGAGAGAGAGGACAATCCTGGATTAGAAAAAGAAAAATCTGTTTTTAGTGATTCAAAAATAATAGATAAAATTATGTCTAATACAGAAGATGAAAATTTAACATTAAATTCTGATAAAAATCTTTCTTTTGAAAATATAAAAGTTGATAAAGGAAGAGTGGAAGGATTACCTAGTGGATATAAATTAGGACTTGAAGATGGAGATATTATTGCTAGATGGGATTCTTCCAATAAAGAACCTGTTTATCCAGAAAAAGCAGAACTTAGAGGATTACAAGGAACTGTAAAAGTAAGACTTGATGTAAATGAAAAGGGAGAAGTCCTAAGCCTTACAATTATAAAAGGAAGTGGAGTTCCTGAGATAAACAGAGCTATAGAAAATATCGGACGTACTTGGAAAATATACTTAAGTAAACACGGACTAAGAATAAAAGGAAAAGTTATATTAGATTATACTTTCAAATTGAAAGGAGTATAATAAAGGAGAGAAAGCAGATGAACATATTAGGGTTTAGAATAGAGGTTGAACTAAAAGAAAAGTTAGAAAATAATATAGATAATGAAATCAAGGTTGTAGAAAATGTAACTGATTTTATAGAGGCTTTAAAAGACAGAAGATATGAGTGTGTGTTAGTAGAGGAGATGCAACTTCCTGTTGATACTTTGATAAATATTATAAAAAAAATAGAGGAATTTCAAAAGAAAGCTGTTATAATAGTTTTAGGTCAAAGTTCAAACTTAAAAGTTGTAGCTGGAAGTATCAAAGCAGGGGCTTATGATTATATTTTAAAACCATCAGAAACTGATGAGATAATAAAAATTATTGAAAAATCTGTAAAAGATCATAAACTTATGGCAGAGAGAGTAGATAAAAATAAAAATACTGGTGAAAGACTTATAGGGCAAACTAAAGAGATAGTAGAAGTTTATAAAAAAATAGGAAAGGTTGCAATAAGTAGAGTTCCAGTTCTTATAGTTGGAGAAAAAGGAACAGGAAAGAAAAGTGTAGCTACTTCTATTCATCAATTTAGTGATTCTGCTAAAAAACCTTTCATTAGTATCAACTGTACATCATTCCAAAACTCTTTACTAGAAAGAAGATTATTTGGATATGAGAAAGGAGCTTTTGAGGGAGCTATATTCTCACAAGCGGGAGATCTTGAAAAAGCAAATGGAGGAACACTTCATCTTGGAAATATAGAATTTTTAAACTTAGATATTCAATCAAAAATACTTTATCTATTACAAGAAAAAGAGTTCTTTAGAATGGGAGGAGCAGACCCAATAAAAACTGATATAAGAATTATTGCTACAACTAGTGCAAACTTAGAAGAGGCAATTACAAATGGAACTTTTATCGAAGAACTTTACCATAAATTAAAAGTTTTAGAAATAACAATTCCACCTTTAAGAGAGAGAAAAGACGACATTCCATTTATAATAGATAAATATTTATCTGAATGTAACGCCGAACTTAACAAAGCTGTTAAAGGTGTAAGTAAACCAGCTATCAAAAAAATTATGAGATATGATTGGCCGGGAAATGTAACAGAGCTTAAAAATGCTATAAAATCAGCAGTGGCCCTTTGTAGAGGAAACTCTATCCTTGTGGAAGATTTACCAAATAATGTATTAGGAAATAGACCTGTTAAGAGAAAGGGAGATATTCAAGACTGGATTTTAGCAGACTGGATAGAGGGAGAAATTTCAGCTTTCCAAGCTAGTGGAAAAGGTGCTTATTACGCAAATGTAATATCAAAAGTAGAAAAAGAACTTATAAGACAAGTTTTAGAAATAACTAGTGGAAAGAGAGTAGAAACAGCAGAGATTTTAGGAATCACAAGAAATACTTTAAGAACTAAGATGGGAAATTATGAGTTAGAATAATTTTCCTATGGGAGATAAATTATGCATATGACACTTTATAGAAAATATAGACCTAAAACTTTTGAAGAAGTGGCAGGAGAATCTGATATAATAAAAACTTTAAAAAACTCTTTGGATAATAATAAATTAGCTCACGCATATCTTTTTAATGGTCCAAGGGGAGTTGGTAAAACAACATCAGCAAGACTTATAGCTAAAGGTGTAAACTGCTTGAAAAATGGTATAAGCAGTACACCTTGTAATGAGTGTGAGGCTTGTAGAGAGATAGACAGAGGAAGTTTTATTGATTTAATAGAGATAGATGCTGCTTCAAATAGAGGGATAGATGAGATAAGAGAGCTAAAAGATAAGATAAATTATCAACCCTCAAAGGGAAGAAAAAAAATATATATAATAGATGAAGTTCATATGTTGACTAAAGAGGCTTTTAATGCTTTACTAAAAACTTTAGAAGAGCCACCTGAACATGTAATTTTTATACTTGCTACAACAGAGCCAGATAAAATACTTCCAACAATAATCTCAAGATGTCAAAGATACGACTTTAAAACTTTGAGTTATCAAGAGGTAAAAAATAAACTTTCTGATATTTGTGAAAAAGAAAATATAAAAATAGATGATGGAAGTTTGGAGATAATATACGAAACTTCAGGAGGAAGTATGAGAGATGCTATCTCTATTTTAGAGAGAGTAATCATCTCAAATCTTGGAGAGAGTATAACAGAGGAATCTACAAGTAAGACAATAGGAATTACACCGAAAAGTCTTTTAAGAGATTTTTATGATATAATAAAGAGAACATCTTTACAAAAGGGTGTGGAGTTTTTAGAAAAACTTTGGATAGAATCAATTGATATTGAGAAATTTTTTAAAGATTTTGCAAAATATATAAAAGATGAAACTTTTGCAGGAAATATAGAAGTCAGTCAAGGACTAAAAATAATCGGAGGAGTTTTTGATAGCTTAAATAAATTTAAGTATGAAGAGGATAAAAGACTTCTTGGGTATGTGGTGTTAAATACTATAATAAACACTCAAAAAGAGGTAAAACAAGAGATAATTTATAGGGAAGTTCCTGTAGAAACAAAATCTGTAACTGATGGAGAAGAAACACAAGCTAAAAAAATATCTATTACTTTAGAAGATGTAAAATCTAAATGGAATGATATTTTAAAAATGGCAAAAGATGAAAAACCTACATACAAGGCTTTTCTAGCAGACGCTTTTCCTATGAAGTTACAAGATGATGAGCTTTGTATAGGATTTAGAGAGAATGAGTTTTCTAAGGAACAAATGGAATCAGATTATTATAATCTTCCATTCCAAGAGATAGTTCAAAAGGTGATGAATAGCCAATTAAAACTAAGTTATTTCTTTAAAAAGGATAGAAAAATTGACGAAAAAAGAAATGAGAATATGACTAAGGACATCTTGGCATATTTTTCAGAGGAGTAGAAAATAGATGAGATTAAGTGAGAGATTTGAAGTCATAGAAGTATTAAAAACAGTGGCAGTTTCTTTTTTAATATTTAATGTGGCGATGATATTTCCTCTAACAAGTTTTATATTTCCAGTGTATAAAATAAGAGCTAATCAAAAATTAAATCAAAAACAAATATTCATAGTGAATACAGCTCTATTTTTACTTATAGGATTTGTTAGTAAGATGACACTTATGCTTTATGTATCTTTATTTTTGGTAATAGAGGTTCTTTATTATATGTTTGAAACTCTTCAGACAAAAATGGAAATAAAGATTTTTGATAGAATAATAATTACAAGCATAGTTTCAACAGTTTTGATGATATTATTCTTAGGGCAAGCTAGTGACACATTGGAAGTACTTAAAAAAACTATAACTGATGTATATACTAATCAATATGGAATAAGTCAAAGGGACTTAAGTATGATATTTAATTATGCAACAAAATATAGAATGTTCCTATTATATATTTATACAGGAGCTATTGCATATTTTTCATATTTAACCCTTAAGAAAAAAGAGTATAAAGATTGGAAAATATCTTATCAATGGATAATTATTTATATAATTGCGTTTTTTGTAAGTAGATATGCTAGCTTTGGAAAAGTAATAGCTGTAAATACTTTAGCAATTTTAAAAATAACTTATGCTTTATACGGAATAAAGTTGATTTATAATCTAATTAATAGTAAAATAAATAATAGCATAATAAGTCAAATGGGAGCTCTAGCTGTGGGATTCTATTTTTCAGGAATTACTTTTATTATAGGAGCTTTAGAGTGCTTTGATTTTATAAAAATACATATAGTGAAATTAAACAACGGAGGAAAAAGATAATGGCAAAAATACAAGTTATTTTAACACAAGACGTAGCAGGACAAGGAAGAAAAGGGGATTTAATATCTGTATCTGACGGATATGCTAAAAACTTTATATTAAAAAATAATAAAGGGATAATTGCCACTGCTGAAGAATTAAAAAGAATAGAAAATCAAAAGAAAAAAGATGAAAAAAGAAATGAAGAAGAAAAACAAAAAGCAATCGCTTTAAAAGAAAGATTAGAAAAAGAAAAATTAGTTATCGAAGTTAAAGTTGGAGAAAATGGAAAATTATTCGGTGCTATAACAAATAAAGAAGTTTCAGCTGAATTAGAAAAAAAATTCAATGTAAAAATTGACAGAAAAAAAATAGATTGTAGTATAAAAGCATTAGGAGAACACAAAGCAGTTTTAAAATTACATCCAGAAGTTAAAGCTGAAATGACTGTAGTAACAAAAGGATAGAAATGGAAGATAAAAAAGAATTATTTAAAACTGTTCCAAGTAGTATGGAGGCAGAGAGGTCTGTACTAGGAGGGATATTTTTAAAACCAGATGCTTTTGGAGAAGTCATAGGAGTTGTAGGAAGAGATGATTTCTATAAGGTAGCTCATAGATATATTTTTGAGGCTATGAGTGAATGTTATAGCAATCAAGAGAGCATTGACCCAGTTTTGATATTAGAAAAACTTAGAAAAATGGGAAAATGTGATGAGATTAACGGCGAAGAACTTTTGATGGAGATAATCAAAGGTGTACCAACAGCTGCTAATCTTATGTCCTATGCAAAAATAGTTAAAGAAAAAGCACTTCTTAGAAAACTTGGAGAGGCTGGAACAAAAATTGTTGAGATGGCTTATGATGGTTATGAAGATGCTGATATGATTTTGGATAAAGCAGAAGGTTTAATTTTTAAAATAGCTGAAAATAAAGACTCTAAAGATATAGTAAATATAAGAGAGGCTATAACTGAGGAGTTAAAGAGATTAGAAGTTATAGTAAAAAATAAAGGTGCAACAACAGGAATATCTTCTGGATTTAGTGTTTTTGATGAAAAAACAAGTGGATTTCATCCATCTGATTTGATAATATTGGCTGCAAGACCCTCTATGGGAAAAACAGCTTTTGCATTAAATATAGCTCTTACAATGGCAGCCAGAGAGGAAAAGGGAGTTTTATTATTCAGTCTTGAGATGTCTAGTGCTCAACTTTTACAAAGACTTTTGGCTATTCAATCAGGTATAGGACTTCAAAAAATAAGAAATGGATTTCTAACTGATGATGAATGGGGAAAAATCGGTATAGCTTGTGGACAACTTTCTGAAGCAAAAATCCATATTGCTGATACTCCAAGTGTAAATGTTCTTGAGATAAGATCAATAGCTAGAAAATTAAAAGCTATGGGTAGACTTGACGCAATAGTTATCGACTATCTTCAACTTATAAAAGGAACAGGAAAAGGAGATAACAGACAACAAGAAATATCAGATATTTCTCGTTCACTAAAAGGAATTGCAAGAGAACTTGACGTGCCAATAATAGCACTTTCTCAACTTTCCAGAGCTCCAGAACAAAGAGCTGATAGAAGACCGATGCTTTCAGACTTGAGAGAATCGGGAGCCATAGAGCAAGACGCCGATATGGTAATATTTTTATATCGTGATGATTATTATAATGAGAATACTGACGAAAAAGGAATTACAGAAGTAATCATTGGTAAACAGAGAAACGGACCAGTAGGAACTGTCAAACTTAGATTCTTCCACGAAATAACTAAGTTTGGTGATTATACTACTAAGATAGATTAGTTTTTAAATTTTTTTAATAGAAGGAGATATAATGAAAAAAGTAGAATTACTAGCTCCAGCAGGTAATATAGAAAAAATGGAGATGGCTTTTCACTATGGTGCTGATGCAGTATTTTTAGGAGGAAAGGCATTTAACCTAAGAGCAGGGAGCAATAATTTTTCTGACGAAGAATTAACAAAGACTGTTGAGTATGCTCACAGCCTTGGAAAAAAAGTTTATGTTACATTAAACGTAATACCACACAATGAAGAATTAGAAGATTTACCAGAGTACGTAAAATTTTTGGAAAGCATAAATGTTGACGGAGTTATAGTTGCTGACCTTGGAGTTTTCCAAATAGTAAAACAAAACTCAAATCTTTCAATAAGTGTAAGTACACAAGCAAGTAATACAAACTGGGTATCAGTTAAAGCTTGGAGAGATATGGGAGCAAGAAGAGTTGTTCTTGCAAGAGAAATCTCTTTAGAAAATATAAAAGAGATAAAAGCAAAAGTTCCAGATATTGAGATAGAAGTATTTATCCACGGAGCAATGTGTATGTCTATTTCTGGAAGATGTCTTTTAAGTAACTATATGACAGGAAGAGATGCAAATAGAGGAGATTGTGCTCAATCTTGTAGATGGAGATATTCTCTAATGGAAGAAAAAAGACCGGGAGAATATATGCCAGTATTTGAAGATGAACATGGAACATTTATCTTCAGTTCAAAAGATCTTTGTACTATAAGAATGATAGATGAAATCTTAGCAGCTGGAGTAGATTCATTAAAAATCGAAGGAAGAATGAAAGGAATATATTATGTAGCTAATGTTGTTAAAACATATAGAGAGGCTATTGATAAATATTATGCTGGAAATTATTCTTTTGAAGAAAAATGGATAAAAGAATTAGAGTCAACTTCTCACAGACTTTATACAGAAGGATTCTATCACGGAAGACCGGGAGCAGAGGCTCAAAACTACAACGATAGAAACTCTTACAGCCAAACTCACCAACTTGTAGCAAAAGTTATAGACAAAATCGGAGATAATCAATATATCTTAGCTATAAGAAATAGACTTGAGAGCGGAGAGGAGCTAGAAGTAGTTACTCCAAAATATGATCCAAGAAAAATAACTCTTCCAACAATGACTTTAATAGGAAAAAATGGTCACGAAGAGGAAACAACAGTTGCAAATCCAAATTCCGTTGTAAGAATAACTCTTGATGAAGATATGGAAGTATTGGATATGATAAGAAGATATAAAGAAGAGGCATAATAAAAATATAAACTGTACCTAAAATCTTAGAAATAAGAAAAGGTGCAGTTTTTTTATTGTAATTATTTTTAAAAATATTGTGTAATTTAAAACAAAGTATGTTATAATAAAATATAAAAAAAGATTTTATCCTCAAAAGTGGAGGTGATGTTCATAGTGAGAATGTTTTTTGAAAAATCAAAAGATATTTTTGTTATGAACATTTTTTTTACAAATAAATAGAGTTTAGAAAAACAAGGAGTTGGTAAATATGATGACTTTTATAGGAGCTGTATTGATTGCAATAGGAAGTTTTAATATTTTTCAATATAATAAAGCTATTGATGGAAATTTTTATACAACAGGAACTCTTGTAAAATATAACTATTCTCCAAGTTTTAATAGACACTATCCTGTTTTTAAATATGTTGTAGAGGGGATAACTTATGAAGAGGAATATAGAGGACAATATAACAACAGAGCAAGGGAAGAATTAAAAAATATAAATGTTGATGAGATCCCTGAAAAAACTAAAAAATTTATAAAGAAAATAAAAGATATTAATTTGGTAGACTATGAAGTTGGAAAAGATTATAAACTTTTAGTTAATAAAAATAATCCAAAGGAATATTGGATTGCAGAAGATGGAGCTAACAAAGGTAGAGAATATATTTTAATAATTATAGGAGGAATTTTCTTAGGAATTTCAATAGTAAGAAAGATATTTGGCTTTATTTTTTAGAAAGGTAAGTGATACTTATGACTAGAGGACAATTTTGGTGTATATTTTTCATTGGATTTATTTTTACAATAGTTGGAATTTTTACTTTGATTTATCCTTTTTATCATAAAATAAAATGTACTGAGCCGACCATGGCAAAAGTTATAGGATTTGAAAAAAGGTGGAGTAGAGGAAATAAAGGAAGAATGGGTCGTTATATCTACTATCCTGTTTTTAGTTATAAGGCAAATGGAGAAGAAATAGAAGTGGAACACAATGTAAGTCCTACAGATTTTCAAGTTGGAGAATATGTAGAACTTAAATATAACTCTAAAAATCCCTATCAATATTATATAGAAGATAGTAAAAAAGCTGGAAATTGGGTTTTTATAATTACTGGAATGTTATTTGCTCCTATGGGAATTTTGGGTTTATGGTTTCTTTTTACTTATGGGTAAAGAAATCCTAAAGAAAATTATTCAAGCCCTAAAATAGTAAAAGAGGAGATAATAATAAAAGAGATTGACGAAAATTACAGGAGGTAGTTTATGAAAATAAAAGTGATACTAGGAGTAATTTTATTAGTCGGAGTTGGTATTGGAAGTTATGTTTATAAAAATAGATATTCATTTTTTAAATATCTTCCTGCTATTGAAGAAGAACAGCTAAAAAATATTAATGGAAAACTTTGTGATGAAGATGGAAAACCTTTTAGCGGAAGAATTAAAGAGACAAGCGGAGATTATACAAATATTTATTCTTATAAAAGTGGAGAACTTCACGGCTTAAATGTTAGTTATTATAAAGATAATATAAAAGAAATAGGGCATTGGAAAGATGGAAAACAAAATGGGCTTTTCCAGCTATATACAGAAGAGGGAATTCTTGTAGATGATGCCAACTTTAAAGAGGGAGAAAGAGACGGACTGACAGAACAATTTTACAGTGATACAGGAAAATTAAGAGTGTCAGGAAATTATAAAAACGGAGTTCTTGATGGAGAATTTAAAGCATACTATCCAAATGGAAATCTACAAGGAGAAGTAAATTATAAAAATGGCGAAATGAACGGAGAGTTTAAAGAATATCACGAAAATAAAAATATAAGACTTTCAGGAAGTTATAAAAATAGCCTACAAGACGGCGAATGGAAATCTTATTTGGAAGATGGTACTTTAGAAACAATAGTAAACTATAAAGATGGGGAACTTAATGGTCTGAAAGAAGATTTTTATAAAAATGGAAATGTATGGACAAGACAAGAATTTAAAAATAATGACCTAGATGGAGTTTATGAAGTTTATTATGAAAATGGAAATCCACAGCTGAAAGCCAAAATAAAAAATGGACAGACAGTAGAAGAGCAAAGATTTAATCACGATGGTACACCATCCAATGAAAAAGAAAAAATAATAATAAACGGCACTGTTTCTGATAATTCAGATGAAAATACAATTAGTGAAGATGACGGCGAAATAACAATAAGAGAAGTTTCTGAAGATGAAATTATAATATCAGAAAATTCTGATGAAAATATGGAAAATTTTTCAAAAGAGCTTGAAAAAGGAATGGAAACATTAGGAAAAGAGATTGTAAATCCTTTAAGTTCTATGCTTGATGCTGTTGTTATTACAGAACTTGCATATATTGACCTTATGAGCTTTGAAAATATAGAATTTCTTGAAGAAAATTTAGTTTTTAATGAAGATGAGAAAGTTCCATTTAAAAGAAGTTATAAAAACGGTGTATATGGAGCTAATGTACCTTTTCCTATTGAGAATAACACTTATCTTTGGGTTGAGTTAAAAGAAAATAATAAAGGAAAACATAGATTATTTGCAGAAAATTATGAGAAGTTTAAAGAGATAAAGGGAGATAAAAAAATAAATCTTGAAGAATTTATTTTCCCTGCAATAGATGGTTATTATAGAAAAAATAATGTGTTACAGAAATTTTTTGATATAACTGTATCTGTGAAAAATCATTCTTAAAGAAGTATAGGAGTAGAAAATGAAAAAATATCTGATGTTTATAACCTATTTTTTGTTAATCGTTTCTATAAATATATATGGAGCAACTAAGGAGAGTGAGAATAAGATGATAAAAAATAATTTTGAATTTGGACTTACTATCAATGATACGTATTTTTCTGTTCCAAGTTCATTAAAACAACTTATTGATGATGGGTGGACTATAAGTGATAAAAAACCATATTTTTTAAATCCATTAGTTGGAGAAGATTATTATGCTATGAGAACAGATTGGTCATTATCAAAAGATGGTAAAGGTATTCTTAATGGTGGAAAAATTATCAGACTTTTAGAAAAAAATGGAGTATTTTTAGAAGTTAAAATTGCAAATCAAGATACAGAAAGCGATGAGCCATATAAAAAAATAGAAGATGGAGTAGTCAATTCTATTATTGCTTTTTATGATAAAAAATGTTCAAGCATTAAAATAGATAATAAAGAGTTAAGCAGTTTAACACCTGATATTTTATTTAAAGATTATACTCTAAGTGACGGATGGGAACATATTCCAACAAATTATAGAAATCACCCTGAATTTGGAATTTCAACAGAACATACTATTATGAAAATTATAGATAATAACAAAAGAAGCATAACTATCTACTTTGATTTAGAAAACAGGGCTTTTAAAGTACAGCTTTTAAATGAAACACCTTTAAAAAAATAATTTAATAATTAGAGGAGGAAAAATATGAAAAAATTAGTTTTTATTTTAGGATTATTAGCAGGGATAACTTTATATGCAGAAGAACAATCTAATATAACCAAAGCTGTTTCATCAGTAGTCTCAGAAGTTGTATCTACTGGAAAAGATGTTTTAAAAGGTGTAAAAGAGGGGATTGATACAGGAAGGAAAGATGGTACAAGTATTGATGATGCTTTTATAATCTATGATAAAGAGCAGTTTGAAAAAAATGTAAAAGTTGAAGTTTTATCAGTAACAAAAGATGATATAGGGTATAAAGTAACTGTTGGTTTAAGAAATGAAACAGATCAAATGATAAGATTAACAAATCTTAATGAGCAAAAATCTTTACAACTTTTAGATAGTGATGGTTTTGCAGTTTTTTCACAAGAACTAGTTGAAGATATTAATATACCAAAGAAAGCAGCAGTAAAAAGTAGCTTTAGATTTCCTGCTGATGGGCAGCCAGCAATATTAAAGATTTATGAAAGAGAAATAAAGATTAATGATGAAGTATTAAAATAGCTAAATAGAAAAAAATTTTAATAGGAAAAAAGAGGTGGATATAGATGAAAAAATTTTTAAAACTAGTAATATTTTTAACTTTATCCACCTTTTCTTTTGCTAACTGGGAAGTAGATAGAGAGCATGATATGATTTTTACTTATTCAATAAAATCAGAACCAACTCAAAAAGGTGTTCTTTATATAAGAAAAGGGTCTTATGATATTTTTAATTATTATTCTTTGTACATATTAACAGATAAATACCCTGCTTTTACTGAGAAAATTGATGAAGATAAGACAATGCAGAAAACAAAAGTTGAATTAGTAACTGAACATCCTATTGAGTTTGAACGAAATGGAATAGTAAATATGTATAAGCCTAATGAGATATTTATACTTCTTATAGATGATGAGATGGAGATTTTTAAAAGAAGTAAAACTTTAAAAGTTATTTATAAGGATAGAAATTTATCACCTTGTTATATGGAGTTTGATATAACTGAATTAGAAAAAGCTATTAAAAAGATAAAAGTTAAAAAATTACCCTTGATGAATTAGAAAAAATATAGGATACTTACATAAGTTAAAAATTATAAAATAAATAGGGAGATAGAATGGCAAAAATTAATATTAAAACATTAAAGAAAAGTGAAGAATTAGGTTGTTATGTAGCAGATATCAATGAATTATGGGGAGACAAAGAAATAGAAACTACAATTGATTTTGTTGATGGAATAGGAAATAAGATCAAAGTAAAAAGGCTTCTTCCTCTTATAGAAGAAAAATTAGAGTTTATTGATAATAATAAAAAATGGATTGTTGAAACTATTATTGAGGAAAATATTCTTTCAGAAATGGATGAAAGTAAATATAGTTTTATAGAAAAACCATTTAAACCTAAAAAAAATGCGGATTTTTTATCACAATTAGAAAAATATGTAAGAACTAAACTAAAAAAGAAAATGATAGATAAAAAAACATACTATTTAGATGTGAATAATGAAAGAATTACTCTTCCAATATCAGAGAAAGATTTTTTTGATAGTTTGAAAATAAGTGATATTGAAGTGAACTTATACAGTATGGGAGCAGAGTATGATATTGAAGTTGCATTTAAGATAAGAGCTATTCCTGATTATTTTGCAGAGCATTATTTAGAGATTATTTTAGATAATGAAAATGAATTAAACATATTAGATTTAGCATCAGACGATAATTTGGAAGGACCTAGTCTTTTTGATGATGAATTTGACACAGATTTAGATGAAGAGTTTATAAAAACTTATATGGAAGATATACACTCAAAAATTTTAATTTTTGAATTTATAGAGGCTATAAATAAAAGAAATATAAAAAAGATAGATTCTCTTCTAGATAGAAATTTTATATGTATTGATCAAAGTTTACAAGAAAGAAATAAAGCTGATATGAAAAAGTATTTTGAAAATATTTTTAAATCATATTCAAATTATCAAATTGAAGTTGTAGATAATGGTTTTGGAGAATCTGAAAGATTTTACTTCTCTCTTTTAATCAAAGGAATATATGGGGATTTAAAAGATAAGACAAAAATGTTCTTTGAGAAAAAGGCAGCTATTTATATATTTGGTATTGAAAATGATAAAATAAAATCTTTAGAAATATATGAGAAATCAAGACTTCCAATGAGAGATGAAATGATAGAGTATGAAGATTAAAAGATAAAATTAAAAAACTTTACATAATGGAGAAAGTTATGAATAATAAAGAAGAAAGTTTATATAAGTATATTTTAAACCTGTCAACATTTGAGATTGATAAATTAATTGAAAATTTTAAAAGTGAAATAGAAAAAGAGTTTTATTTAAGATTAGAGGAGTTAAAAGTGCAAACTTTACAAAAAGAACTGCTTTCTAAGGAGGAGATCCATGGCTAATTGTGTTATCTTTGCAGGTGTGAATGGTGCTGGAAAAACAACTCTTTATAAAATAATGACTTTATCAGAAAATTTAGGTAGGAGAATAAATACAGATGAAATTGTTATGGAGATAGGAGATTGGAGAAATAGTCAAGATCAAATGAGAGCAGGAAGAATAGCTTTAAATATGAGAAAAGAGTGTATAGATAAGATGATTTCCTTTAATCAAGAGACTACTCTTACAGGAAAGAGAATATTAAAAGCTATTGAAGAGATAAAAGAAAAGGGGTATACAATTTATCTTTATTATATAGGATTAAATTCTCCAGAAATAGCAAAGGAGAGAATAAAAAATAGAGTTTTAAATGGAGGACATGATATTCCAGAGGAAGTGGTGGAGAAAAGATATTATGAAACTCTTGAAAATTTAAAAAAAGTATTACCTTTGGCAGACTATGTAAGAATATATGATAATTCTAAAAATTATAAACTTTGTTACTATAAAAATAAAACCTGGGATTTAGTTCTTTCTCAAGAGTTACCAAAGTGGTTAGATGGGATTATTTAAAAAATTACATTGGAAAAGTTAAAAAATTTAAATGTCTTTATTTTTATGTTTAGAA
>OGRS01001045.1_pt1 | contig 19720 bp, 27 predicted proteins | sample 1553561 | NCBI WGS metagenome assembly OGRS01 (sample SAMEA2580103, study PRJEB22360) | human gut metagenome | biome: human gut; feature: human-associated habitat; material: faeces | place: Denmark | collected 2008/2010
TCCATACATCCGAGTGCCGATACGTCCACGACCGCCGGTGCTGTTATTTTCTTTCCATCTGCCAGTTCCAGGTCTACTGTGTCAATCTCTTCTCCGAACTCACCACCTTTCTCATGGTGTGCCAGGATGTCACCTGTAAAGTCGTAGCCTCTGTCGATCATAGCCTCGCTGTTATCTTCGTACAGTCTGAAACATCCGGCCAGTTCGTCATTCTCGTGCCTCTGCAGGACTTCTTCCCAAGTCAGCTTTCGCATTCCCAACCAGGTGTAACCCATTATTCATCGCCTCCTTCGTAATTTGCTCCACAGTACGGACACTTCGTTACTCCATAGCAATTAAACATTTTCCCGCATTCCTTGCAGGTGTCCAGCTCCCCATTTCTCTGCCAATCTTCCAACAGGCTACTTACGTGCTGCCAGTCTAGTGCCTCGAAAACTTCCTCTGCTAAATCGTCCTGCTGATTGCACTCCTGCAGGATGCTGTTTCTCGTGTACACCGTATCGGATAATTCCGGGATGTAGCACGGATCATCCGGTCTGTGGTAAAACGCATCTTCGTCTTTGAAGATATGTCCCTGTCCGTAGAACTCACGGACGATCTTCTCGCCTTCTCCGTTTTCATCCGGTGGAGTGTAGCTTCCTACTTTCAAAGCTGACATATTACCCCTTCCTTTCCCAGGATCACATACCCAAGTTTTTCATTTCCGTATGCCATATCCAGTGCCGCCGGTATCGCTTCCATTGTGTTCTTGAATTTTTCTCTGAACAATTCTGTCAACATTACCTGTCCGCCGTCGCAGTTTGTCATTTCCGCATCAAGCTCGTACTGGTCGTAATAGATGTAATCTACATATCCCTGCACTTCGTCCTCTTCCAGCAGGTTTGTTCCGTTTCCTTCCGATACTCTTAAAATCTGTCTTGCTGACGGAACATATACAAACACATCTCCGTAGAACCAGTCTCTCTGTTCATCTATGCACTCTGATATTCCGTGAGTGCTTCCACATTTATCGCAACCGCCGCATCCTTTGCAGGCGTCCGGCATTTCTTTAACTTTGTTCATTTCTTCCTCTCCCTTCTCAGATATAATAGCAACTGAAATTCCAGTGATGCCCGAACTCGTAATACAAACCGTATCTCTCAAAAATCTTGTCAAACTCTCTTCTCACCGAAGGAAGGATGCCGTAATACAACATCTCGCATACCGGACCTTCAAAGCTCATGCTGAGAATGTGGTCCGGATTCACGTACTCGAAATACGTTCTTGGGTCCTGGTTTTCTTCCTCGATCAGATGCTCTCTGTCGTTGTAGTAATACTTTCCGGTTACCGGATCATGCTGTGTGAACCGCTTTCCGTTGAAATAGATGTCTACATCCTGCCATAACCCATGCTCCAGCAGAAACTCTCTGATTTCCTTTGCCAGGTTCTCAATCTGCTCTGCCGTCAGCTTTGCCGTTGAACTCATGCAACCTCCTCTTTCTTCTTTCTACCACGTCTTTTCGGCTTTGCAGCCGGTTCTTCCTCTGCAGGTGCTTCAACCGCCTGCTCCTCTGCCTTCACTTCTTCCTGATGCTTTTCCTCTACGACTGGATTTGCAGGAAGCATAACGTCCAGCTTGTATCTCTTCGTGATGCTCTGAATCATCGTTGTCACCTCTGCGTTGACCTCCCGGATTTCTTCCTCTGTCAGTCCGTCTGTCAGATTCTCAACTTCCGTCCAGTACCCTGCATTATCCAGGAAATGGTTTAATACCTTCTTAGCTCTATCGTGTTTCACGTCCCACTTCATATCGTTTACCTCTCTTCCTTTTCTCCGGCGATCAGTGCCAGTACCACTACTCCATTTATCAAAATTGCTACCAAATTCTTCGCTCTCATACCGTCGTATATGCCAACCATAAAGTTGATGAACAACACCGCCTGTAGGAACTGTCTTAATTTCTTCATTGCCAAATCAGCCTCCTTTATGATAGACTTAACAGTTGAGAGGCGGTGTTGCTGCCTCTCGACCATTAAGGGAACTACTTGTTAGTCAATCAAACCTACCCATTTCAGAATTGCCGTAACTACTGAAATTATCAGTATCACTATGGTTGAGATAATGCCTGCCAGCTTTTCTCGTATCTGTAATTTGAGGTTTTGGACTTCGAGAAGTTCCTTTTCTTTTCTGAGTTCTTCGAGTTCCTTGTCTCGTTTCTTCTTACCCAAATGGCTTTTCTCCTTTCTGTAGATTTAATCAAATTGTTTTGTTTGATTATGTATATATTATACTTCGCATTTGCGTATTTGTCAATAGATTTACTTCTAATATGCGTATTTTTATTAAAATTTTTTCAGAACAATCTCGTATCCGAGAGCCGATACTGTCTTGGCAAAACTGTCGTATCTCATACTCTTTGCATTGCGGTTGAGCAGCTGGCTTACATTCTGCCTTGATGTTCCCATCCGGTCCGCTAAATCCTGCTGTGTCATTTTCTCCTCTTCCAGGATGCAACGGATTGTTTCCTCTGCCGTTGTTCCCTTGATTTCTTTCCCGCTCATTCTCTCTTCCTGGCCTCCTTCTTTCTATTTCTTGCCGCTATTCTTACCTTTGCTACCGTTATCCCTGCTTTCGTGAACTCCGGATTCTCAAATCTCAATCCACTTTTGTTCAATTCCAGGTTCTCCTCATTGTCTGTCAGAAACAGATTCTTAATGTTGCAGTTGTCCTTGTCTCCGTCAAGAAACGATACCATCTTGCCTGCTGGAATAGGTCCGTTGTGTTCTTCCCATACGGCTCTGTGAACAAATTCAAATCTCTCCCGTTGGGTTCCTTTCTCCTTCACCTTCCGGATTAGATAACCGTCTGTCGTGTGGGTGTACTCGCCTACCTCCATGTGGTTCTTCGGAACCTGTCCCTTTTTAAACATTGTCGCCTTGCACTTTTCGTACTGCTCACGTGACATAGGCTTTCCTTTATTCGGTGGTTCCTGTCCTGGTCGAAACCTGCAGTCAACTCCGCTTACAATATCGTGGTTCTTCTTATATGCCCTGCACTGACTGGCGGAGAACTCTATTCCGAAATGAAGAGATACCATTTCTGCTATCTCTTCCGTCTTTCTTCCTGGTGCGATGCTTCGCACATATTCTTCCATCCCTTCCGGATATTTGAAAGAACTCCCTTTCTTTGTTCCGGGAGGCGTCCCGCTTTTGATGCCATACCGGTTCTTCGCACCTTTTATCATCGATTCTGTGAATGTCATTCCGTACTTCCTGTCGTACCCCTGCTGGTTGATGATCTCTGCCACTTCCTTGCTGGTCCGTCCCGGTACATTCTCACGCAGCCAAGTTACAACCTCTTCGGGCCAACCTCTCATTTACGATTGCCCCCCCCGCATGAACTTCAAGCATTTCCGGAATCGCCTTCTGTCTCTCGTACCCGTACTCGTCCATGTGCTTCATGGCCTTGTACTGCAGTTCTCCATTTTTGATGATCTGCTCGCTAATGTCGCATATCGCATCCGTTCTCTTTAACTCGCTTTCCAACTCGTCTCCTGTCAAATCATCGTCGCCCAGCTTTTCCAGCTGAGCAAACAAATGATTGTTCAAATCTCCTAATGTATTCTTCATCTCTTTGTTTCCTTTCTTGCTGCGCTTACGACCAATTCCATTGTCGTATTGAATGGTGTATTGCAATCCTCCATTTTGTCGAACAGTTCGACCGCCTTCTGCAGGAACTCCTCGCTATCAATCAGCTTCTCGTACTCTTCTTCACCCAGGTTATCGCTCTCGTATAATCCCTGCAGGTAATTCTTCACATCCTCAGTTCTATCGCTCTCGCTCATCGCCCTGCTGATTTCCCCCATAAGTGACTCATTGATTACCGCCGGTTCTTCTGTAATGTAGAATCTTGCATTGCCGCTGATGCTACCGCTTATCTCATACTTGGTGTCTGTGTGTTCTTCCATTAGGATATCTCCCTCAATACTTACATACTCCTTCGCTTTGGTGTCGGCTATCTGATTCAATATGTCGATCAGCTGTTTCTCATCACTGGAAATTGCTACCACAGTTACTCCAATATCATCCGTGCATTCCCAGCATCCAGCCAATACAAATAATCTAATTATCTTTTTCACGCTTTGCCTCCTTCCAGTCGCCTGCTATCTCAACGACCGTTCTTTTCAAAATCTTAAACTTATCCGGATCAATCCAGCTTGGAATTTCTCCATTTTTTACTCTTTCTTGGTACCGGTTCAAACACAACTGCTTTACTGGTACTGGCCTGCCGATCTGAACAAACATGCCTCTCTGCTTGTCCCAGGCAAATGCTCCGTACTCTACATTCTCAACTGCAGCTTTCATAACCTCTATTGCCGCATCCAACGCTTCCAGTTCCATGGGACCAGGCGGCGTCTCTTCGATGTTCCGAATATTATGCAGGTACGTTTCCAGTACCGCCGCATTTTCTCTATATGTCATATCTCACCTACCATTCAATCGGATAGCCGGTCAGATTTTCGCACTGCTCCAGCTCTTCTGCGAACATTGATTCGTATAACTCCTGCAATTCAGACTTGCCTCTAAAATTGGTGTCCTGCAGATTTATCCAAAAACTGAAATCTTGTTCCGGGTTCAGCCTTTCCAGGTTTCCTCTTAACTCAAAGTCTGCCTCAGTCAGCGGCTCTGCTGGCAAGCTGGCTATCTTTTCCTCTCTCGCCTTGGTAAGAATATATCTGCCTTCTTCCAATACCTGCCGGATGATGTTGTTCATCGTCAGTTCCATGCTTTCTTCTCGCATTCTACCTATCACTGCATACATATCGCATTCCGCATCATCTAACAGTCTCAAATCATCTATTCCACAGCCGAACACTGCTCTTGCTAATTCTGTATTCATTCTGCATCCTCCTATCAAAAAATTTCTTTCAGCTCATAGCTCTTAACTACTTTCCCTATCTGTCCTTTGATTCTCAGCTCCTCCATCTTTCTTTCAGCAAGTTTCTCCGTGTCGAACATCATTGCTTTATTTATTTTTACCGTGTATCCGTAGTCCATCTTGAAACTGTACCTCCGGCCAACATATTTCTTTCTCCCATCTCTCATTGTGATAATGACAAACTTCTCTATGCTTGCCTGTGTTCTCATGTACTCCATTAGTTTCTCCTTCCTACAGATACGAACATCCATATCTCTTCCGGAAGGTTTCTCTGCCTCCCTTATGGATAATCTGTTTTACTTCGCCTTCCTCCCTGCCTTCATCAATAATCCTTGCAAATTCATCTGCCTTCTGCAGGGCGTATTCTTTTTCCCAGGCCAGCTGTCCGATAATCTTTGACATTCTCTCTGCCATCGGGTTTCCGTGTATTCTCATTAGGATTTCTCCCATATTGTGACAGTTATTACATACCGGCACTTTCAATCCATCCTTTTCGCTCAGTTCTCTGCCAGCAGTGCCGAACACCAAATGATGCTCGGCCTCTGATGGTCTGCCGCAGATAAAGCAAATCTCCGAATAATCTGTAACAATCCCTTTGCTCATCGCTCTAACCTACTTTCTGTTTCCCAGACCTACGAATATCAGGAATGCCAATACCGCAAGTGCTGCCATAATCTCGCCTCCTAACCGAAAATCACATCACCAAATAACGCATACTGGATAATTGCATCGCATACGATTGCGTCCGCATTGCAGGTATCGAACCGGATCTTTCCGTCGATCTGTTCCAGGCAGTTGCAGCCGACCGGTGTTATCGCCCACAGCTCAACTCCCTTTTTGAATTTCTCTAAGTCCAGCTCGTAATACTCTGTATTGTCTTTGTCGAACGGCTCCGGCAGATGCAGTCTCAGCTTACCGCCTCTTGCGATCTGCTCGCTTCCATATTCTCCAAGATAATCGCCTACGACCTTTGCCTCATCACACCAATAAGTGATGCCACCCTCCAATGCTCCGCACATTATGTCGTCAATATCTTCCTGGGTAAGTACGATTTCCAATGTTACGCTTACCGTTACCTGTTTTTCTTTCTCTTTGCTGCCCATGACTCGCTCTCCTTCTTTTTTATCGCTTTTTCTATTTCTCTGAGTTTTTCATCACTGAGAAACTTAAAATTCACGCCTGCGTCTGTAAACGCTGTTAAAATGCTTTCCTGCACCGCCTTGACTGTCGCCAAGTCCGGTTCGTCGTCCTGCGTTCTGATACCGAGCTGAACCATGTAGTCCTCGATCACGTGCCACAGCTCATATTCCAGCTCGTCCCAGGTCTTTTTCTGGTTCAGGGTCACGAGGACGCCGCCGGCGAGGATGATGCCGAAGGACGCCACGCAGAATTCATAGCAGTTCCGGCTCAGCAGAACGATGCGCCGGCCCTTGATGTCCGGCACTTCGGCCTTGAGATAGGCCGTCATCCGACGGATGTCCTGCGCATACTCGCGGTACTTCTTCTCCACGACAGTCTTGCCGTCCTCAGCCACATAGCGGATGGCCACATGATCGGGGAACTCCTGCTCCATGCAGCGGGTCACCATGTCGTATACGCCTGCGGGTACTTTGATGTATTCAGCCATCGGTCTTTCTCCTTTTTTGTCAAATTTTCAGCTCTGCACTTTTTTCATTCACTTTCCAGAGTCATTCCGAATCTCTGGCATTTCGAGGAAAACTTTGGCACGGCTCCTCATGGCAACAGTATACCGCAAGCAGCGCGTAAACGCAAGATTTAATTGCACAAATATGCAACTTAAGCTTGCATTTGATTTGTGCAGGCAGATGTAATTCTTTCCTTTTGTTGCGATGCGCGAAAAGCTGTGATACACTTTTTTCGTCAGGACGAAACTTCACCCGGAGGTCGAGTCCTTATCAAATTGACAGCAAGCCCAAAAAGCATTATACTGTTTATATCATTTGGCAAAAAAGCTCCCCGCCGAGCTTCATATTTTTATTTATCGCGCCTAAAACACGGCCTTCCGGGGCCTCCGGGACGAATGGCGCACAAGGAGGACCCTTTTCATGGAAGGCACCAAGCCCCGCACTGTAAGCAGCCTTGGCATGTTCGACCTGCTGAAAGGCATCGGAATGCTGGCCATTGTCTTTGCCCACACGGCAGAGCTTTACCCCCTCGGCACCAACGACGTCACCCCTTTCGCGTTCGCGCTGTTCGCTTACCGCGAAGCGCTGATGGCCGCCTTTTTTATTGCCAGCGGCTACGGCTTCCGCAAGCGCTCCATCCACAAATGCATCGAGCAGCAGCTCAAGACCCTGCTCAAGCCTTACCTTTATACTGCGCTGGCCACCACGGTGCTCCACGCTTTCATTCACCACGCAGCTTTCGGCTCGTGGGATGCTGCCATCTCAGAATCGGCCAAGGTCTTAGGCGGTTTCCTGTTAGGCCTGCCCCACACGGCCACTTACTTCGGGCATCAGTTTTTCTCCTGCGGACCCATGTGGTACTTAGTAGCTCTGATGCTGGCGTGGGTGCTTCTGGACGTGCTGCTCGAGATCTTCCCCGAGCGGTACATAACCCCCGCAGTCGTCGGCGTCACCCTGCTTGGCTGGGGCATCACGCTGGTGTGGGAGGCTCCTTTCTGCATCGCACAGGGCATGGTGTCGCTGCCCTACCTTTACATTGGCTATCTGGCCAAGAAACGCCGCCTTTTCGAAACTCCCCTTTCCGGCAGAGCCAAAGCCGGACTTATCGTGTCCGCGCTGGGCGTCGTCGCGGGCGTTTTGCTGACCCAGAGCACCGACTGCGTTTCGATGGGTGAGTGGACGATGGGGCCGCTGAGCATCCTGCTGGATGGCGCAGTGGGCTACGGCATCATCCGGCTCTTTTTGAAATGGCAGCGCCGAGTGGACGGCCCCATCTCCCATGCCATCGAGTGGGTGGGCCGGCGCTCGCTCTTCATCTTCTGCATCCACACTGTGGAGCTGACGGCCATCCCGTGGTATCTGATGGCTGCAAAGTATGCTGACCATCCGGTGCAGGGGATGCTGCTGCAGTTCGTGTTCTCGCTTGTGTCCATCTTCGCCGTCACCGAACTTCTGATGCGCCGCAAAGAGCTTGGCCGGAAGCTTCGGGGCGGCAAGCCTGCGGACAAGCCCCGGCAGCGGAGCAGGACCCGCCGCTATGCGGCAAAACACTGAAATTCCTGCGCTTTGGTATCCAGCCATTTTGAGGGCAGACTATAGTTACTTTTGATGCATGGGCTTGCAGCGCGGGTTGTACGCCTTGCGATAAATCGGAGGAGGCCCCGGTAATGATGAACGAAACTCCTGAAGCGGCTCTGCGCAGCCGCATTGCAGACCTTGAACAACAGCTCAAGCTTGCAGACGAAGGCACTTCGCGGCTGGCCCAGCGCTGCCTTGAGCTGGAAAAGCAGCTGCAGACCTTCTATGCTGCCCACCCCCAGAAAGAGAGGCAGACCGACTCGCCTGCTCTGGTGCAGCCGCTGCTTTACTATGATGCCGGGTTCGGCTTTTCCCAGAAAGACACCGTCAAGGCCCCGGACTACGAATACGACGAGCTGAACGGTATGGTGACAGCGACCTTCGAGCTGCCGGAGACCGCGTTCAATCTCCGTCTCGACCCCGGCGAACTGCCCTGCTGCATCACTGATTTCGTCTTCTCGGATGACCGCATCCTCTGCCGCCCGGTGAACGGTGTGCCGCTCCACGGCGACGGCATCCTGTTCCTCAACGACGACCCGAATTTCATGCTGGATGGTCTGAACCGTTTCCCCGCCGGGATGGAGCTGGGCGTGAGCTACTGCTACTTCCCGCTGGAACCGCTGGCGGACGACCCATTGTTCGCCGCCGTTCTCGAGGGCGTACAGTATTTCCAGAAGACCCGCGTCTGCGAGCAGAAGCACCTCGACCAGCTGGAAAAGACTACGGCTGACCAGAAGCAGACCATCGAGGCCCTGCAGAAGAATCTCTCCGAGCTGCATCAGGTCAACGCCGAGCTGAGCGCCCGGAGCAAAGCCTACGAGAGCTCGCTGGAAAACGTCCTCTCTTCCAGCAGCTGGAAACTCACGCAGCCCCTGCGCCGCCTGCTGGGGCTGTTCCATCGCAGCCATTGAGCCTGCCTGCGGAGAGGAGGATACGATGTACAGCAGTTATACCACTCTGCAGCGGGTTCAGCTCGCCAAACAGGAATATCTCGACACCCAGGAAGTTTTTCTCGGCGTCTATGCGCCGGGACGGAACGCCGCCCTGAAAGCTTCCCTGCAGGACCAGCTCCACCGCAAATTTTTATTGACGGACAGCCTCCGCCCCGAAGCCCTCGGCAGCGCCGTCGGTGTGCTTCTGGTCAGGGAAGACCTTTTCCTGATGCCCACGGCCCTTTCCTGCTTTGCGGACGCACTGCGCAGCGGCGCAGACTACGTCACCAGCGACGCCGTCTTCGGCTACTCAGGCGTCACCACCCTCTACCACAGTCAGGGCTTTGCCGCCTGCCCGGGCTGCGCCCTCGTCTCCCGGGAGCTGCTGCGCCGCTGTCAGGCGGAAGCCCGCGACCCGGAAAATCCCGTCGAACTGCTGACGCTGGCGGCGAAGCTCCGCCGCAGCCACGTCTGCCTCCCGCTGGCGCTGGCCCACTATGAGCGGGACATCTGCGCCGAAGACGTCTGGTCTGTAAAGGGGAAGCGCGTCTTTATCATGAGCCACCTGCTGGACATGACCGGTGCGCCCATCGTGCTGGTGAGCGCCGTGCCGGTGCTGCGCAGCATGGGCTACGAAGTGGTCGTCCTCGGCCCTGAGGACGGCGGCTCCATGCCGCTCTTCCTCGAGGCGGGAGCTACCGTCATCACGCGCAAGGGCTGTGTCCAGTCGCCCCTGCTCTGGGGGCTGGCCCTTTGCGCCGACCTCGTTCTGGCCAACACCGTCGTGGAGGCCCGGGCCGTCCGCGCCCTGAGCGGTGCACGGGTGCCGGTGCTCTGGTGGCTCCACGATGCCTTTGCAGGCTACCCCCACATCGCCCACCAGATCCCCAGAGAGCTGGGCGAAAATATCCGGCTCTACTCTGTCGGCAGCCACGCCGCCAACGCCATGCACTCGGTGCGGCCGGAGTTCAACATCCGGCCCCTCATCTACGGCCTGCCGGACTACGCCGCCGAGAAGTTCTCCCACTACGATTTGAGCTATGCGGGCGGGCGGCCTCTGTTCGCCACCGTGGGTTCCTTCGAGAACCGGAAAGGCCAGGACATCTTCTGCAAGGCCATCCGGCTGCTGCCGCCTGAGACCATGAAGAAGGCATCCTTCCTCTTCGTGGGCAAGGCCGCAGAGGCTGAGATGATGGACGCCGTGCGGAGCCTGACCGCTGACTGCCCCGACAACGTCTTTTACGTCAAGCGGCTCACCCGCGACGAGATCAAGAGCCTGATGGCCCAGTGTACCTGCCTCGTCTGCGCCTCCCGCGACGACCCCATGCCTACTTTCGTCACCGAGGGCCTTATCTTCGGCAAGCCCTCCATCGTGTCGGAGCACACCGGCACTGCCGGGCTCATCACCGAGGGCGTGGACGGTTTCGTCTACGAGGACGACGACCCCGAAAAGCTGGCCGAGCGGCTGGCCTGGGCCATCGAGCACCCGGAAAAGCTGGCTGCCATGCGCCCCGCCTGCCGTGAGCTTTACGAGAGTCATTACTCCAAACAGGCGTTTGCCGCCAGTTTACAACAGGCTGTAAAGGAACTCACCGGCGAATAAGCTCCCCGTTCTTTATCACTCTGCCGAAACTGAGGCAAAAAATTTGGCAGTTGTTCACAAACACACCTCCGGACTGTGATATACTCTCCTAAGAGTTTATCCCAGTCCGTTTTTTGTTGAAATTTGAAAGGAGTCCCCGCATGAGTTCGTCCGCCTCCCCCGCCCCTTCGCGCCGAAAGACCCTGCTCTCGCTGGGCGTTCTGGCCCTGCTGACCGGCATCGTGGTGTTCATCTTCCGGGAGCACTGGGCCGAGATCTCCGAGGCGCTGAGCCGGCTCACCCTCGGGCAGGGGCTGCTGGCACTGGCCGTGGGCCTGAGCTACCCGCTTCTCGAGGGCGTATCCAGCTGGCTCATCGTCCGCAGCCGTCTGCCCCATTTTCCGCTGCGGCAGGGCATCGACAACGCATGGATGGGGACCTTCGGCAATGTGGTGGGCCTCGGCGCAGGGTCGGTGCCGTTTCAGACGTGGTATCTCCACCGGCGCGGGCTGGACGTCGGCCCCGGCGTAGGGCTGATGACCCTGCAATACGTCTTCCACAAGACAGCCGTCCTGCTTTACGCCACCGTGCTGCTTCTGGCGGGCCGTCCCTGGATGGCGGCCCACTCCGACGGCGTGCTGCGGTATCTGCCCGGGGCCTACGCTGTCGTGGCGGGCGTCATCGTGGGGCTCATCGCCCTCTGCGCCCTGCCGGTGGTGCAGCGTCTGGCCCGGTGGCTGCTGCATTTTCTGCCCGACACGGGCCGCTGGGCCGAGCGCCGGGAAAGCTGGCTCCAGCAGCTGGACACCCTGAGCACCGAGAGCCGCCATCTGCTGGCAGACAAGCCCCGCTGTGCCGCCATTCTGGGCGTGCATCTCGTAAAGCTGTTCCTGCTCTTCTGCCTGCCCTGGATGGGGCTGCGGTTCATGGGGCTGGACACCGGACTGGCCTTCTGGCAGGTGCAGCTTCTCACGTCGCTGACCCTCTTCGTCTCCAACGCCCTGCCCAACGTGGCGGGCATGGGTTCGGTGGAGACGGCCTTCCTGCTGGTGTACAACAGCTTTCTCCCCGATGCTTCGTCCATGAGCCTGCTGATGTTCTACCGGCTGGCCAGCTATTACGCCGTCTTTGCGGCAAGCGCCGTCGGCTTTGCGCTGGCGCAGCGGCGGCTGAACCGCAGATGACTTTGTGAATGTTTTATTTCATTTTGGTAACAGTTCTTACTTCATTGTGCATTCTGCGTATAAATCTCTTGATTTCTTAGGCAAAGTAATGTATAATAAACCCCTGTTGGCTGTCCATCGCGGACAGTCCGATTCAAAAATCAAGGAGTACATTTTTCATGAAACTGAACAAGATCTGTGCTGCCTCTGCCGTTCTGGCACTGGCTGTTGCTCTGACCGCCTGCGGCGGCTCTGCTTCCACTGCTGCTTCCAGCACTGCCTCTTCTGAGGCCGCTTCCTCCGTTGCTGCATCTTCCGAGGCAGCATCTTCTGAGGCAGCATCTTCTGAGGCTGCTGCTGAGAGCGCAGAGTACACCGTTTACAACACCACCGGTTCTACCGTCTCCGAGCTGTACCTGTACGAGGCAGGCTCTGAGGACAAGGGCGAGAACCTGGCTGGCGAGGCCGGTCTGGCCGACGGCGAGAATGTCGTCATCACCCGCGATGTCGAGGCCGACAAGCAGGGCGACATGACCTATGTTCTCGAGTTCACCACCGAGGACGGCAGCACCCAGAGCTTCGAGACCCTGCACTACGAGACCACTCCCATCTCTCTGAAGAGCGTGGACGCAGCTGCTGGTGCTACCCCCATCGCATTCGCTGCTCCTGAGCAGTAAAAATCAGCTCATAACGAAGAAAACGGCAGGTTCATTGAACCTGCCGTTTTCTTATTCTATCAAATTCAGCCCTTCATGGGGACAAAGCCCACGAGGTCCTTCACGACCTCACCGCCGATGATGAGGCCCACGACCGACGGGACAAAGGCGTTCGAGCCGGGAACAGAGCGGCGGATGGTACACTTGCGCTGGGTACCCGGAGGGCAGATGCAGTGGTCTTTGCAGCTGATGGAGTCATCCTCGATGGGAGTCATGACAGGCTCCCTGGAGTAAACGACTTTCAGGTGCTTGATGCGGCGCTTGCGGCACTCGGTGCGCATGACCTTGGCCAGCGGGCAGACGGAAGTCTTATAAATATCCGTGACCTCGAAGCGGGTAGGGTCCATCTTGTTGCCTGCACCCATGGAGCAGATGATGGGGACGCCCGCCTCCTTGCACTTCATGACCAGCGCAATTTTACCGGTGACAGTGTCGATGGCGTCCACCACGTAGTCGAACTGGCTGAAATCGAAGCTGTCCTGCGTCTCGGGGCCAAAGAAGGTCTTGTAGGTGGTGACCTTGATGTTGGGGTCGATGTCGTGGACGCGCTCTTCGGCCACATCCACCTTGAACCTGCCCACCGTCTTGTGGGTGGCGATGATCTGGCGGTTCAGGTTGGTGAGGCAGACTTTGTCGTCGTCGATCAGGTCGAGAGCCCCCACGCCGCTGCGGGCCAGCGCCTCGACGGTGTAGCCGCCCACGCCGCCCACGCCGAACACGGCTACGCGGGAATCGTGCAGTTTGGTCATCGCTTCCGCGCCCAGCAGCAGCTGGGTGCGGGAATACTGGTCTTGCATATCATTTCTCCTTTAGGTTCTGCTTTTTACAATCACGGGCTTGCCCTCTCAGTCACCTTTGGTGACAGCTCTCCCAAAGGGAGAGCCAGAATGCAGCGGTCAAGCAATAGGCTCTGGCGCGAAGCACCTGAGAGGGCCAGGCCGCTCCCCCTTATCCCTTCGCCACCTGTGTAATGGTGCCGCCTCCGAGGACGACATCGCCCTGATACAGCACGACGGCCTGCCCCGGGGTGGGGGCGCGCTGAGGCTGGTCAAATTCCAGACGGAAGCTGTCCGGCCCTGCCGGGTAGACGGTGGCAGGCTGTTCGGTCTGATGATAACGGGTGCGGGCCGTCACCCGCAGGGGGCCTTTCAGCTCCGGGATGGCGATCCAGTTCACTTCGTTCGCATAGACGATGGTATCGAACAGCTCCGACTCCGGGCCGACCGTGACAGTGTTGGCCTGCATATCCTTGGCGCAGACGTAGACCGGTGCGCCCATGGCGAGGCCCAGACCCTTCCGCTGGCCGATGGTGTACCGCACAGCGCCGCTGTGGGTGCCTACCTTTCTGCCGCCGACGTCGAGGAAATCGCCCGCCGGGTAGTGCTTGCCGGTGAAATCCTCCATAAAGCGGGCGTAGTCGCCGTCCGGCACGAAGCAGATGTCCTGACTGTCGTGCTTGCGGGCGTTCACAAAGTGCTGCTGCTCGGCGATGGCGCGCACTTCGCTCTTGTGCAGACCGCCCAGCGGCAGGCGGACATGAGCCAGCTGCTCCTGCGTGAGGTTGTAGAGCACATAGCTCTGGTCTTTGTTCTCGTCCAGACCCTTTTTGAGCAGCCAGCGGCCCGTGGCCTCGTCCTGCTCCACCCGGGCATAATGGCCCGTGACCACATGATCCAGCCCGTGTGCTTCTGCCCAGCGAAGCAGGTGATCGAACTTCATATATCTGTTGCAGTCGATGCAGGGATTGGGCGTACCGCCGGCCTCGTAGACCCGGATGAATTTGTCGATGATCTTTTCCTGAAAGTCTGCCGTAAAATCCAGCACCTCGTAGGGAATATCCATCGCATAGGCCACCTCGGCGGCGTCCTCAATGTCCCGCTCCGAGCAGCAGGTGTGCAGACCCTCGGTGTTCACGGCCTCGTTGCGGGTGAGGCGCATGGTGACGCCGGTGCAGTCGAAACCGTCCCTCTGCATGAGCCATGCCGCCACCGAGCTGTCTACACCGCCGCTCATGGCGATGAGCGCCCCGGGGCGGCGGGAAGTGTTCTGTGTTTCTGTCATTCTGTTCCTCTTCTATTATAACATACTAAAACAGTAGTATAATACTACCGCAGCTTCTTTCTCTTGTCAAGACGCAGAAAATTTGGCCGCAAAGGCCAGAAGTTCCGCTTTTTCGTTGGGCAGCCGCCCGGTGATGACCTCTTCCAGCAGCGCTTCCAGTGCGCGGCGCAGGCCCGGCCCGGGCGCGACGCCCGCCGCCATCAGATCGCGGCCATTCACGGCCAGCTGGGAGACGCGGCAGCAGGCGCTTTGGGCGGTCAGCGTCCCGGCCTCTTTTTGCAGGGCGGTAAATTCATCTTTTCTTTCCGGTTGAAGAGCGCTCCAAAGGGCAGTCAGCTGCTGCACGGTGTGGAGGTCGTATTTGCCAAGAAGTCGTTTGGCTTGAAGCGACAGCGCAGGAGTGCGGGGGACTTTCTCCTTCACAAGTGTTGATACTCCATCTATCACAGCATTGGAGCATTTCAAGCGTTTCAGCGCCTTTCGTGTTCCATCCTCCCCCAGCGGCAGAAGCAGCGCCGCCCAACGGGTGGTCACTTCCTCTGCTCCTGCCGGAAGGGCATCTATGATCTCACGGGCTTCCGACAGGTAGTCGGGCGGCAGTTCCGGCAGGACGAAGGCCAGCACTTCCGGCTCCAGATACGCCCCCGGCTTCGGGGCAGACAGGAGCTTGTTCAGCTCTTCTTCGATGCGCTCCACCGACACGCAGTCGAGGTGGGCGGCCAGCTGCTTCGCCGCCGCTTCGGTGGCCTCGTCGATCACAAACCCGAACCGGGCCGCAAAGCGGTAGAGACGCAGGATGCGCAGAGCGTCTTCTTCAAAGCGGCGCAGCGGCTCACCGACGGCCCGCACCACGCCCCGGGCCAGATCTTCCTGCCCGCCAAAGGGGTCGCACAAGCCCTCTTCGGCGCTGTAGGCCATGGCGTTGATGGTGAAGTCCCGCCGGGCCAGGTCCTCCCGGACGTCTGGTACAAAGGCCACGCTGTCGGGGTGGCGGCCATCGGAATAACTCCCCTCAGTGCGGAAGGTGGTGATCTCGTAGAGCCTGCCGTCCCGCTTCACGGTCACGGTACCATGCTGCAATCCGGTAGGGATGCACTGCTTTTCTCCGAACAGCTCCATCACCTGCTCCGGGCGGGCGGCGGTGCAGAGGTCCCAGTCGTGGGGCGCAAGGCCCAGCAGACTGTCCCGGACACAGCCGCCCACGGCGTAGGCCGCAAAACCTGCCCGGTGCAGCGCGTCCAGCAGGGCGGAGGCGCCGGGTTCTATGGTGATGTTCATTCTTCGGCCTCCTCATATTGCAGGGTGATGCTCTTGCCGTCATAGCCGCACTCTGCCGCCGGGAAGAGGCTCTGCGCCTGGGCCAGCTCTTCTTCCGGGTCGGTGATCATGGGCGAATAGTGGACGAGCCAGAGCCGCTTTGCGCCCGCTCTGGCGGCGAGGGCCGCGCTCTGCCCGAAGGTGCTGTGGCCGTACTGTTTGGCCTGCGCGGCCTGCTCCGGCAGAGCATAGGTGGAATCGCAGAGCAGAAGGTCCGCACCCGCTGCGGCCTTTTCCAGCGCCGGACAGGGCGCGGTGTCGCCCGAGAAGACAAAGCTCAGCCCCTGCCGGGCCGGGCCGAGGACGGCTTCCGGCCGGATGACACGTCCACCGTCCAGCGTGATGCTCTCGCCGTGCTGGAGCGTCTTCCACTGCTTTACCGGTACGCCCAACGCCCGCGCCTGTTCGGGTGAGAACCGTCCGGCCCGGGGCAAATCGAGTCGGTAACCCTGACTGATGACACGGTGGCGGGTCGGCACCGGCGTGAGTTTCGCGCTCTGGGGCCAGCCGCCGAATTTTTCGCAGAGCGCCGCCGGGGCGTCCAGCACCTCGGGGCAGACCAGATACGGCAGAGGCCCCGTCAGCACCCGCAGTGCCGCCCAGACTTCGCCGAGCCCCTTCGGCCCGTACAGCGTCAGCGGGCGGGTGCGGCCCTGACAGCCCAGCGTCTGCAGCAGCCCCGGCAGGCCGAAGATGTGGTCGCCGTGGTAATGGGTCAGGCAGACGGCGTCCATCTTCATCAGGTTGACTCCGGCCCGGCGGGCGGCAGTCTGGGTCCCCTCGCCGCAGTCGAACAGGAGGCTGTGTCCTCCGCATTCGGCCACCGCCGCCGTGAGGGCGCGGTCGGGCAGGGGCATGGTGGCCGCTGTACCCAGCAGTGTAATGGTCAGCATAAAGTTTCTCCGTATCACAAAAAATCTCGATGGCTATAGTGTACCACACTCTTCGGCCCGGCACAATCGCACAGCCGCACCCTGACAGGCATAAGATGGCCCAAACCACAAAAGGAGGGGTCTTGTATGCGGCGTCAGCGGCCCGGGCATCGCATTTGGTCGTTCCACCACCGGGGACTGCTGCTTCTGGCGGCGGCAGTGGCGGTGATGCTCTTTTTTCTCTACGGCTGCGTGGCAGGGGCGGCGTACAGCCCCCGGGGGCGGCTGGTGTTCATCCCTCTCGCACAGGTTTCAGGCAGTAGTACGACTTCGCTTTTTCCGCTTTTATCTGGAAGGATCGGAGCTGCCCACCGCATGGTACAATGTGCGGGCCGATATGAAAAACAAGCCCGTTCCCCTGCTGAACCCCGGCACCCTCAAGCCCATGACGGTCAGGGAGCTGGGCGGCGTTTTCTGCGATGAGCTGATACAGCAGGAGCCGGACGACACCACGGCCTGCACCCTCAGCCAGCTCTACCACGACGGCCTGATGGAGGCCGCCAGCGTGGAGCAGACCAGCGTCTTTGAGGCGGCAGAGCACTGAGCCAGACGGTTATTCCGCAAACAGCAAGCCAGCCGCCCTGCAAGGTAACAGGGCGGCTGGCTGCTTCTATTATGCAATTCAGGAGAATGGAGGAGAGAATAGCGTTTTTATGCTTCCGGGGGACGGAAGTGCCGGAGAATTACTCGCCGCGGACGGCTGCGAAGCCTGCCTCGAGGTCGGCGATGATGTCGTCGATGTGCTCGGTACCGATGGACAGGCGGATGGTGTTCTGGTAGATCTGCTGCTCGGCCAGCTCCGCATCGGTCAGCTGGCTGTGGGTGGTGGAAGCCGGATGGATGACCAGACTCTTGACGTCAGCCACATTTGCCAGCAGAGAGAAGATCTTCAGGTTGTCGATGAACTTGAATGCTTCCTCACGGCCGCCCTTGATGTTGAAGGTGAAGATGGAAGCGCCGCCGTTGGGGAAGTACTTCTCATACAGGGCGTGGTCGGGGTGATCCGGCAGAGAGGGATGGTTGACCTTCTCGACCTGGGGATGGTTGGCCAGGAACTCGACGACCTTCTTGGTGTTCTCCACATGGCGCTCAATGCGCAGGCTCAGGGTCTCGGTACCCTGCAGCAGCAGGAAGGCGTTGAACGGAGAGATGGTCGCACCGGTATCACGCAGCAGGATGGCGCGGATGTAGGTGACGAAAGCGGCGGGGCCGGCTGCATCAGCGAAGGACACGCCGTGGTAGCTGGGGTTGGGAGCGGCGATGTTGCCGTACTTGCCGCTGGCCTTCCAGTCGAACTTTCCGCTGTCCACGATGATGCCGCCCAGCGTGGTGCCGTGGCCGCCGATGAACTTGGTAGCGGAGTGGACGACGATGTCAGCGCCATGCTCGATGGGACGGATCAGGTACGGGGTGCCGAAGGTGTTATCAATGACCAGCGGCAGGCCATGCTTGTGAGCGATGGCTGCGATGGCATCAATATCAGGAATATCACTGTTGGGGTTGCCCAGAGTCTCGAGGTAGACCGCCTTGGTGTTGGGCTGGATCGCGTTCTCGACCTCTTCCAGATCGTGAGCGTCCACGAAGGTGGTGGTGACGCCGAACTGGGTCAGAGTGTGCTCCAGCAGGTTGTAGCTGCCGCCGTAGATGGTCTTCTGAGCCACGATGTGGTCGCCGGCCTGAGCCAGTGCCTCGATGGTGTAGGTGATGGCAGCTGCACCGGAAGCAGTAGCCAGAGCAGCCACGCCGCCTTCCAGAGCGGCAATGCGCTTCTCGAACACATCCTGGGTGGAGTTGGTCAGACGGCCATAGATGTTGCCGGCGTCGGCCAGACCAAAGCGGTCAGCGGCGTGCTGGCTGTTGCGGAAGACATAGGAAGTGGTCTGGTAGATCGGCACAGCACAGGAATCGGTAGCGGGATCGGCCTGCTCCTGGCCAACGTGAAGCTGCAGGGTCTCAAATTTATAGTTAGACATAGTATTTTCCCTCTCTATCTGTACTCAAAGTATTATTTTTACTCATAAAAATGCCCGGCAGCGTGGGGAGTTTCACCTTTCGTCTGCCGGGCAAAGAAATCGTTCTCAGCTCAGAGCCTTTTGTCTGTCTCGGGCGTCACATTCGCTCGCACATTCGCGGCATAGAGGGCACCGTACAGCTATGGCTCAGAGTTTGTTTCTCGGCCCGGGCGCTGTACATTCGCCCACAGCGGAAGTTGGCGTGCAGAAGACTTTTCCAAATCAGCGTCATTTGAGTACCCTCCTTTCCGAATTTCCCACTTACCTACAAGGCGTGTGGTTTTGTTGTCTGCATTATATTCCCTCCTACCCATATTGTCAATGGGTTTAATCGAATTTCTTCCAAAAAAGGTTTTAATAGTCATTCTTTTGAGAAAAATGCAAAAAGATTGCATTTTGGTCTTGCATTTCACACAGAATCCGTGTATACTCTTCCCTGCACCTAAAACGCAACCTATTTGCAATTTAGACAACTAAAGCACTTTTCGTCCCTCCGTTTATTTGGGGTAGAGACGTAAAATGGTGTGGCGGCTGCGCGCGTCGGCGCGGGGCGGATTTTATTCTTTCGGTCAAATGGCTTTGCGCTCCGCGCGGGGCAGAGGTAGAGCTGGTTTTTTCTTTAAGCTGGTTCTCGCGCTGGTGGCGCGGGGCAGGTTTTTTCTTTTGGTCAAGCGGCTTGCGCTCCGCGCGGGCCAGAGGCAGAGCTGTTTTTTTTCTTTAAGCTGGTTCTCGAAGCTGGTTCTCGCGCCTATGCGCGGGGCAGTTTTATCTTTCGGTCAAATGGCTTTGCGCTCCGCGCGGGCCAGAGATAGGGAGGGGTGTTTCGAATCCCCCCTCCCTACCTCTGGACTCCACTCTCCCCGC
>OGRS01001055.1_pt1 | contig 19461 bp, 16 predicted proteins | sample 1553561 | NCBI WGS metagenome assembly OGRS01 (sample SAMEA2580103, study PRJEB22360) | human gut metagenome | biome: human gut; feature: human-associated habitat; material: faeces | place: Denmark | collected 2008/2010
GGCAAACCGAACGGCGGTGAAGATGATTGCAAAAACATGGCTCAAGAGTGCGAAGATCAAGGATGTGGGCGCATATTTTGCTGTTTCGGACGCGAAAAGCGAGCTTTCTCCGTGGGACAGCCGCTTGCAGGTCACAAGCCGCGGCTATATGCTGGGCTACAACGATCTGCGTGACCCATCCGTCAGCGGCTTTTTCCGTTTTCTCGCCAAGGTCGGCGACGGCATGATGAAAATGCAGATCGTGAAGGTCGGATTCGGAGGCAGAAAATGAAATACATGGGTATGCCCATGGGGATGTGGGCACTGTTTGCAGGCTCATTCCAAAAGCAGCTGACGGCGGTGTTCGGATATGATACCGATACAGCGAAAGCAATCGCGAAAAAAGCAAAGCCAAAATACAAAGCAATTATCTCAGACCTGCCGGAATTTGAAAAAGAGGATCGCTTCAAGATGAACATCGTCAACTGCGCAATGATCGGCGCATTCATTCTCTCCATGCCTGAGCGCCCGGATGTGGAGCGACTGACAGAGTATTATGCAAAGGCCATGATGACAAAGCCGATGAAGTGGTTCTGCCGAATGAGCGGAAAGAGTAAATTTAACGAAAAGGACATTGCCGGCATGAAGGCCACCGCCGCGCTGAAGGCCGCCGACCGCAACCCATATTCGTGGAACATGGAGTTTTACGAATATCCCGACGGTAGCGGATACGAAGGCCGCTTTACAAAATGCGGTATCTGTGTACTGATGCAAGATCTGGGGCTTTATGAACTCACTCCGGCGCTGTGCCATCTGGATTACACCATGAGCGAAGCAGGCGGCGTGACCGACTTCGTGCGGCAGTATACGCTCGCCTCCGGCGGGCCGTATTGCGATTGCGGCTATAAGAAAAAGCGGTTATAACACATTTTACACGCTGAAATATCCACCCGCTATGCGGGTGGATATTTCAGTTTATATAGTCCAATTTTGTGAGGCGGTTTGAAGTTCAACCATATGTCTGAACAGTCCGTTTTTATTCATAAGTTCGTTTGGATTGCCGGTTTCTGTAACAGTACCGTTTGAAAGCACGATAATTTTATCAGCATTTTCAATCGTTCTCATTCTGTGTGCTATGACAAGAACGGTTTTGTTTTTGATAAGCCGTGACAATGCTGTTTGGATAAGTGTTTCATTTTCTACATCAAGAGAAGCGGTTGCTTCGTCAAGGAGAATGATAGGCGCATTTTTCAAAAATGCACGTGCAATAGAAATACGCTGTCTTTCACCGCCCGAAAGGTTACAGCCGTTTTCACCGATTTCGGTATGGTAACCGTTGGGCATCTTATTTGCAAATTCATCGCAGTTGGCAAGTCTTGCTGCATAAAGTACTTCTTCATCAGTCGCATCCTTTTTGCCGAGACGGATATTCTCCATAATTGAGGTATTAAACAATGTAACATCCTGAAATACAATTGAATAAAGTTTTAACAGGGTTTCGGGTTCAATTTGCGAAATATCCATACCGCCAACTGTAATTGTTCCGCTTGAAGCGTCCCAAAATCTTGCAGCAAGCCTTGAAACCGTGGTTTTGCCGCCGCCTGACGGACCAACCAAAGCGGTGATTTCACCCTGCCTTGCGGCAAAACTTACATTATTGAGCACCTTGTTATCGTCTTTGTACGCAAAACTTACATTGTTGAATACAACATCGTATCCGTTGTTGTTGATTTTTGTATCGCCCGATTGAACCTCATGGTCCAAAATTTCATTCATTCTGGCAACATTTGTCTTTGTGCTGATGATTGCGGCAAGATTTATTAGTGCGGCTTGCATAGGGTCATAAAGACGGGAAACAAGAAGCAAAAATACAAAGAATGTAAGTACATCAAGCTCACCTTTTACGAGTAACAACGAGCCAACGAGTGCGGTTGTTGCAATACCGAGCTTGAGTACCATCTGAGCACTTGACACAAAAATCGCTGTACCGAATTCACTTTTAAGTGCTCTGCTTTCTACCTTTTCAATCTTTTTGTAAAGTGTTGCAAGGTATCTATCCTCGGCGTTGTTTGATTTTAAATCTGCAACGGTGTCTATGCATTCTTGAATACCGTTTGCACAGTCTATTTTTGCCTTCATCGATTTTTGACCGAGCTTTTCCTGAACCTTAGCCGATGAACCGACTATGATAAACGCAACTGGAAGCACCCACAAAGAGGCAATCGCCATTTCGGCATTGAAGAAGAAAAGACTGATCGCCACTATTACCGTAGAAATCATTGAACCGACAAACGGCGGAATAAAATGAGAAAAGGCTGTTTCAAGATAAGTACAGTCCGCCATAATCGTACTTGTCAAATCCGCCAAGTCTTTTTTTGCGAAAAAGGAAAGCGGAATTTTGCGTAGCTTTTCGGCAAGAGTGAGCCTTCTTGTTCCTGTTTCAACATAAGTTGCAAGAAATGTTGAATTATATTGCCAAAGCGTTATACAAAAAATGACAAGCAAACATATAATCGCTCCGCCGACAAAGAAAGTCGTATTGTTTCTTACATTTCCGTTCAATAATGCCTTAACAAATAAATATAACAAGGTTACAGGAAACATAAATGAAATGTTTTGTAAGGTGCAAGCAACAACACCCTTTATTAAATCTTTTGCACCCTGTCTTGAAAGTGCGTATTTGTGCATCAATTTTTCAATCATTTCAATTCCTCCTTTCCAACCTTCCATTTTACGGAGGTGAGATAATTTTTAAGCATTGAGGCAAACACGCCGTTTTGACTGCAAAGTTCTTCTGTTTTACCCTGTTCGATGAGTTTGCCGTTTTGCAAAACAAAAATGCAATCCGCATTTTTAACTGTTGAAAGTCGATGAGCAATCATAATAACGGTTTTGCTTTTTGAAAGTTCATTGAGAGCCTTTTGAATTTTAACCTCGTTGTCAGGGTCGGCAAAAGCGGTCGCTTCGTCAAGAATAACAATCGGTGCATTTTTAAGAATTGCCCTCGCAATGGCTATTCTCTGTGCCTCACCGCCTGAAAGGTAAACACCGTTTGAACCGATAACGGTATTAACTCCGCTTTCAAACTTCTCGATAATATCCTTACATTGTGCTTTTTCAATTGCCGACATAACCTCATCCAAATCCGCATCCGGCTTTGCAAGGCGAATATTGTCAAATATACTGCCTGTGATTAGCTTACTGTCCTGGAACACATATGATACGGCGTTTGTCAAATCCTCTTTTGCGATGTTTTTAACATTAACTCCGCCTACAAGAACTTCACCGCTGTCTGCGTCAAAAAATCTTGTAATAAGGTTTGCGAGCGTTGTTTTGCCACCGCCTGACGGACCGACAAATGCAACTGTCTGACCTGATTTAATATCAATCGAAACATCGTCAATTGCCTTAATTTCTCCGTCATAGCTGTAACTTACATTTTTAAGCTGAACAGACGAATCTTTCGGCTTTTGACATTTCGTTGATTTCAAAGGTTCGATATTCATTACGCTGTCGATGCGTTTAAACGAATCTTCAACAAGCATTTTATTTTCACTTTGGAACATTACTTTTGTCATTGTAACGGTTAAAATCGGTGTGATGATTACATAAAACAAAATGTTCAAAATCAAATCGTTTGTCACTCCGTCTTTTGTAAAAATCAATCCGCCGAAAATGATAAACGCAAAAATTCCGTTAATCAAAGTTGTAAAGCAAGCCATAGGAATACGAAGACTTTTTGTGTAATCTATAGCCCAATCACTGTATGAATCAATAGCTTTTTTGAATTTTTTGAAGCTGAACACACTTTGACCGAATGCCTTTACTACAGGAATACCTCTGACATATTCAACGGCTTCGTTTGACATATCATCAAGCGCATTTTGATATTCTGCCATTTTCTGCTGAAGCGTTTTGCCTGTCATAAATGCCATCATAACGACAAATGACAAGACAATCGGAATAAGCGAAACTAAACCGAATCGCCAATCAAACGCAATCAGGAATATAAGTAATCCAATAGGCGTTACAACCGAACCAACCATATCCGGAAGCTGATGGGCAAGATATGTTTCGGTTGCAGCCGAGCAATCGTTTACAATTTTGCGTAGTTTTCCGCTTCCGAATTTTTCAATTTCTCCCGGCGGTAATTTTACTATTTTGTGCAGCATCTGCTTGCGCATATTTGCCTGAACCCTGAAAGCACTTGTGTGTGAACACATCAATGCGACAATATAAATCAGCATTGAAAGTGCGGCAAAAACTACTGCTGTTACGCCGTTTTTCACTATGCCCGTTGCATTTTCAAAATTTGGCATAACATCAAGTACTTCTTTAATTATCTTCCATATATAATAAAACGGAAGAAGTGCAAGCGCACTGCTGACTGCACTGAGCACCAAAGATATATAAGTGAAATACCTATAATTTTCGGCATAGTCCATCAGTCTTGAAAAGTTTGACTCCCTTTTTTCTTTCAATTTAATTCCTCCTATATAAGTATTTAGTTAGCCATAGCTAACTCGTATCTAAAAATTAAAAGTGCTTCCTTGCCGGAAAAATAACCATAAAATGCTCCTGTTGTTACACCTGCGGTTTTTACAATATTACGAAGCGAAGCCGAGTTAAAGTCTTTTTCCAAAAACTCTGCTTTGCCTGCAGATAATATTTTTTTTAGAGTTGTTGATTCCTCATTAGACATTATTCCACCTCATATAACACTGTTATATTGCATTTAGTATAACACTGTTATATTACTCTGTCAAGCGTTATTGCTTGATTTTTCAAGCAATATAATATATTTTGTGAATTTTTGCCAAACAGCATCAAAAATTGTTGACATCAATAATTTTTTGAATATAATAAAAATTAAGAATTGGGTTAGTTAATGCTAATCTTGTAAATATAATAAACCTAAAACGAAATTGAAAGGAGATTTTATTATGATTAGTGAATTAGCAGCATTTGCAGGCGGTGTGCTGTTTGGTACGGCAGGAGTTAAGGCTTTGGGAAGCAAGGATGCAAAAAAAGCATATGCTCACACTGCGGCTTTTGGTTTGAGAGTTAAAGACTCTGTGATGAAAGCGGTAACAGAGGTTAAAGAAAACGCAAACGATATTTTGGCAGAGGCTAAAGAAATTAACGAGAAAAAAGCAGCCGAAGCACAGGAAAAAGCAGAACAGAGCGTTATTGAAAACGCAGCTGTTGCAAACGCATAAATTATCAAAAGGCTGTCAAATTGGCAGCCTTTTAGCAATTCGAGGTAAATATTATGAAATGTCAAATCTTGCACGAAACAAAAAACAGAATGAGAGTGCATTTTTGCAAAGAAAATATGACAATTGAAGAAGCGGATAAGGCAGATGCATACTTGAAATCAATCAGCGGAATTGATGATGTTACAGTTTATGAAAGAACCGGCGACTTGATTATTTATTATTCTTTTGACAGGAACGAACTGATTGAAATTCTTGCTCACTTCAGCTTTGAAAATGATGAAGTGAAAAACATTGAGATTGTCGGCACAGCAAGGCTTGTTCAGCGTGAATATGAAGAAAAGCTTATTATGACAATTGCTTTGCGCTATTTCAGAAAAATATTTTATCCTTTACCTTTAAGAATTGCACTTGCTTATATTAAATCTATAAAATATATATTAAAGGCATTGAAGTCGCTTGCCAAAGGACAGCTGAACGTTTCGGTTCTTGATGCTGTGGCAATTACGGTTTCGCTTATAAGAGGTGATTTCGAAACGGCTTCAAGCGTTATGTTTTTACTCAAAATCGGTGAAATTCTTGAAGAGTGGACCCACAAAAAATCTGTCAGTGACCTTGCAAATACAATGTCGCTCGGAATTGAAAAAGTGTGGTTAAAGAATAAAAATGATGAAGAGGTTTTAGTTCCTACAAACAAGGTTAATGTAGGCGACAAAATTGTTCTGCGCACAAGCAATATGATACCGCTTGACGGTGAGGTTATAGACGGCGGTGTAACGGTTAACCAATCAGCTATTACGGGCGAAAGTGTTGCCGTGAACAAAACGGTGGGTTCTCATGTGTATGCCGGCACGGTTGTTGAAAGTGGCGAGTGTATTATAAAAGTTACGCAGATTAATGGTCAGGGCAAATACGACAGAATTGTAAAAATGATTGAAGATTCGGAAAAACTAAAATCATCACTTGAAAGCAAAGCATCAAACCTTGCGGACAGGCTTGTTCCGCTTAGTTTGTTCGGCACGATATTTACATATGCAATTACACGAAATGTAACAAAGGCGTTGTCTATTCTTATGGTGGATTATTCCTGTGCATTAAAACTTACAATGCCCGTTGCAGTTTTGTCTGCTATCAACGAATGCAGTAATTATAACGCAACCGTTAAAGGCGGAAAATACCTTGAAGCGCTCTCAAAGGCAAATGTTGTTGTCTTTGACAAAACCGGAACGCTGACAAACGCACAGCCGAAAGTTGCAGACATCATCACATTCGGCAACAACGACAAGGCTGAAATGCTCAGACTTGCCGCTTGCCTTGAGGAACACTTCCCACACTCGGTTGCAAATGCCGTTGTTAACGAAGCTAAGGCGAGAGGTCTTGACCACGCCGAACAGCATTCAAAGGTTGAATATATTGTAGCTCATGGAATTTCGAGCCTTGTCGGCGACGAAAAGGTTGTTATAGGCAGTTATCATTTTGTCTTTGAGGACGAAAACTGCACCGTGCCGCAAGATGAACAAGACAAATTCAATAAAATACCAAACGAATATTCACAACTCTATATGGCAATCAACCGCACACTTGTTGCCGTAATTTGCATTGAGGACCCTATAAAAGACAATGTTAAGCAAACGCTTGACGATTTGAGGGCAAACGGCATAGACAAAATTGTTATGATGACCGGTGACAGTGAACGCACAGCAAAGGCTGTTGCAGAAAAATTGGGAATTGATGAATACCATGCAGAAGTTATGCCCGAGGACAAAGCTATGTTTATTGAAAAAATGCAAACTGACGGCAATTCTGTTATTATGGTGGGCGACGGCATAAATGATTCACCGGCATTGAGTAAAGCAGATGTAGGAATAGCAATAAGTTCAGGTGCTGCAATAGCAAGAGAAATTGCGGATATAACCGTTTCAAGTGATGATTTGAATTCTCTTGTAACGCTTAAAGAAATAAGCAATCTTTTGATGGCAAGAATCAGGTCGAATTACCGTTTTATTATATCGTTTAACACTGCATTAATTGTGCTTGGCGTTGTTGGAGTAATTCCTCCGACAACCTCGGCTTTTTTGCACAATGCTTCTACTCTTGCTTTTACATTAAAGAGTATGACAAAACTGATGTAAATCCTGTTTTATTCGGAGAATACTTATTACGAGCGAAGCGAGTAACAAGGTTATCGGGACCCATTCAAAATCTGTGATTTTGTAAATGGTTGATATAATCTGCCATCACCTCGGAACATTCGTGTTCCGAGGCTTTTTTATGCCCGAATACTGCTTTTTATGGCGGTATTCAGGCATTTTTTCTTTGCCTCAAAATCTTGTGAGAGTTTTTGAGAGATTCTAAGAGACAGCAAATTTCAAAATTCCAAAGTCATTTTAGTGCGATTTAGGGCATTTATGACTGAGACTTTTGAGAGACATCGCTCAAATCAAAATCGTAACACGAATTGAAATGAGCAAAAAATTTGAGAGACATTTCAAAAAATAAAGAGGGATTAAAGTAATAAAACTTTAAGCCCTCTTTTTTAAGTTTGCCCTTTCTTATTGTTATTATATAAATTATCATACTAGGGGTAGCCAGATTTTTTAGAAAGGGCTTTCTATTGTTTGCGTACAGTCTAATGCTCTCGGTGGGTACATCAAATGCACCCTATCAATAATTAATTATACTTGGATATTTTGTAATTTTATGATATTATTGTATTGTAAAATATTACTTAAGGATAGTTCAATATGATTATTAGAGTAGAATCAAAAGAACAATTTGATATTTGCCTTAATATAATTCATAAAAGTTTTCAAACGGTCGCAAATGAATTGAACTTGACAAAGGATAATTGCCCAAGTCATACAGCATTTATTCCTATTGATAAGCTCGTCTCGCAGTTTGATAATGATGCACCTATGTTTTTGTATCAGTATAACGGGTGCTTTGCTGGATATTTTTCTTTGTCAATTAATGATGATAGCGTTGAACTAAACAATTTGGCAGTGTTGCCTGAGTACAGACATCTTGGGATAGGTAAAGAGTTAGTCGATTATGCCATTACATATTCAAAAAACATTCTTGGCGAAAATAAAATTAAAATCGGAATTGTTGAAGAAAATACAATACTGAAAGAATGGTATGAAAAAATAGGCTTTGTTCATACAGGCACTAAGAAATTTGAACATCTACCCTTTACTGTAGGCTTTATGGAAATAGAAATATAAATATTATCAAGGTGACAGATACGAATGTAATTTATATTTGAAATCGTCGGAGGAATTGTAATGTGTGATATTTGCAATACGATAGAAAAATCCTTACAAGGTGAAAATCCATTCTTTGTTAAAGAGCTCGAAACAGGAATTGTCGTCCTCGGTTGGAATCAACATTTTTACGGATATACCATTTTTATGTGCAAAAAGCACGCAACCGAGCTTTATCAATTAGAAGACGAGTTTCTTGCAAAGTTTATGGAAGAAATGGTTATTGTTTCAAAAGCTGTTGCAACAGCATTTGAATGTGACAAAATGAATTATGAGTGCCTCGGCAACGGTGATACCCATTTGCATTGGCATTTGTTCCCAAGAGTTAAAGGGGACCTTGGTGAATATGGAAATGACGGCAAAGGTCCTGCGTGGTGGTTGCCGCAAGAAATAATGTGGAATAAGGATAATATCCCAAATGAAAAAGAACTTAAAAAAATGAAAGCAAAGTTATTAAAGGAATTAGAAAAATATGTTTAAGGATAATACAAAAACTATTCAAACAAACAGATTGATATTAAGAAAATTTACTATTACTGATGCTGAATTCTATAAAAATGTCATTGATGTTATGGCTGGCGTTTTCTATAAAGAGTTTAGAAAAGACTAAGTATAATTGCTCTGTACCGCCAAAAGTGTCAACTCAAAAAAAGCCAAAGGCAGTTGAAGTTGACACATCAAATATTGTAGTCGGAACAAAGGTTAAGCACAAAGCATTTGGAACCGGTATAATTACCGATAAAGGACAGGCATATATTTTCGTTAATTTTGACGGGCAATCCGTCCCCAAAAAGTTCCAATTTCCCGGAGCCTTTACCCAAGGCTTTCTTACGGAAGTATAACAAGCAAGGCTCTGCTCACGTAGTGCCTTGCTTGTTATACTTGAATTTATCGAATTATTAATTACAATTCTTAATGGTGAGATTGAACAAAAAGATTTCAAAATAATTTTGGTGTTAATTGTTATATTCGGTTCTTTTTTGTATTAACTCATATCTAATATTATATAATTCATCCTTAAGTTTTTTATAAATAAACTCATCAGACTCCAATATTTCATCAATATTTTTTATTGCCTTCTTGATATAGTTTTTTGAAAACTCATCAACCCCAAATCGTTCCGAATATCGTACTACATTTCTTCCGTAAATCAATACATGATAATTAGCTTTAACATCTTTAGTTACACAATCCTCCAATGTGTCAAATGAACGTTTTAATAATTGTTTTAATTCAGTTTCCTTTTCAATAGGGCATTTTGAGTCAATATTTTTATTAAACAATATTACAGCATGCGTGTTTGCAATTGTGAATATTTTTCCGTTGCACTGTGTGTATGCATTATCAATTACTTTCCATGCATTGACAATATCATTTTTTCTATACAAAAACAGAGCAAATTGTTGTTTTACATATGGAGATGAATTTTTTTGAATAATATCCTTATAAAACTTTGTGCCATCATTATATGACATCATTGTTGTAAGATCTGCATCATAGGCTTTTCTTTTGAATATATCGTATCTATAAATAATTGAAGACGATATGTTTTTATGGAATGTAAATAAAACTTTCTTTATTATGTGAGAAGAAATGTTTTTCATAGACAATTCTGCAAAAACTTTGCTCCTAAAAATCATATAATCTTGATTTATATTTCTATTAGCCGATTGATCATCAACTATTATATTGTTTAATTTATTAATTGCGTAAAAAATATCTTTATATTCTATTCCTTTGTCCGAAAAATAAAACATCAACATATCCATAGATATAGGAACTCCACAATAACTAACATAATTCACAAGCGAATACAATTCAATTAGGCTTATCTTTAAGCTTTTGTCATTATATTTTGTGACACTATCAATGAATTCTCTAATTTTTGTTTTAACAGTTATGGCATGGTATGATAAAAACGCAATTTCAAGGAGTGAAACATTATTTTTTGATTTTAATAAACTTATTGCTTTGTCACTACTCTTTTTCATGGAATTACATATTTTTTGAATATCAATCTCGTTTAAATCACTTACATCAATAATATTTTCTTTGTTTATACTTAATGTTGATTTAACATATTCATAATTAATAGTTCGTTCTGCAGTAATGATTCTAACATTATGGTTCTTTAATATCTTAAAGGCTTCTAAATTATTGTAAAGATTATCAAAAAATACTGTTACATTATCATCATCTTTTATCAATTCACATAAACGAGTTGCTTCTGATTCAATCATATTGTTGAACCAAAACTTCCTTCCTGAAACATCATCAGAAAAAGCTAATTGTAAAAGAAGCGTAGATTTTCCACAGCCGGGAATTCCAGTAACAAGGGTTGTTTCTTTGTTTCTTATTATCTTATTCAAAATAATGTTATAGTAAGAAGTTTTTGTAATGCTTTCTGATAATACATCACTTATTTGTGGTTCATCACCTTTGAAAAAATCTGATATTGGTCTTGAAACAGTCTTTTTCTTAAGTTCATTACAAACAAAATTATTAGGGAACATCATTCTGTAATTACTATATTTGTTTTTTTTATCAATCTTTTTAACCTTAAGTGGGAGAGAGCACAAAAACTCTAGCAACTCTTTTGTATCAGCTTTAATGATATAAAATCCTAAATCATGGAATGTTTCATATAAGAATTCGTAATTTTCGTCATTTGGGTATAGTACTATCCATTGTGGCACATTACTAACACAATATTTTTTTATTCCATTTTGAATTAACTGTGCTGTATTTCCATCAGAAAAACTGCTTCCCCAAAAAATCGTTGGACAACAGGATAGTTTATATGAAATTGCATTAAAAAGTGAGTTATCAGTAGTAAATAAACTTTGAATTTCTTCTGATGTAAAACTCAATTCCTGTTCAATTGGATATGTAACTGAACCATGAAGTTTAAATAAAGGTACTGTGTTTTCTTTTTCAACATTGCCACAAATTTTAGTATCTGCTATGTCTTTAATAGAGTCAGGGCTTGAATAGACTTTTTCTATTAAATTATCTATATTGAGAGTTATAATGTTTTTAATTGGTAAAGAAGGTAAGACATCATAGCAAGGATCATATTCCTTAACTTTATATGTATCTCTTAAAAAAGTATTTAGTATATCTTTTTTTGATAATTTGATTTTCCTACATAAATTTCCAAGAGATTTCTGATATTTGTCGTAATCCAATTCAAAAAGATTTGCAATTGATTCCCCAATAGAATTCCCTAATGGTAATTGCTCATCTTTATCATTTTTTGCATATACAGAAAATCCTGCCCCGAGAAATAAATTAAACCCACTTCTAGAAGCAAATTCTGTAAATAAGTTCAAGTTTTCAAATTCATCTTTATCCATAAATATTATACTCTCCTAATATTAAATTACAATAAAACATTTGATTATTTATCGTTAGTTTTCATTATATACCTAAAATGACAAAATGCAAATAATTTTAGCATTTTTGCCAGATAATATCAATTGTTCTTTAGCCAAATGAGGCAAAACAATTTAATGTAGTGAATAATTTATTATCGACTTGACATTCCTGTTGTTTAGAGTTATAACACACAACACAGGAGGTAAAATTGAATATGAACGGTGTAATTTATGCACGATACTCAAGTGATAATCAGCGTGAAGAGTCCATTGAAGGTCAGCTCCGTGAGTGCAACGACTTTGCAAAACGCAATGATATTACAATCGTAGATTCATATATTGACCGAGCGTTTTCCGCTACTACTGACAGGCGTCCGGCGTTTCAAAAAATGATTAAGGATTCTGCAAAGAATATGTTTGATGTTATCATCGTTTGGAAGCTGGACAGGTTCGCCCGTAATCGTTATGACTCTGCTCACTACAAGGCACAGCTTCGCAAGAATGGTGTTAAGGTAATATCTGCAAATGAAAATATCAGCGAAGGCTCTGAGGGTATCATTCTTGAATCCGTACTTGAAGGTATGGCTGAATATTATTCAGCAGACTTATTAGAGAAAGTTATTCGTGGATTAACATAAAATGCAAGTTTAACGGTGATCCGATTACATTCGGATTCAATTTTGAACCTGCCGCCATCCTCGGAACATTCGTGTTTCGAGGCTTTTTATGCCCGAATACTGCTTTTTACGGCGGTATTCGAGCAAAGTTTTTGCGTTCTTTGCAAAATTTCTTTTATATTTTTCAAGGTGTACTCGGTCGGAACTCCTATGCCGATGTCATTCGTTCCGATTAAAATCACAAGATTTTTCGGGTTTATGTTCAAGGCGTTACATTCGAGCCTTTCCAACAATCTGTCGCTGTCAACGGCAAACAATCCCGCACCGATTGCGCCGCAAAATTCAGGCTTATCGGATATGAAAATCTTTGTGTTCAACCGCTTTTGCAACACTTCTTTCAAAAACATGTTTTCGGGCAGATGAAATAGTCCCCCTGGGCTTGCAACTAAACCTAAAAATCGCATAATTTTTAAGGCTTTTGCCCTGTTTTGGGCAGAAGCCTTTTTGCATATTTGATAAGATTTTCTTCTTCGTATAATATTAAATGTACCGGCTGCAAAATTTACAAAGAATTAACAGAATTTTCATTGACACACATTATTCCTTACAATATAATAAAAGCAAATATATCGCTTATAAAGGAAGTGACTTAATGACGAAAAAAATAACAGCAATATTGTTGGCATTGTGCATGGCAATCTCAATTTTGCCGATGAGCGTTCAGGCGGCATCAAAGCCGGATATTAAAGTCGGTGACTATGTTAAAATGGGCATGTATAACAATGCCTCGATTCTTTGGCGATGTGTAAGCATTGACAATAACGGACCGCTTATGCTTGCAGACAGAATTATTGACACCCTTGCATATGATGCCAAAACAAATGACAACAGCAATTCAAAATCACACAGCAGAAGCTATAAGCGTGATGATTACGGTTCTAACTATTGGAAAGACAGCAATATGCGTTCTTGGTTAAATTCAACCGCAGAGGCAGGCAAAGTCGATTGGCTTTGCGGCAACCCTCCGAAAGACGGATATGTAAGCGGTGTGGGAGCGTACAACGAAAAAGCGGGTTTTCTCAACGCTTTTTCAAAATCTGAAATTGCGGCAATGAAAACCGTTACCCAGCGTTCTCTCGTTTCTCATCCCGAATACAACAAGGGCATAGTTAACGGAGACGCAAATTCGGATTTGTTATATTATACCGATATTTCATATGCGGCAATAAATTACGATAGTGCGTATTTTGAAACCACAACCGAAAAGGTATTCCTTCTTGATGTTAAGCAAGCAAATGCCGTATGGAAAAATCTCAACGGCTATTATGTCGCATACAATAATGACGGAATGGCTTGGCCCTATTGGCTCCGTACCCCGGTTACCGACTGCAACCACGATATGCGTTATATCAGTTCATCGGGTCAGGTCGGTCGTTATGCTCCGTGGTATTCCGATTTGGGCGTAAGACCTGCATTTTATCTCGATTCCGAATATTTTGTTACAACTTCCGGCAGCGGCTCACAAAGCAGTCCTTATATCGGCTCTGCTCCAAATAAGCAAGAGGATGATTATACAATTTCGGAACCTGCCGAGGACGCAAATCCCGATTGGAATGTCAGCACCGAGCAAAGCATTCAGCTCACCCTCGGCCCGTGGTATTCAAATGACGGAAAATATTCTAATCCTACCATCCCTGTTTATACCATCCAAAAAACACGCAGCGACACGGAAAATATGGTTGTTGTCGTTTGCGGCGAGGGATACACAAAAAGTCAGCAGGGCAAATTCATCAATGATGTCAAACGACTTTGGCAGGATGCTATGAAATATGAGCCTTATCGCAGTTATGCCGACAGATTCAATGTTTACGCTCTTTGCACAGCTTCCGAATCGACTTTTGACAATGGTGGAAGCACATTCTTTGATGTTATAGTCGACAAATATAATTCGCCTGTTATTTCTAATAATCTCCACGGAAGTCAATGGAAAAATCATATTTTTGAGAGATGTATCGGTCCTGAATTTATCGAGAAAATTCACGATGCTCATATCAAAAAAAAGTGTGATCCAAACACAATTCCGTCCGGTTCGGAATATGAGCCTTATTATTATGTTCACGATTATATTGCCCAGTTCGCTATGGTTGTAAATACAACAAATGATTTCGGCGGTGCTTATAATAACCGTGAATACGGTTTCCATTATTTCATTTCGCCATCAGACAGCTATCGTGCGTCAAAAACTTTTGCACACGAGTTTGGACACGGTTTGCTCGGTCTCGGTGATGAATACAGCGGCGGATATTTGCTTGACGATAAGGAGCTTAAATCACTCAATCTTTCCTCGGTTGAAGACCCGGAAAAGATAAAATGGCGACAGCTTTTAGGTTTTAGAAACACATATACCTGCCGCAATGCTTACGGCTCAAAAATGCTTGTTTCAAGTTATGAGTGCATAATGAGAGACACAAACTATCAATTCTGTGAGGTTTGCCGTTTGCAGGGCTTCAAGCGAATGTCTCAGCTTGTTAAGGATGTAGACCTTTATGTTGCAACTCCCGAGGTTAAGGAATATACGGGTGCTTATTCAAAGCCGTCTGATTTTACCGACCTTGAAACAAGTTCATATTATAATTACACATATAATCGCAATGACCGACTTTTGAGCGGCAACAGAAAAAGCAGATTTAATACTAATATGAACGGTAAAAAAATCGAGCTTAGAACTGTTATTCAAAACATTTCAGATAAAAATGCACGACAATTAAAATTCAAAATGTGGATAAAGCACTCCGACGGAAGCGTTGCGACCGATTCATCGGGAAATCCGCTTCAAACAGTACAAACCTTTGACATTCCTGTTTGGAATGATAAGGCAAATTTCTGGCCGCTCGGTGCTTTGGATCACATCAAAAGCGACTTTAATTCAGGCTTAAAGAGTTGCTCGCTTATCTATCAAATTCCGTCTGATGCACAGCTTAAGAGCGGCGATACCGTGGCATTTCAGGTGCTCGATGAAAACGGAAATGTGCTTGCTGACGACAATACGGAAACACAGCGCTACACAACCGTTTCAATTCAGTATAAATTTGAGGACGGCTCTGAAATTCCAAACACTGCCGGCGGAACATTTACCGTGCCATACGGCACAAAGCTTGATTTAACACCGGCAAAAACACTTTTTGATTACAAATTTGTAAAGGCTGACGGCTTGAACAAGCCTATTGTTTCGGACGGAACGGTTGTTACATATTATTACAAAAATAAAAACGAAGAACACACTCACACTTGGTCTGCTTGGAAATACAATAATGATGCTGTTTATAATTCATCAAGTGATTATAAAGACGGCACGCAGACTCGTACTTGCTCCGCTTGTGGTGAAAGTGAAACAAAAGAGGCACCGAATACAGCTCTTCTTCGTCGCAGAGGTAATGCATTGTCGCTTGAAAGCAGTATCACCCTTGCAACTTACATTACCAAAGATGTAGTCGATTATTATGACGAAGTGTATGCCGAGTTTACCCGAAACGGTAAAACCGAAAAAGTATATCCGTCTGGTAAAACATTAACTTCAAATTCAATTGTTTATTGCATATTTGATTATACGGGTATTTCACCGCAGGCTTTAGGTGATGATGTAAGTATTACATTCTATGGTGTCAAAGACGGTGTAACATATAACGGTAATGCTTATAAATACAGTGCAATCGACTATATTAAGTCAACGCTAAATAAGCCTACATCTTCTGCAAAGCTTAAAACTTTACTGGTGGATTTGGTATATTACGGCGAGGCTTGTCAGGTATATCAAAACTATAAAACCGATAATTTGCTTACCGATATACTTACGGATGAGCAAAAAGCACTTCGCAGCACGGCTGATTTGAATTTAACAAATATAAAGAATGCAAGCTATGAAACCTGCGAAAACAGGCTTGTAAAGTTTGGTACGGCATTAAGGCTGAATAATTCGGTTGAAATTGCAATACCGCTGAATATGACCAATGTTACTCTTGATGACCTTTCATTCAAAGTAAAAATAGGTTCAAGAACATTGACATATACCTATGCCGAAAATCCGGATAATTTTGAAAAAGGCAAAGACGGTTATTGGTATTTCTATTTTGACGGTGTTTATGCAAATCAAATGAGTGATGAAGTATTTATCACTGCATACAAAGGCGATGAGCAAGTCAGCTATACACTTAAGTACAGTGTGGAATCCTATGCCGCAACTGTTACTGATACAAAGTTAAAAGCAGTTACAGACGCAATGATGCGTTACGGCAATTCCGCAAAAGCCTATGCAGGCAAATAATCGGCATATCAGTTTAATTTTAGATATGAAATAATTAAGGAGGTATTAAGATGAAGGAAAAGTATATCAAACCTGATTCAGACATTCAAAAGTTTGCTGCCGTTGATGTAATTACGACATCCGGTGGCGGCGATGAACCGATTGTCACTCCACCTGATTGGAACGACTAAAGAGTAAAGGAGTCAAGATTTTATGTCTTGACTCCTTTTGACTGCTTAGCAATTGATGAACCCCCCCGGTTCTACCGGTGGAATCTTTTCTGAAGAGATAAAAACAAACGACAGATGATTTCTCATCTGCCGTTTCAATGTTATCGGGATTCTTTTTTATCCTTGCTTTCTGCTTTTTTCTTTGGCCTTTTGCGGATTTTCTTTGCATACAACAGCGATTTGCATCTGGTGGTTTTTAACGCTTAAAACCTTTATCACAAGCCCTGCAGCAACACAATGCTTTTCAGCGTTGAATCAAAATCGAACAAGGAGAAATCAAATGGACGAACAAGAAAAAGAAATTGAAGAAATACTCAGAACATTTGACAAAGCACCTTCGCCTTCGTCAGAGAATAGTGTTCAAAATCAAGCACAGCAAAACAATAAGCAGCCTCGGCAAATTTCCCAAAAACCAACTGACACCGAACGGACTGCCCGCACATCAAATCAAACAGAATACAAAAGACAAGCTCAGTCAAGCAAAATGGATATTTGGTTTGAAAACAAATAGGAGTGTAATTAAAGGAGAGGCTTATTATGTTTAAGTTAGGTATTTATTTGCCGCCATATATGACACTTTGTTTGTGAAATTAAATGAAGAGCTTTTATATTCTTCGTCACCAAACGGTGCACTACCCTACTGTAAAAGATAATGTGGATTTAGAACTTCTTTCGACACCTCAGTGTAAGGTTCGCAATTCCTCATACGAATTTGCCGTGCTGAGCAAAAATAAAATCCTGAGAGATTTTTGAGAGACGCAAAGTCTGAAAAATGGCTTAAATAGGCGGTTTTGAAAAAAGATTGCGAGGCTCTAAGGTTCGAATTCTTATTACGAGCAAAGCGAGTAACATCGTTCTGTCAAGTCTTTAAGTTTGAATTGACGGGCAGACAAACAGATTGACTTTCTGTCTGCTTTTTGATACAATTTAGTTAGTCGTTGCTAACTTGATTGTATCATACTTAATAAACGTATAAACTAAACGGACTTTTTTCAACATTTATCAAGATTCACGGCTGCTGTTTTAAATAGAAAACTACCGGGGGCGAAGATGCGGCGACGACGCTTTTTCATGAAGCTGGCGGGGTTCAGGACAAACAAATAAAAACGCAATGCAAAGGCGGTGAGACAAATGGAAACCTTTCTTGGAATCATGATCCCTTTCTTGGGCACAACGCTGGGCGCGGCCTGTGTGTTTTTTATGAAAAAATCCCTTGGCGATCTGGTGCAGCGCGCCCTTGCCGGCTTTGCCGCCGGTGTGATGGTGGCAGCTTCGATTTGGAGTCTGCTGATTCCGGCGATAGAGCAATCTGAAAGTATGGGGAAGTTGTCCTTCCTCCCTGCCTTTATCGGATTTTGGGTTGGCGTGCTGTTTCTGCTCCTGCTTGACCGTTTGATTCCCCATCTTCATGTGGGAAGTGAACAGGCCGAGGGTCCGAAAAGTAAGCTCGGGCGCACCACCATGATGATGCTGGCTGTGACCTTACATAACATTCCGGAAGGAATGGCAGTCGGCGTGGTGTATGCAGGTTTTCTTTCAGGAAATACGCAAATTACTGCGGCAAGCGCACTGGCGCTGTCCCTCGGCATTGCCATTCAGAATTTTCCCGAGGGTGCGATTATCTCCATGCCGCTCCGGGCGGAGGGGGGACGCAAGGGCCGAGCGTTTCTCGGTGGCGTGCTTTCCGGCGTTGTCGAGCCTATCGGCGCGGTGCTGACGCTTCTCGCGGCGCAGCTTGTGATTCCGGCGCTGCCGTATTTGCTGAGCTTTGCAGCGGGTGCCATGCTCTATGTGGTGGTAGAGGAATTGATTCCTGAAATGTCGCAGGGGCGGCACTCGAATATTGGAACGGTGTTCTTTGCGGTAGGCTTCAGCGTGATGATGGTGCTGGATGTGGCGCTGGGATAAGGAAGTAAATGATGCTTTTTATGAAAATATGAGGTGATAGAAATGCTGTTTCAAATATATGGCGACAGGAGGAATCCTGCCGTGCTGTTCTTTCATGCAATGGGTGTGACAGGAGCGAGCAGCGAACCGATTGCGAGGTATTTGCAGGATCGATATTTCTGCATCTTGCCCACCTCCACCGTTTACTGCGAGGGGCAGAAATATGTCAGCAAGCAGGACGAAATACGGCAGGTGGAGGACTTTCTGCATCGACAGGGCGTGGAGCGGCTGGCGATGGTGGTCGCTTCTTCCATCGGTGCAGACCTTGCCATGGCGTTTCTGACGCAGACGAAGCTGCCTGTGGAGCACGCTTTCTTTGACGGCGGGCAGTTCGCCCAAATCGGAAAGGGCACGCGCCGTATCATGACGCCGTTTCTGTATTTTGCCATCAAGAGCCTATATTGGTCGAAGGGCGGTACGCTGAAAAAGATACTGTGGTGTGACGACGATTCCATAAAGTCGTATTTTATAGACGCTGGGAAAAATCTGACCTACACAAATTTGCGGCGACAGATTCTGGACAGCCTGGAGG
>OGRS01001057.1_pt1 | contig 19450 bp, 16 predicted proteins | sample 1553561 | NCBI WGS metagenome assembly OGRS01 (sample SAMEA2580103, study PRJEB22360) | human gut metagenome | biome: human gut; feature: human-associated habitat; material: faeces | place: Denmark | collected 2008/2010
ATGTTAAATAACACAAAAAAATGATTAAGGAGCTTTCTATGATAAAGTTAAATTCATAGAGAGCTATTTTTATTTTTTGAGATATGTTAGATTAAAGATTTTAAGTTATAAAATAATTGTCACAAATAAAAAAAGAGCGAAGATTTTATTGATCACTCACTCTTTTTTTATTAAAATTGTATGGTTTTAACAGCCCAATCACAAAACTGTTATTAACAATAATCAAACAATACATATTTTAACTTATATATAATTAAACATTTATATTCTAGGGAAACCCCAACCTGTGTAAGTCAGGGCTATATGGGTTTGTTCACATGAGTGAACATATGGGTATTAGAAACAAACTGTCATTGTTCTACTTTAATATAATATCACACTCTTCTAATAGAGTCAATACCATTGAAATTCATTGTTTATATAGAACATATGTTTATTATTAATAAGATTAAAAAATATCCGATATATGTTTATTTAATATTCAAAAATATTTATAAAAAAAGTCGAAAATTATAAAAGCCAATTTTATAGATTTTTATAATTTTAAATTTTTCTATTAAGAATACAATCAAATAAAAAATGGATAAAATTTAAACTAAATATTTTCCTTGATATTGCTTTTATTTTAAATATAATGTATTATATTTGTAAGGAATATGGTAACTGGGAGGTTAAAATGAAGAGAGAAACGCTATGCAAATTAGGACTTACACTTGTGGCTATTACATGGGGAAGTGGATTTCCTATTACAAAAATAGCTTTAGATAGTGGAATCGCACCTAATGCTATTATGAGTATCAGATTTTTAGTAGCTTCTATGCTTATTTTTATCTTTTTAAAATTAAAAAAAGTGGAGATAACTAAAGAGGAAAAAAAATTAGGTTTAGGAGCAGGAATAATATTAGGAGGGGCATTTTCACTTCAAACCATTGGTTTAATGTATACTACACCATCAAAAAATGCTTTTATTACAGGAGCTTATGTTGTGTGTGTACCATTTATTTTGTGGCTATTGACTAAGGAGAAACCTAAAGCTATAACTTATATATCATCTATAATATGTTTTATAGGGATAGGATTTTTATCACTTGATGGAGATTTAAGCATGGGATATGGAGATCTGTTGACATTGGTATCAGCTCTATTCTTTGCTTTACAAATAGCTGTAATAGGGGCATTTATAAAAGATAAAGACCCAATAGTAATAAATGCTTTTCAAATGTTAAGTGGAGGATTATTAACATTAGTTTTAAATATTATTTTTGAAAATTTTTCTATTGTTACAACAAGAATGAATGGAGTTCAAATATCAGCTATTGGATTTTTAATAATCTGTAATACATTGATAGCATATTTAGTTCAAACAATTTCCCAAAAATATGTTCCATCATCAACAGCTTCTCTTATTCTTTCGACAGAGATTCTTTTTGGAGCTATTACATCAATAATATTTATGGGAGATCCGATTACATTAAAAATAGCTTTTGGAGGATTACTAATATTTGCATCAGTTATCATTTCTGAAACTGAATTAAAATTTTTAAGAAAAAAATAAATTAAAAAGACTACTTAAATTGATAGTTTAAAATTATTAATTTAAGTAGTTTTTTTCTTTAAGATAATTGTAAAGAAATTTTTTAGCTCTCTCTTTTATTTAATAGTTTTCTTCTCTCTTTCCAATCAGGAATGAACTTTTCAACAAAGTTCCAAAACTCTTTTTGATGATTAGGATATGGAATATGAGCAAGTTCATGTAAAACTACATATTCAATAAGTGGAAGAGGTTGGAAAGCAAGTTGTAAATTATATGTGATTACTTTTCTAGCTGAGATACATGAACCCCATCGAGTTTTCATATCTCTTATTCTTATTTCGTTGGGAAGATAACCTATCATTTTTCCTACTTTATAAGTTAAATCTTTTAAGAGGACTCCAAGTTCTATCTTTACCCAATTTTTAAAAATTCTCTCTCTATCTTCAACAGTTGAATTTTCTAAACAATAGATATATATTTTTTCATCTTGAATAGTTACTTTTTCATTATGGGAAGTTATTATTTCTAAATAGTATTTTTTTCCAAGATATATTATTTCTTCATCACTTTCATAATTCATCTCTTTTTTCTTTCTATTTTTAGCCTCTTCTAATTTTTTTACTATCCACTCTTCTTTTGTTTTAACAAACTCTTTTAAATAGCTTTCAGGAACTCTTTGGGGTGCTGAGATTAAAACTCTCCCATCAGGTGTAACTTTTAAGATTATATTTTTTATTTTTTTTCTCGTTATCTCTACTTTTATATCCATCTTTTACCTTTCATAAGATTTTTTATAGATTATATCATAGATTGTAAATTTTTTATATTTCTAATAAAAAAACTACACCCTCAATCTATTTATTAAGATCTTAGGTGTAGTTATCTTCTTATTAAACGTTGATATCTCTTACTCCACTTTCAATAAGTTTTAAGTTCTCTCTTATTTTAGCTTTAAACTCTTCATTAGGCATTTTTTCTAAAGTTTCCATAATAACTCTATCTCCAAGAGCTCTCAAATCTTCATCAGCATAATCTAATAAAAACTCTTTTAAAGTCATTAGAGCATTAGCTTCACACATAACATTGATCTGTCCACTCTTAGCTATCTCCATAAATCTATCTCCTGTACGTCCATTTCTATAACAAGCAGTACAATAACTTGGGATATATCCACTTTCAATTAAACTTTTTAGCATTTCCATTGGAGATCTATTATCTCCTAACTCAAATTGAGGCTTCTCATCTATATTTTTTTCTCTTTCAGAGTATCCACCAACACCAGTACAAGATCCACTACTTACTTGAGAGATTCCAATATCAATTATCTCATCTCTAAATCCTGCTTCTTCTCTAGTTGAAATAATAAGTCCTGTATATGGAACTGCAAGTCTTAAAACTGCAACAAGTTTTTTAAAGTCTTTGTCAGCTACAAGATGTGGATAGTTTTCTAGTGATACATTTTCAGCAGGTCTTAATCTAGGAACAGAGATAGTATGAGGTCCTACTCCTGTAACTTTTTCAAGTTCATTAGCATATCTAATCATAGCTATTGTTTCATATTTATAATCATAAAGTCCATAAAGAACCCCTATACCAACATCATCAATTCCAGCTTCTCTTGCTCTAAACATAGCAGTTGTATGGTATTCATAATCTTTTTTAGGTCCTTGAAGATGGAAATACTCATAAGTAGGTTTATGATATGATTCTTGGAAAAGAATATATGTTCCTATTTCAGCCTCTTTTAATCTTTTATAATTTTCAACAGTTGTAGCAGCAATGTTTACATTTATTCTTCTGATGCTTCCATTTTTAAATTTTATTGAGTAGATATCTTTTATACAATCTAACACATAATCAATTGAACAGTTAATAGGATCTTCTCCAGCTTCAAGAGCTATTCTCTTATGTCCAAGTTTTTCAAGAGCTTTAACCTCTGCAATTAACTCTTCACTATTTAGTTTTTTTCTAAATAACTCATCATTACAATGTTTATAACCACAATATCTACAATTATTTACACAGTAATTACTAATATATAAAGGTGCAAACATAACTATTCTTTTTCCGTAGATTTTCTCTTTAATCTTTTTTGAAACAGTGTACATCTCTTCAAGCAGATTTTCATCCTTTATACTTAAAAGAATAGCAGCTTCCTCATCAGTTATTCCTTCAGCTTTTTCAGCTTTCTTTAAAATTTCTCTAACTATTTCAGAATTTTCACTTTTTTTCTCAGCATCTGAAATAATTTGGTTTATTATATTTTCATCTAAAAAATCAAGATTATATTTATTCAAAGTTCTCCTCCTTATATTTTTAATTTTTTGTCATTATATCATATTTTTTTATTAAATTATACTAAACGTTGTATAATTTAGATTCACGAGTAAAATTTGTTCAATATCAAATAATTAATTTCCCTTTTTAAATAGAAAATATATAGTAAAGTGTGTTAGTTAATTTTTTTAAAAAATTATGTTATAATAATTTATATAAGATGGTGAAAATGGGGGTATGAAAATAAAAAAATTTGTTATAATAGGACTTATTGCTAGTTTAATAGGAGCTAAACTATATTTTGATAATGAGAGGAAAAAAGTTGACATTCAAGAAAAAGTTACAACAGTAGAAAAAACAGTAAAAGAAGAAGGAGATACTATGGAAAAGAAGATGTTAAAAAGAGATGAGATTGATCAAAAATATAAATGGAATCTGACAGATTACTATGAAAATTGGGAAGCATGGGATAGAGAGCTTTCAGAAGTAAAAGAGTTAATGAAGAAAGTTCCTGAATATAAAGGAAAAATAAGATATAGTTGTGAAAAATTTATTGAATTAATAAAATTAGAAGAGGAGTTAAATAGAAGAGCTGAAAAATTATATGTATATCCATACATGCTAAAAGATTTAAACTCTAAAGATGAAGTAGCTTCAATTAAGATGCAAGAGATTCAAGCACTATTCACTCAATACTCTGTAACAGTAGCTTGGATGAGTCCTGAAATTTTAGAGATTCCAAAGGAAACTATGGAAAAATGGATAGAAAAAAATGAAGAGTTAAGAGACCAAAAATTTAATATAATGGAAATTTACAGATTGCAAGGACATGTATTAGATGCTGAAAAAGAAAAACTTCTTTCATACTATGGACAATATATGGGATCACCAGATGATATTTATGGAGAACTATCTATATCAGATATGAAATGGAATGAAGTAGAGCTATCTGATGGGTATAAAGGACCTGTTACAAATGGAATTTACTCAAAAGTATTGTCTACAAATAGAAATCAAGAGGATAGAAAGAAAGCTTTTGAAGCTCTTTATAGCTCTTTTGATGGAAACAAAAATACATATGCAGCTATTTATAGATCACTTTTACAAAGAGATGCTGCATCTGCTCAAGCAAGAAACTATAATTCAACTTTAGAAAAAGCTTTAGAGCCTAAAAATGTACCAGTAGAAGTATTTGAAACTCTTTTAAAATCAGCAATAGATAACAATGCTCCTCTACAAAGATACGTAAAACTTAGACAAAAAGCATTGGGTTTAAAAGATTATCACTACTATGATAATAGCATAAATATTGTTGAATACAATAAAGAGTTTGAATATGATAAGGCAAAAGAGATGGTATTAGCATCAGTAGCTCCATTGGGAGAAGAGTATACTAAAAAAATGGCAACTGCTCTAAGTGATGGTTGGATAGATGTATTTGAAACTGAAAATAAGAGAAGTGGAGCATATTCATTGGGAATCTATGATGTTCACCCATATGTACTTTTAAACTATCAAGGAACTATGGACGATGTATTTACAGTTGCTCATGAGATGGGACATGCTATGCACTCAACTCTTTCTAGTGAGGCTCAACCATATGCAACACATGATTATACAATATTTGTTGCAGAGGTAGCATCAACATTTAATGAAAGATTGATGTTAGATTATATGATAAAAAACAGTGATGATTCAAATGAAAAGATAGCTCTTATTGAACAAGCTCTAGGAAATATTGTTGGTACTTTCTATATTCAAACTCTATTTGCTAACTATGAGTATCAAGCTCATAAATTAGTTGAAGAGGGAAAAGCTATAACTCCAGATGTATTAAGTGGAATTATGGATGATCTATTTAAACAATATTTTGGAGATACTCTTGCAATGGATGAGCTTCAAAAGGTAATTTGGGCAAGAATCCCTCATTTCTTTAATTCTCCATATTATGTATATCAATATGCTACAAGCTTTGCTTCATCTGCAAATCTATATGATAGAATTACAAATGAAAAATATAGCCAAGAGGAGAGAGAAAAAGCTACTAAAGATTATTTAACTCTTCTTCAATCTGGAGGAAATGATCATCCTATGAGCCAACTTAAAAAAGCTGGTGTTGATTTAGAAAAAGAGGAAAGCTTCCATGCTGTGGCTAAAGAGTTTGATAGATTACTTGATCTATTAGAAGTTGAATTAAAGAAGATAAAAAAATAATTTGTTCTAAAAATGTTGCTTTTCATTTAAAACTTGACAAAGAAAAAAATTTAATATAATAAAATTATGGAAATTAGGTGCATATAGCTTAATAGAGGAAGCAGGGTGTAAATCCCTCACAGTGAAAACTGCTGTAAGGTGGACAAAATCACAAAATGCCACTGGGAAACTGGGAAGGTGTGAAAGTAGGATGAAACCAAGTCAGAAGACTTACCAATTTTATGATATTAATAATATTGTCAAGATTATTATTTGTGAAAAATTGGACTCTAATTAGGAAAACCTAGTTAGAGTCTTTTTAATTTTAATATACCATTTAGGAGGAGAGAATGAAAAAATATTTAATGCTAGCAGCTATATTAGCTGTTGGGACAACTGCAATGGCAGAGGAGAAGATAGCAAGTCAAAAGTTAAATGAAACAGTTATTTCAACTGAAAACTTTGAAACAACTGTACTTGATACTGCTAAAAATATCACTATTGTAACTCAAGAGGAGATTCAAGCTAAGGGAGCTAATACAGTAGCTGAAGCTTTAAGAGGAGTGCCAGGGTTAATAATTACATCAATGGATGGAGGAGAACCAGCTTTTGATTTAAGAGGATATGGAGCTACAGCCTCTCAAAATACGTTAGTTTTAATAGATGGAGTACCATTAAATAATATTCAAGGAAGTGGATATTATACAAATCAAATTCCTGTAAATATGATTGATAAAATAGAGGTAATACCATCTGGAGGAGCTGTAATGTATGGAGATGGAGCAGCTGGAGGAGTTATTAATATTATTACTAAAGCACCTCAAGATAAGGAAAACTATGGTAGCGTAGGTTTAGAAGTAGGGTCTTGGAAAACAGCAAAGGGAAGTTTAAACTATGGAACTAAAGTAACTGATAGATTTTTAATGGATATTGCCTATACTGGTTATAGAAGTGAAGGATATAGAGATAAAAATCAAGATACACTTCAAAAAAGATTTGATAAAGATGATAAAAGAGAAGCTATTTGGTTAAGAGGTAAATATCTTTTAAATAATGGTATATTAGAAGCTAATTATAGACATAATAAAGCAGATGATTATTTTACAGGACCTTTAGAAAAAAAAGATTTTAAAAAAGATCCTAGTATGGCAGGAGAATACAATGGAATTTCTGCAATTAAAGAAGATAGTTATATATTAAAATATAATCAAAAAATAAATGATAAAATAGACCTTTTAGTATATGGTGGTTATGAAGAATTAGAATATAATGGATTTTATGAAAATCCTGCATGGTTTTATCCAAAAGTAGAAACTAATTATATAGCTAGTCAATATTTTATTAAACCTCAAGTAAAATATAATTATGGAGAAAATAGTTATATTATATTAGGTGGAGATTATAGAGATGGAAAATCTGAAAATCAATTAGATAAAACCGCCAAAGATAAAACAAGAGAATCTTATGCAGGATATATTTTAAATAAAACAACTTTAGGGAATTGGCAATTTACTCAAGGTTATAGAAGAGAAAAAATAAAATATGATTCAGGAGATATAATTTTTGATAAAAAAAATGAGAATAATGCTAATAGTTATGAATTAGGAGTAAACTATTTATATTCTGATACTGGAAGTTTATATTTAAGTTATGTAAATGGTTATAGAAGTCCGAGCCTTCAAGATATGGGAGTAAATTATAAAGCTTGGGGTGGAGATTTTAAAATACAAGAGACAGAAACTTATGAATTTGGAATAAAAGATATGTATAAGAATACTTATATTTCAGCATCAGTATTTTTAATGAGTACAGAAAATGAAATTTATTATGATAGTATTAATGGAGTGAATAAAAACTTTAATGGAAAAGTTGAAAGAAAAGGGGCTCAATTATCTCTAAATCATTACTTTGACAAATTAATTTTAAGAGAGGGAATATCTTTTATTGAATCTGAAATTAAAGATGGAGTAAATAAAAATAATGAGTTTCCAGGAGTGCCAAGATGGACAGTTAATTTAGGGGCTACTTATAACTTTACAGAAAAATTAATAGGAAATATTGATATGTATTACCAAAGTGCAGCTTATGGAAATGATGATTTTGCAAATAAACTTGGAAAAAATAATGAATATACTACTGTAGATACAAATTTAACTTATAAATTTAATGATAGGCTAGAAATTTATGGTGGAATTAAAAATCTATTTGATGAAGAATACTGTAATTCATTTGTTCGTGATGAAAGTTGGGGAGGAACACATCAACCAGCAGATGGAAGAAGTTATTATGCAGGATTTAGATATAACTTCTAATAAAATTTAATAAAGGAAAAGGGGTAATTAAAAAATTATCCCTTTTTTAGTATATAACTATATTCTTTTTAATCAAAAAAAATTAACATAAAAAATAAGTTTCAATTTCGCATGAGATTTTTTAAAAAATGTGCTATAATAGAATATAGACAAAATTATTAAAAAAGAACAGGAGGGCTAAAAAATGAGTGATATCATATTAACTGTAGATAACTTTAGTTTGAATATTAAAAACAGAGCAGTTTTACAAAATGTAACTTTCAATGTAGAAAGAGGTGATTATCTAGCAATTGGAGGAATTCCTGGTTCTGGAAAGAGTAGCCTTATTAAAAGTATGTTAGGATTAATAACAACTGGTATAGAAGGTGAAATTGCTTATCATAATATAGGGAAAGATGAGGTAAGTTATATTCCACAAAATGTTATGCAAACAAAGGAAGAGTTTCCTGGAACTGCTAGAGAGATTGTTGCAATAGGGATGATCTCAAGAAATAGAGGAAAAATAATGGGAGAAAGTGATTGGGAAAAAGTAGATGATCTTTTAAAAGATATGGGACTTTTTGAAGTAAGAGATAAAAAGATAAATAAATTAAATACTTTACAACAATTAAAAGTAAATATGGCAAAACATATGATAACTGATCCGAAGCTTCTTTATATAGATAACCCAAGTTCAACACTTGATGTGAAAAGTAAGATAAATTTTTATGAAACAGTAAAAAGAATGTGTGACAATAGACAACTTACAGTTATATTTATTACTCATAATATAAAAGAGATCTCTAAATTTGCTAATAAACTTTTATTTTTAAGAAAAAGAGAGAAAAATTTCTATTTTGGTGACTGTGCTGATTTTATAAAAGAGAAAGAAAGTAAAGCTAAATAGGAAAGGATTTAAAATGAAAAAGAAACTTATATGTCTTATATCAATGTTGCTTTTAGGCATAAATATATATTCTAAAGATAAAATTAAAGTGGTAGCTCCAGATGGACTTCCTGCTCTAAGCTTAGTTAAGATGATAAATGAGAAACCTCAAATTGATGGGGTAGATGTAGAGTACAAAATAGAGAAACTATCTGAATCTTTAGTTATGACTCTTATGAAAAAAGATGCTGATATAGCTATTGTTCCATCAAATCTTGCTGGACAACTTTATAATAAAGGATTAGGTTATAAAATTGGTGGTACAGTAGGTTGGGGATCTTTCTATGTTATCAGTAGAGAGAATTTTAACTCTTTGAAAGATCTAAAAGGAAAAGAGATAGGAACAATAGGAAAGGGGCTTACTCCAGATATAATTTTACAAACTCTTTTAAAGAAAAATGGTTTAGATCTATCTAAAGATATCAAAATTGATTATTTAAGTAGTGGAAATGAGTTAGCACCACTTTATTTAAGTGGAAAAAAAGATATTGTAGTAATTGCTGAACCTATGGCAAGTAAGATTCTTGCTAAAGATAAAAATAGTAAAATTAATGTTGAAGTTAATCAAGAGTGGAAAAATTTATTTAATGTAGCAAAGGGATACCCTCAATCAACATTGGTAGTTTCAGAAGATGTACTAAAAGAAAATCCTAACTTCTTAAATGAGTTTATAAAAGATTTAAAAGGTAGTATTGAATTTATAGAAAGCAATGATAATAAAAGATTAGAATATATTTCAAAGGCTCAAATTACTTTACCAAAGGATATTGTAGATGAAGCTATTAAAAAAGCTAACTTTGATTTTACAACAGGAGCAGAGGGAAAAGATGAATATATGATATATTTTAGAGAGATAGCTGAAAATAATAAAAAAGCTATTGGAGGAAAAATTCCAGATGAAGAGATATTCATATCAAAATAGTTATCTTTTTTTATCTTCTATTATTTTTCTTGTTGTTTGGGAGATTATTGCAAAAATTGTTGGAAATCAAATGATTTTTCCAGATATATTAAGTGTTTTTAACTCTTTAATTGAGATTTTGAAAAATGAAAATTTTTTAATTATACTTTTTAACACTTTAAAAAAGGCAGTTGTAAGTTTAATAGTTTCATTTTTTTTAGGAAGTGTGTTAGGAATTTTATCTTATAGATATAAAATATGTAATATGATATTTTTTCCATTTATAAACTTTGTAAAATCAATTCCTACAATAGTAGTTATAATTTTAGTGTTAATATGGAGCAAAGTTGAATTTGTTCCATTTTTTGCTGGGATAATGATTGTTCTACCTATTATATATGAAAATATTATAGGTGGAATAGAATCTATAGATAGAGATCTAATAAAGATGGCTAGAATATATAATGTATCAAGATTTTTAATTTATAGAGATATCTATATTCCAAGTATCTATTTTCATCTATCTTCAACTCTTCCATCAATAGTTGGTCTTGCTTTAAAAGTAATAATAGCTGGAGAGGTTTTAGCTCAAGATTCTCTTTCAATAGGAGGAGAGATATTTATGGGGAAAATCTATCTTGAAAGTTCCACTATATTTGCTTGGATAATTATAATAATTCTTGTAAATTTTCTAATTGAGGTTACAATAAAAAGTTTCAACAGGAAGATGAGTAGTTGGAGGAAAGAGTAGTGCAACTAAAAAATATAGTTAAAAATTATGGAGATAAAAAAGTTTTAGGTGGAATTGATATTGAAATAGAAGAGAGAAAAATTACAGCTATTTTAGGTGAATCTGGTTGTGGAAAATCTACTCTTTTAAATATTATAGCAGGAAAGATAAAAGATTATAGTGGAGAGATTATTTTTGAAAGAGAACATGAAAAAGGGATATCATATGTGTTTCAAGAAGACACTTTAATACCTTGGAAAACTGTTTATAACAACCTTGAATTTGTATTAAAAGGAAAAGTTGAGAAGTCAGAACTTGATAAGAGAATAAAAAAATATTTAAAGATAGTTAATTTAGAAGGAAGTGAAAAAGAGTTTCCTAATATGTTAAGTGGAGGAATGAAAAGGAGAGTAGGAATAGCTAGAGCCTTTGCCTTTCCTTCAAATTATATGTTTATGGATGAACCCTTTGAATTTTTAGATGTAAAGATAAAAGAGGAGATAGTGGAAGATCTGATAAAATTACAAGAATCAGAGAAGAAAACAATTATTTTAATAACACATGATATTGATACAGCAATAACTTTAGGAGAAAAAATAGTGGTACTTGGAGAGAAGCCAAGTGTTGTAAGAGCCTCTTTTGTTAATAAATTTGCTTTGAAAATCTTGGAAAATAGTGAAGAAAAAGAAAAATTTAAGTTAGAAATAAAAAAATTATTCTTGTAAATAATTAGAATAAAAGGTATAATAAAATCTAATATTTTGTTTAAGGAGAGAAGAATTAATGATAAAAATAGGTAAAAGACAAAAAATGATAGTTGATAGATTTACAAGTGTAGGAGCTTATCTTACTGAAGTTGAAAAAGAGGGAGAAGAGTTAGAGGATATAAGCATACTTCTTCCAAATAATGAGTTAGAAGAGAGAGAACTTCAAGAGGGAGATGAAGTAGAAGTTCTAATATATATGGACTCTGAAGATAGACCAGTAGCAACTTTTAGAAAAACTGAAGCTCTTGTAGGAACTTTAGCTAAACTAGAGGTTACAGATGTAAACCCAAAACTTGGAGCTTTTATGGATTGGGGACTAAAAAAAGAGTTACTTCTTCCTAGAGGGCAACAAGAGATACCAGTTGAGGTAGGGAAAAAATATTTAGTTGGAATATATGAAGATAGTAAAGGTAGACTTTCAGCAACAATGAAGATCTATAAATTCCTTCTTCCATCAACTTCTATTAAGAAAAATGATATAGTTTCTGGAACTGTATATAGAATAGAACCTAATATAGGGGTATTTGTAGCAGTTGAAGATAGATATTTTGGACTTATCCCTAAAATTGAATACTTTAAAGATTATAAAGTTGGAGATGAGATAGAAGCTAGAGTTATCAGAGTTAGAGAAGATGGAAAGATAGATTTGACACCAAGAGAGAGAGCGTATATTCAAATTGATGAAGATGCTGAGCTTATTCTTGGAAAAATGAGATTGTTAGGTGATAGCTTTGGTTTCACTGATAAAAGTAGCCCAGAAGAGATTATAGATTACTTCAATATGAGTAAAAAAGCTTTTAAAAGAGCTATGGGAAATTTATTAAAAAATGGAAAAGTTGAAAAAAATGAAAAAGGGTATTACAGAATAGTTAAGAAAACTAAATAAAATAATTAAAAGTTTTAGGAGGAGATTATGCTTAGTTTTTTACTTTATGTGTTACTTATTATAGGAATGTGGAGAATTTTTGAAAAAGCAGGGGTTGCAGGATGGAAATCATTGATTCCTTTCTATAATATCTATGTGCTGATAACAAAGATAATTAATAAACCTTGGTGGTGGTTTCTTCTTATTTTTATACCAGTAGTAAATGTTATTGTTGCATTTTTAATAAATTTAGCTTTAGCTAGAGTTTTTGGAAAAGGATTTTTATTTGGAGTAGGACTTTCTTTCTTAGGTTTTATTTTCTATCCTGTTTTAGGATTTGGAGATATTGCTTATCAAGGACCTATTGAAGTAGAAATTGTTGACTCTGATGAAAAAAGAGATTATGATTTATAATAAATTTTTAACTATTTAGTTATAAAAAAATTAGGAGAATTTGCTTGGTGCAGATTCTCCTTTTTATTAATTAGGAAAGTATAGATTTTAAAATGTGTTTTGCAAGTTATTTTTCCAATAAATTGCAATATTATTTTCCAACTTTTATCACATTGTAAATTTTAGTAACTAGATGTTATTTATAGTTGAATTCTTTATTCTATAACTGTCTCCTGTAAAATAAATTACATGTCCATGATGAATTATTCTATCTATAATAGCACTAGTTAATTTTTTATCCATAAATATACTAATCCATTTACCAAATTCTAGATTAGTAGTAATTATTAAACTCTTTCTTTCATAGCAATCTGCTATTACTTGAAATAATAGCTCTGAGCCTTTTAAGGATATTGGAACATATCCCCACTCATCACATATTAACAGGTCATATTTATTTAAATTGTTTGTATAGCGCCTAAGTTCCCCTTTTTCATAAGCTTCTAGTAGTTCATTTACTAGTGTTGAAACTTTAAAAAATCTTACTTTCTTTCCTCTGTTACAAGCTTCTATACCTAAAGCTGTGGCAAAATGTGTTTTGCCAGTTCCTACTGGTCCATAGAAAATTAGATTTTCTTTATTTTCTATGAATTTTCCTTCCACTAATCCCTCAATATTTAAAGTTTCTGGAAACTCAACATTTGAATAATCATAGTTTTCTAAGCTTTTATATACCTCAAATTTAGCCTGTTTTAATAGCCTATTTTTTCTATTTATTTGTTGATATTCAAAAGCTCTTTTAAGAACATTAACTAAATACTCTTCTTTAGTTGTAAATGGAATATCTTCAAAATCGTCTAAAAATTCTCTTCCTAACTTTAATTTTTTAGCATAATCTATTAATATATCTTTCATTTTATATTTCCTCCTAAAAATTTATCATATCTTCCTAAATCAATTTCATATTCAGATATTTTAGGAACTTTTTCAGGGAGAGATTCTAATTCTTCAATTTTAAAATCGCGATCAATATATCGATAAAATATTGCTAATATTGAATCTGGTGCAATTGTTCCTGCATTTATAGCTTGTTGCAAAACAAGAGTTGCAATTTCCATTGAGCTATCTAAAAGAATTTTTTCTAGCACTTTAAGTATTCTTCGTTTTTGTTCTTTATCCTTATCTTTCAAAAATTCTTTCCAAATACTAGGTAATGTCTGATAGAATTCTGTATTCTCTAAGGCATTAATTTTTTGAATAATTAAAGGTAAAGATTCAGTATAACTGATAATATTTTTATATTTTTCGAAGCAACGTTGATGTTTAATCAACTCAATTTTATTCTCATTTAAAATAGTAATATCATTTGCTGCAATTTTAATCCAAAGTTCACTATTTTTTTCTTTAGGTGAAACTGAATAAATGTTTGTTTCAAACTCTATATTACCATATTTATTAGCTTTTCTTTTCTCAATTCTAAAAACTTCAAATTCAACTGGATTAACTGATTGCATATTTTGTAATTGCTCATCATAGAGTTTTTGAATTGATACTCTCTTTTGATAATGTATTCTTTTATGATCAGTCTCACAAAGCGCCAATAGATGCTTGTTAAAATTTTCAAGACTATTAAATTCTGGTTCTGGCACAAGATAATTTCTTCTAAAATATCCTACCTTATTTTCAACATTTCCCTTTTCATTTCCACTAGCTGGATTGCAAAATACAGGTTTAAAAGAATAGTGAGCACAAAAATTTTCAAAGAATTTATTAAGTTTTCTTTCTTTTTTATTAACTACTTTAACAGCAGCAGATAAATTATCAAACCAAATTTTAGAAGGGACTTTTCCAATATGATTAAAAATATTTTTTAATCCCTCAAGTAAGCACTCCTGTGTTTCCCCTCTAAAAAGTTGAACAAAACCAGCATTACTGTAAGGTAAAGTTAGAACTAAATAGCTCCCTTGTATTTTCTTTCCTTTTTCTATGAAATTAGCTTTACCAAAATCCACTTGAGCTTCGTCTTGAAAGTGTTTTAATTCAAGAAATTCTTCTTTTCCTAAATTAAGTTCTTTTTTTAAACTAGTAACAAATTTTGCGAGAGTTCTGTAGCTAGCAGTATATGTATTAGGATACTTTTCAAGAAGCCTATTATGAATTCTCTTAGCAGTATGTCTTTGTTTATATGGTCTTCCTTTATCGCTAATTAACCACTTTCTGATTTCTTTTTTAAATGGGTCTAATTTAGTAGTTCTTTTGATAGTAGGTTTAATTTTAGGAGTTAAATTATCAATTTCCTCATATTTTTTAATAGTTTTATATGAAGCTCCAGTAATTTCTTCAACTTCTTTGTAAGTTTTGCCTTGAGTTCTTTTTAAAAATCTGATATTATTTATTTGATCCATTGTAAGCATATCCTTTCTCCTTTTAACAGTTTGGTCGCTATTAAAAGGATAACAAATTTTAGGGTAAATTTACAATGGATTTTTTATTGGAAATTTATGTTGCAACTTCTTGGAATTTTATTATACACTAAACAATCTAATGCCTATGCTGGAGCTCATATTCAAGATGGTATGGAAAAGAAGGTTAAGGAATTAGGAATAGATGTTCGTACAGGGACAAAGGGACTAGATCTTATTATGAAAGATGGTAAGGCAGTTGGTGTAAAAGTACAAAATAAAAATAATTTTTATGATATTAATGCTAAAGCTGTAATTCTTGCTACTGGAGGATTTTCAGCTAATAAAGAACTACTTAAAAAGTATGTTCCAGGATCTGAAGTTTTCCAAACTTCAAACCAACTAGGGGCTACAGGAGATTTTATTCCTGTATTTGAGAAGAATAATATAAAAACTGCTAATCTTGAAGTATTAAATATATTTCCTTTTATCATTAGACAAACAAGAGATTTAACTGGTGGAGGAGATGGATTTATTCTTGTAAATAAAGAGGGAAAAAGATTTACAAGTGAAAGTATTTCTTATGCTACTAGATTTTCTACTGCACAAAAAATTCTTGCTCAACCTGATTCTGCTGCTTTTTATATTTATGATCAAAAATTATATGATTCAAGTTATCGTTTACAAAAACATACAGCTCAAGGACTTCATACAAAAGCTAATACTATTGATGAATTAGCAGATAAATTGGAAATTGATAAAGATAATTTAAAAGAAACAGTAAAAGAGTTCAATATGGCTGTTCGTGGGGAAATTAAAGATCTATTCAGAGAAAAGCCTACTAAAAAAGAATTTATGAGTGAAGGACCTTATTATGGTGTACAAGTAGAATCAGCAGTTCATATGACTAGAGGTGGAGTTGTTGCTGATGAAAAAACTCAAGTTTATTATGAAAATGGTAAAGTAGTAAAAGGATTGTATGCAGCTGGAGAAGTTGCTAATAGCAATTCAGGGGCTTATAGTGCTGCTGTTATTTTTGGTAGAATAGCAGGAGAAGAAGCTACTAAATATATAAATAATAATTAATTTTTATAGAAACTGAATCTTTCTTATATAGAGGGATTCAGTTTTTTTATAATCAAAAAATATAAAACTTAAATATCTTTTTTCGATTAATAGAAGTTTATGATATAATATACACCTACTAAGATGGAGGTGGAAGTATGTTGGATATAGATGTAATAAAAAGATGGTTTGATTATCTTTACTCAATAGGAGCAGATGAAACAGGAGGAGTTACAAGATTAGGTTACACTAAAAATGAAGATGTAATGCACGGAGCTATTAGAAACTTTGCTAGGGAGATGGGATTAAAATATTCTAGTGATGAGGTTGGTAATACATATGTATATGATGAGGATTACAGTGAGTATTATCTGATTGGTTCACATCTTGATTCTGTTATAAGTGGTGGAAGATATGATGGAGTAGCTGGAGTATTAGCAGGGCTTTTAATATTAAAATGGATAAAAGATAACAACTTAAATATTCCTCTAAAAGTTGTAGCTTTTAGATGTGAAGAATCTAGCTCTTTTGGAATAGCAACAGTTGGAAGTGGTCTTATAACTAAGAAACTTCAAATTGAAAAGATGAAAAAAGTAAAAAATACAGAGGGAGTATCTCTATATGAAGCATTGAGATTTAGAGGTTATAATCCAGAGTGTAAAAAGATAGAGGGAGTTTTAAACTATTTTGAACTTCATATTGAACAAGGTAGAATTTTAGAAGATGAAGGATTAAAAATAGGGATAATTAATTCCATAGCAGCAGCAACAAGATACTGGCTTACAATAGATGGTAGACAAGATCATTCAGGAGCAACACCAATGGGAATGAGACAAGATGCTCTTTGTGCAGCTGGAGAGATAATTATTGAATTGGAAAATATAGCAAAGAGAGAATCTATTCATAGTAGTGTAGGAACAGTAGGGTATTTAGGAAACTATCCAAATGCTTTTAATGTTGTGCCTGGTAGAGTAAAAATGGGGCTAGATATTAGAGGAGTAGAGAAAGATAGTATTGATAGAATAGATGATGAGATAGTTAAATTTGTAGATGAAGTTTGTAAAAAAAGAAATCTAAATTATGAATTAGATAATATTTCAAAGGCTATTCCAGTAAAATTAGATGAAAATTTAAAAAATGAATTAAGTGAAATAGCAACTAAATTAGGAGTAGAACATAAGATTATGAATAGTGGTGCTGGACATGATGCAATGAAGTTTTGGGATATAGCACCTACTGGAATGGTATTTATTCCTTGTAAAGATGGGGTGAGCCATAATAAAGCTGAAGAGATAGAATATGAAGATATTATCCTTGGAAGTAAGATAATATTTGAAGAATTGAAACAATTAAATAGTAGAAGATAAATAAAAATATTCTCCCACTTTATTTTAATTATTTAGAATAAAAAGAGGGATTTTTTTATTAGATTGATAAGAAAATAAATGTACTAAATTAAATATATTAATACCATAAACAGAATGATTATGTATAAAAAATTTGATTTTAAATAAAAAAAGTAGTATTATTAAATCACTATAGAAACTTTATACAAGGAAGTGAGATTTTATGAGTACTACTGAAGAAAAATTTAAACTTGCTGGTTTGGAAATGAAATATTTTATTCCTATTTCCATTATTTTAATTATTGCTGTCTTTTTAGGAAAATTACCTTCTGGTATGCTGGGAGCATTTCCAATTATGATAATCATAGGGGGGCTTCTTGATTATATAGGAAATAAAACTCCTATAATTAAAGATTATTTAGGGGGAGGTCCTATTGTAATTATCTTTGTATCCGCAGCTTTAGTATATTTTAATTTAATACCTGCTAAAGAGGTAAAAATTATAAAAGATTTTATGACAACACAAAGTTTCTTAGACTTCTATATTGCTGCCCTTATTGTAGGAAGTATTCTTGGTATGAATAGAAAACTTTTAATTAAAGCAGCAGTTGGATATCTTCCTGTTATTGTTGGAGTAGTAGTAGTTTCACTTTTATTAACAGGAATAATTGGTTATATTTCTGGCTATGGATTTGTTAATGCTGTATTCTATATTGCAATTCCTATTATGGGAGGAGGAATGGGAGCTGGAGCTGTTCCACTATCTCAAATATTTGGACAAGCTCTTCAAAAAGATCCTACTCAACTTTTAGCAGTCATGGTTCCTGCTGTTGCTCTAGGAAATGCCTTAGCTATTGTATCTGCTGGAATTTTAGATAAAATAGGTAAAAGATTCCCTTCACTTTCTGGAAATGGAAAGCTTTTAAAAACTCAAGATTCTGATATGAGTAAAGAAAAAGAACATACACCATTAAAATACGAAGAATTAGGAAAAGGATTATTACTAGCCACATCTTTCTTTATTCTAGGAAATGTTTTAAGTAAATTTATTCCAATTCATGCTTATGCTTTAATGATAATTTCAGTAGCTATTGCTAAAATATTTGGAGTTGTAGATGAGTATTATGAAGAATGCTGTGCTAAATGGTTCAACTTTATAATGAAGAATTTTACTTCTGGATTATTAGTTGGAATTGGAGTAGCTTATACAAGTCTTAGAGAAGTTATTGAAGCATTTAGTCCTATTTATCTATTATTAGTTGCAACAACAGTAATTGGAGCTATTATAGGAACAGCAATTGTTGGACATTTAATTGGATTCTATGTTATTGAAGGTTCTATCACTGCTGGTCTTTGTATGGCAAATATGGGAGGAACAGGTGACGTTGCTGTTATGTCTGCAAGTCATAGAATGGAGTTAATGCCATTTTCACAAATTTCTTCAAGAATAGGTGGAGCTTTCATGTTACTATTAACATCTGTATTGATTAATTTTTTACTTTAAATATTAAAAAAAATAACTTAAATTTTTGAATTACTCGCCAACTATAGAGGAGAAAATCTTCTTGAAAATTTTAAGATAAACATATAAAATAAAAGCTTTTTGTGATAATAGATATCACAGAGAGCTTTTTTTAATATAAACTTTGAAAATTTATCTGAAAAAAAACAACTTAATATTATGAAATTTATACTTTAAATTAGATAATATTTTATAAAATTTAGTTGAATAATTATAAA
>OGRS01001088.1_pt1 | contig 18888 bp, 20 predicted proteins | sample 1553561 | NCBI WGS metagenome assembly OGRS01 (sample SAMEA2580103, study PRJEB22360) | human gut metagenome | biome: human gut; feature: human-associated habitat; material: faeces | place: Denmark | collected 2008/2010
ACGGTGGTGTGAGAGGTCGGCTAATCAATTAATGATTAGCCTCCTACTCGATTATTAAATTCTTACTAGGTAAAATGTGATATAAAAATTGAAAAAATCTATCATATATGATATGATGATAGAAATAATAAAAAAACACATCATTAACGGATGGGAGAGGTATAAATTGGAAGTAACGTCAGATAAAATTGAAGCCTATCTTTTACAGGTTAAAGATGCAATATTTAAAGGGAATTATAGTATTGCAAGGAATAGTAACAGGCAGGATAATAATGATTTATTTAACGATTATGTGATTGATGAAGAAAAAACAAAAGAAATTTTGTTAACAATAGAAGTAGAGGATTTTTCAGAAGTTCGATATAATGAACATAAAGGATATGAACATGAATTACTCTATATATTTGGAAAAGAAGTGAGACTTTTAGAACGATGGGGAAGTGAAGAAATGATAGTTCCGTTGTATATTAAGTTTAATAAACTAGAGAATCAATTTGTTATAGTAATTTCCTTTCATAGGCAAAAGTACCCAATGAAATATTATTTTAAATAGAGATGTCAAGAGTTGTTTAATATTAAGAATAAAAGGAGAAAATTTGGAGGAAGTAATATGTCTATTAGGAGAAAAGTTAATTTCTGTGTATCATGCAGAAAAGAAACAGGATATATATTACGAAGAAAAGAGATCACAAAAAAAATCAGAGATAAAGAATATAGGTTTAATATAACTACCGCTATATGTGAAGAATGTGGAGAAGAAATAAATATTCCAGGCCTTATAGATAAAAATATTCAGGAAATTGATGAACAATATCGTCAAATAGAAGGAATTGTATCAATAGAAGATATTGAGAGATTAATGAAGATTTATAAGATTGGAAAAACACCATTATCATTAACATTAGGATTTGGAGAGATTACAATTACCAGATATATTGCAGGCCAGGTGCCATCAAAAGAATATTCTGATATTATTCGAAAAGCACTTATCTCCCCAGAGTATATGAGGAAAGCATTGATAAAGAATAAAGGTAAGATTGCATCAACAGCATATAATAAGGCGATGAATGCAGCGATACAATTGCAAAATTTATTTTCTGTATCAGATAAAATGTTGAGTGTATTAGCGTATTTATTTAAAAATTTAGAAGAAGTAACGCCTTTAATGCTTCAAAAATTATTATATTTTATACAGGGAACTTCTTATGCACTTGATAACGAGCCAATGTTTGAAGAAGATTGTCAGGCATGGGTGCATGGTCCCGTGTATCCAGAAGTTTATGATTTATTTAAAGATTTTAAATACAACCCGATAGATGATGCTAGATTTTCAATTATAGACGGTATAAAAGATAATTTAAAGGAAAAAGAACAAAGAGATATTGATTTAGTAATTAATACATTTGGTTTATATAGTGGAAAAGTATTAGAATGTATTACACATAATGAAGAGCCTTGGAGAAAAGCACGGAAGGGATATAGTGATGGAATACCATCTAGAGAATTGATTACAAAGGAAAGTATTGCACATTATTATAAATTAATGAACGAGAAATTCACATTTGACACAGAAAGTGGAATGAAAAAATATATAAGTTATATGCTAGGATTTTGATTGTATGTATTGTTATCTATTAATTTAATTACAAATGAATAATTTTTTGTTATATAGAAAATGGCTTGAAATAACAATTTCAAGTCATTTTTAACAATCAAAATCATACCTATTCTTTTTTAAATTTATGATCTTATTGTAGAATCTGCATTGCGATCATGATAATGATCACAAGAATAAAAAAACCTAAAATGCATTTTGCAACAATCACCTTATTTTGCCACCAAGGCAATTTGATCTCTTCATCTTCGGATATATCGTAGTTATTATCGTATAACAGTTCATTGATCAAAGCTTCTGCCTTAGCTTTCTGATCTTCTCTAACATAAATATCCGTTCCATAAACAGAATACCCCATCGTAATACTCATATATTCCCCAGTTCCCGGCTGTTTGGACATACTTTCAATTCCGTTTTGTTTTAAATGATCATGAATCATCTCAGCCTGAATCTGGTCAGCTGCGTTGAATATTTTTGTAATCTTACCCTCCATAATTGCTACCTCCTTTATTGAGTAAATGTTCAGTAACTTTGTATATTAATAATTATAGTTTAGCATTGTATGATCAGAAAAACAACAAGTATCAAAGAAAAGCAAAAATATATATATTATAATATAAAATATTTGACAATTAGTATTAAAGATGATATTCTAATAATAGAAAAGATGCTACCGATAGACGGTTAGCCTGATATTAATGGGAAATAATCGCCATGATTTACCAGTTCACAGGGCGATTATTTTTTTGTCTTAGTATCACGTTGTTCATGTGAATAACCAAGACTATAAAAAGTCGCACAAAGACAAATAATGCCAATGAGGTTATCAATAGTCAACATAAGCCAAATACCTCCTGCGTATTATTTCCAATTAGATTGGATTTCTATGTAAACCGGCCTATAATTCCCGGAGAGGAGGCTAACCGCCTATCGTTTCATGGTAGTACCTTAGTTGATAGTATAATATATAATGTCATTAATATCAATACTAATAAAATAATTTATATACAAAAATAGAAGCAAAAACCCACAAAAGGATCATTGCTTCTATTTTTCTATTATATTTATATGTTCAAGAGCTTTCATCAAAAACCTGTTTTATCAGGGAAGCTCGTAAGGACGGGAATCCTTACGAGGCTTTCGACAAACAGTATCAAAGAAAAGCAAAAATATAAAAACAGAAATACTGTTCGTCTTCTAATTTACATCTTTTGTTTCATCTGCAATATATTCAAAGAAATCAAAGTCTGCATAATGCTGATGTTTTACACGGTCCGCGCATGTGATCCCTACGAAGGTTCCTGTAAATTCACCATATTTGCAATATTCATCAGAGAATTTTGTTGTATCAAAAACTTTTCCAATCGCCAGATAGTCTTTGCCATCATAACTCCATTCAAAATAAGATTTTCTTCCATTAATATGCAGACGAAGATAGATTGGTACATCATCAACAGGGATTCTTGTATTTAGGAATTCTGTTTTCTCTCCATTTTCAAGGTGAATGATGGATAGTGCATTTTGTCCGAGTGTTTCGCTGTAATATTTTCTAAGGTTAATATAATTCATGTTGTCATAATACATGATGAGTCCTGCACTATGCTGATGTACTTCTGGATTAAATTCCATCTTTGTAGTGATAGTTGCATGAACGGAAGTAAGTTTTCTTGCAAGGATACTGACTTTATTTAAGGATGTACGAGATTCCTGTCCATGCAGATGCATTGTTTCCAAAAAATTCTACCATTGGTAATGTGAAAGTGTTGATGAGGAGTGTTCCAGCTGTTGCAAGCAAATTTCTAAAAATACTTAAGACAGATCGTTCATATGGATCCTGTGTCATTAAAGCATTTAATGCAGAATATGGTACATTGATCGCAGTATAGATAACGGTAGAAACTAAGTTATAAGTAATAAAAACATAAACAAGTTTTGGAGTAGGTGCCCAGTTTACAGGGACAGAAAATAAAAGGATTCCTGATACTGCAAATGGAATGCACATACGTAAGATCCAAGGTCTTGCTTTCCCGAATTTTGATTTTGTTCTGTCAACAATGACACCCATAATGATATCACTGACTCCATCAAAAATTCTGGAGATCATCATGATACTTCCAACTGCCATTGCACTGACTCTGGCATAATCGGTGTAATAGAAAAGCAAAAATGCTGACATTGCTGTGTAGATAATATTACAACCAAAATCTCCACAGCCGTAAGAAAATCTTTCAAATACTTTTCGCAGGGTTAAGTTACTTTTTTGATTCATTTTTCATCCTCCTGTTTGATACGATATCTTTTTGATAAATTAATCATATCAGACATTTGAGCGGCAAAATACACATTAAAACGACATAAAAATAGGACGATTCTGACTTTTATTGTTCTGCAGATAAGAATTCTTTCTGCTTCTGTTTTGGAGTACATGAAAATCTTTGTTTAAATTTCCGCATCGTAACACGATAATTTGTACACCCATGGCGATCAAAAATTTCATTGATCAAAAGGTTTGGATCGTGAAGATCATGTTCAATGTGCGCTAAGCGGATTTCATAAATATAATCAATCACAGAGAGACCAAGATGTTTCTTAAAAAATCTTGAAAGATAATCTGGATGATAGCCAAATGTAGCAGCTAGGTCTTTTACAGTTAAGGTTTCATGATGATGGTCTTCAATATAGATCATAATCTCTTTTAACTGGTTTAAAATCTTTTCATTTTTGGTTACATCTTCCTGTAACATTGGTTTTGAATAATAAGTGATCAGAGTATACAAGAAATCATAAAAAAAGCTGTAAAATCGCAGAAGATATCCTTTTGGCTGATAAACATATACCTCATACATTTCACGAAAATCTTCTTTTAAATGATGAAGAAGTTTTTGATATTTTTCAGATGTTGGATGCATGTCAACTTCAAAGTAAGTAAGATCAGAATCAGGGATAAAACGTTTTAACACAGATTCTGGAATCTGAAGCAGAAGGGCATGATTTTTCTGGCTTAAGACAGAATGGATCACACGGGAATTTACAAGAATAAATTCGCCAGCTGCAAGATGGACTTTTTCATTTTCAAAATAAACATCCATGCTTTCTTCGATCATATAAACTAGTTCAATACTATTATGCCAGTGAGGAGAAGTATAACTTCCTTGATCAATTGACATTCTAAGATGGACATCAACATCTGGGTTTATGGATATGATTTCATGTGTGATATTTGCGTTACTCATAGGATCAGCTGCCTTTCAAAATAAGAATATAAATGATGAGAGTGTCAAAAGTATAAATTAATTATAATAAAAACTGGACATAATTCATAGAAAAAAACATCACTATTCAAATTCTAAAAAATATTATTGACATTTATTCTCACATGTATTATTATTTAAATATAACAACAGTAATCATTATTGATTTAAACATAAGGAGGATGAAACAATGAAATACGTATGTGATGTATGTGGATGGGAATATGATGAAGAAAAAGGATATCCAGAAGGAGGAATCGCTCCAGGAACAAAATGGGAAGATGTTCCAGAAGATTTTGAATGTCCGTTATGTTTTGTAGGGAAAGATCAATTTTCAAAAGAATAATTTTTATAGATATATTGTAGTAGAAGGGAGAAGAAGTTATGGCTAAATTTTATCGTTCAGAAGACAAAACAGTATTATTAGAATTATTCGGAGCAGGAAGCTCCTTAGAGAATTTAAAAAGTTTAAAAGCAAACACAACAGATGCTGCAGTAGAAAAACATTTACCAGTTGTGACACAGGAAGGAAATAAGATCACAGTAGCTGTATCTTCCGTAGAGCATCCAATGCTTCCAGAACATTATATTATGGGAGTATATATTGAAACAAAGAATGGTGGGCAGCTGCATAAATTTGCACCAGGGGATAAACCAGAGGCGGTATTTATGTTAGCAAATGGAGATGAATTCATAGCAGCATATGAGTATTGTAATCTGCATGGATTATGGAAATCTGAAGTATAGAAATTATCAATTTCTAGGGGAATATATAAAGTGATTGTAAAGGAATCAGTAAGGAGAAGAATCATGGGAAGTAATAGATATGTAGGAACACAGACAGAGAAGAATTTATTAGAAGCATTTTCAGGAGAATCACAGGCAAGAAATAAGTACACTTATTTCGCATCTGTTGCAAAGAAAGAAGGATACGAGCAGATGTCTGCACTATTCCTTAAGACAGCGAACAACGAAAAAGAACATGCGAAAATGTGGTTTAAAGAATTAGCAGGAATTGGAGATACAAAGGAAAATCTTGCTGCAGCAGCTGAAGGTGAAAATTACGAATGGACAGATATGTATGAAGGATTTGCAAAGACTGCAGAAGAAGAAGGTTTTCCAGAACTTGCAGCAAAATTCAGAGCAGTTGGAGAAATTGAGAAACATCATGAAGAAAGATACCGTGCACTTCTTAAGAATATCGAGACTTCACAAGTATTTGAAAAAAGTGAAGTGAAAGTATGGGAATGTCGTAATTGTGGACATATCGTAGTTGGAACAAAAGCACCGGAAGTATGTCCTGTGTGTGCACATCCACAGAGCTATTTTGAAGTGCATGAAGAGAACTATTAAATTCTGATTTGTAGTTTGAAGACGGAAATTATTGGTGGAATATTATAAAAAGAGATCATGTGTCTGCAACCCACTCGCGTTCGGACTCCCACGTAGCTGTACTAAGCTCCTGAATGGTCTAACGACCATCCACTCGCTAAGTGCAGACGTGTCCGTACGGTTGCCGACACATGATCTCTTTTTATAATATTCAAATAATTTACGTGATTCAAACCACTACGCAGTGTGTATGTTATAGGGTATTGATTGATGATTTTTGTATTTATTAACAGAAGGTAAAAGGACTTCTACAACACCGATTTGTTGAAGTGATTGAGGATGTTTTTATTTTCTGACCGTTGATCCTTATATTAAAAATCAATACAGTACAGCATACAAACACTGTGATTTATAATTGACAAGGATGGTTAGAATGGTTGGAATAAAGTTAGAAAGAACAGGCAGAATAATTTCAAGGAGGGTTTTTCATGAAGTTACAAGAATCTGAGAGAACGGAATTCAAATCCATTGTAGTCACAGACATCAAGAAAGAAATCATAGCATTTGCCAATTGTGATGGAGGAAAAATCTATATTGGAATTGAAGATGATGGGACAGTTATCGGGGCAGAAGATTCAGACAGTGTAGCATTGCAAGTAAGCAATATGGTTAGAGATGCGATTAAACCAGATTTAACCATGTTCTTGCATTATGAGACAAAAGAGATAGAACAAAAACAAGTTGTGATCATAGATATTCAAAGAGGAACAAAACGCCCATACTATATAGCGAAGAAAGGGTTAAGACCAGAAGGTGTATATGTAAGACAAGGATATTCTTCTGTCCCAGCAACGGATACAGCTATTAGAAAGATGATTAAAGAAACAGATGGTGATCATTTTGAAGATATGAGATCATTAGATCAAGAATTGACTTTTTGCGAAACAAAAAAAGAATTCCAAAAGAGAAACATCACATTAGAACAGCTACAGATGAAAACTTTAGGAATTATAAACCAAGATGGAATTTATACGAATTTTGCTTTATTACTTTCAGACCAATGCGTGCATACGATTAAAACAGCAGTTTTTGAAGGAAAGAATCAAAATATATTTAAAGATAGAAAAGAATTTACAGGATCACTATTTGCACAAATGGAAGCAGTATATGATTATATTGATTTCAGAAATCAAACACATTCAACTTTTGAAAAACTTTATCGAATTGATAATAGAGATTATCCAGAAGTAGCAGTAAGAGAAGCATTGCTAAACTGTCTTGTACACAGAGATTACGGATATAGTTCTAGCATTCTGATCAGTATGTATGAAGATTGGTTAGAATTCACATCCATTGGGGGATTGGTAACAGGAGTTACATTAGAAGATGTGATGATGGGGATTTCTGTATGCAGGAATAAAAAATTAGCGAATGTTTTTTACCGTTTAGAATTGATCGAAGCTTATGGAACAGGAATACAAAAGATCATGAATGCTTATCAAGATCAATTCATAAAACCAGAGATCAAAGTCAGTAATAATGTATTTAAGATCATATTACCAAACACAAACGCACAGGCAGAATTAAGAGAAGAACTGCAATATCACACACATATACAACCAGAAGACGAAGAAACACAGATCATGCAAATGATCGATCAAGAAAAAAGAATCCAAAGGAAACAAGTTCAGGAAATGCTTGGGATCAGTCAGACAACCAGTGGTAGAATTCTAAAACAGATGGTTGAAGATGGATTGATCATACAGAGAGGCAGAGGAAAGAATACGTACTATATAAAAAATAATTATAAGACAATGTATAAGATATGATCGGCCGAAAATAGTAAATGCATATGAAAAATATATAGTGACCATATAAAATAAATAGAATTTATAATAATACCAGTGTTTGAAGCATCTGAAAAAGAGGTAAAATCACTGGTATTTATCATATAAAAACATCACAAATACTTGAACACAAGGGGTGGTCGTGGTATATTTAAGTTTAATAACAAGGAGAGAAAGATGGAAAATTTAAAAAAAGAAATCGAACAATTAAAACAAGAAAAAAATGCTGTTTTACTAGCACATTATTATGTAGATGATGCCGTTCAGGAAATTGCTGATTACGTTGGAGATTCTTATTATCTGGCGAAGGTCGCATTAAAAGAATCCAAAGATGTGATCTGTTTTGCAGGTGTAAACTTTATGGGTGAGAGTGCCAAGATCTTAAACCCAGACCGTACAGTGATCATGCCAGATCAGAAGGCAGACTGCCCAATGGCTCATATGGTTGATGTAGAGAAGATTGAAGAGATGCGTAAGAAATATGATGATCTTGCTGTTGTCTGTTACATTAACTCTACAGCAGAGATCAAAGCACATTCTGATGTCTGTGTAACTTCATCAAACGCTCTGAAAGTTGTAACAGCACTTCCACAGAAGAATATTTTCTTCGTACCAGATGAGAATCTTGGACGTTATATTGGAAGCAAACTTCCAGAGAAGAACTTTATTTACAATGACGGATTCTGTCATGTACATAGAAGTATCACAGCCGAGAACGTAAAGAAAGCCAAAGAAGTACATCCAGAAGCAGAAGTTTTAGTACATCCAGAATGTACACCAGACGTTGTAGCTTTAGGTGATTATGTAGGAAGTACATCAGGGATCATTGACTATGCGACAGCATCTGATAAAGATGTATTTATCATTTGTACAGAGATGGGTGTTTTATATGAATTAAAACAGAAGAACCCAGGAAAGACATTCTACTCTGTAGGACACCGTCAGTTCTGTCCAAATATGAAGCGTATCAGTTTAGAGAATGTAAGAGACACATTAAGAGACATGAAGAATCAGGTAGAATTACCAGAAGAACTGCGATTAAATGCTAAGAAAGCATTAGATGAGATGTTAAGAATCGCGCAGTAAGACAGGAAAGTTCCAAGGAAGGGCAAAGAGAATTATGAAAACAGCAGATGTGATCATTGTAGGAAGTGGTGCTTCAGGATTATTTAATGCATTATTTCTTCCGCAGGATTACAAAGTAATCGTTATTACAAAGAAGGAAGTTGAAGAAAGTGATTCATTTTTGGCGCAGGGAGGAATCTCAGCGCTGAAGAATCCGGAAGATTATGATTCATATTTCGAGGACACTATGAAGGCCGGACATTACGAGAATGATAAAGGTGCCGTCGAGAAGATGATCAAAGAATCACCACAGATCATTCAGGATCTGAAAGATTTTGGTGTAAGATTTGACTTGAAGGATGGAGAGATCGAGTTTACAAGAGAAGGTGGACATTCCACATTCCGTATTCTTCATCATGAAGATCTGACAGGAAAAGAGATCACAAGCCATTTATACGAAGAGGCGAAGAAACGTGATAATATTACGATCATGGAAAATTGTACGATGATCGATATCATTGAGAAAGACGGAGAATGTAAAGGAATTGTATATAAAGATGCAGATGGTAATTTAGATACGATCGAAGCTCCGGATACTGTTCTTGCAACAGGAGGACTTGGAGGGTTATTTAAACATTCTACAAACTTCAGACATCTGACAGCAGACAGTCTGGCTATCTGCCTGCGCCATAATGTTGAATTAGAGAATATTAACTATATCCAGATCCATCCAACAACATTTTATTCAAAGAAACCAGGAAGAAGATTCTTAATCTCTGAATCAGTCAGAGGAGAGGGAGCTTATCTGCTGAATAAAGATGGAGAACGTTTTACAGATGAGTTAAAACCAAGAGACGTTGTAACTGGAGAAATCTGCAAACAGATGAAGAAAGACGGAAGTGATCATGTTTATTTATCTGTTACACATTTAGATGGAGAAAGAATCAAACATAGATTCCCAAACATCTACAAACAGTGCTTGGATGAAGGATATGACATGACAAAAGAACCGATTCCAGTAACACCAGCACAGCACTATTTCATGGGTGGAATTAAAGTAAACTTAGACAGCAAGACATCTATGGAACATTTATATGCAGTCGGTGAGACAAGCTGTAATGGGGTTCATGGAAAGAACCGTCTGGCAAGTAATTCATTATTGGAAGCACTTGTATTTGCCAAGGCAGCAGCGAAAGACATCACAGAACATCCATCAAAAGCCGAGACAGTCGAAGTAGATTTAAGTAAGTATCAGAACGAAGAACAGCGTGAGAAAGAGAATGAACAGCTTGTTCTTGACGAAATCAAACGAAAGGACAGAAGTTTTTATGATCAGTGGTGTAACGATGAGAATTAACATCGATGAATATTTGATGAATGCATTAAAAGAAGATATCACTCAGGAAGATGTCAGTACAAACGCAGTGATGCCAGAACCAAAACAGGGAGAGGTAAATTTAATCTGTAAACAGGATGGGGTCATCTGTGGATTAGAAGTATTTGAAAGAGTCTTCAAACTTTTAGATGAAACGGTTGTTTTTGAGACAGAATTAAAAGACGGAGATAAAGTGACCAAAGGACAGTTGATGGGAGTTGTCAAAGGAGATATTCGTGCTCTTTTATCTGGAGAGAGAGTTGCATTAAACTACTTGCAGAGAATGAGTGGAATCGCAACAATGACAAGCGAGTTATCCAAAGAGCTTGAAGGATATAAAACAAAGTTATTAGATACAAGAAAAACAACACCAAATATGCGTCCATTTGAAAAATACGCAGTGACTGTTGGTGGTGGACACAATCACCGCTACAACTTATCCGATGGAGTCATGTTAAAAGATAACCATATCGGTGCTGCAGGTGGAATCAAAGAAGCGGTAGCTATGGCAAAAGACTATGCACCATTTGTCAGAAAGATTGAAGTAGAGACAGAGAATCTTGACATGGTAAAAGAAGCCGTAGAAGCAGGAGCAGACATCATCATGTTAGATAACATGGACGATGAGACGATGAAAGAAGCGGTAAAACTGATCGACGGAAGAGCAGAGACAGAGTGTTCAGGAAACGTTACAAAAGAACGTTTAAAGACAATCCGTGAGATCGGAGTTGATTATGTATCATGTGGAGCTTTAACACATTCAGCTCCAATTATGGATATTTCTTTGAAGAATTTACATCCGGTAGAGTAAATAATAAGAGTATAAAATCCGGTATTTTTATAAGAATAGTCTTATGATTGTTCTTATAGAAATATCGGATTTTTTCGATTTATATAAGAAAGAATCCGTGGTATACTTATTCTAAATGAAGTGTAAAAAGAAAGGGGTAATACAATGAAGAATATCAATGTTCCTGTTGGAATCTCAAATTTTGAGAAAATTCGGCAGGATGGATACTATTATGTTGATAAGACAGGTCTGATCAAAGATATGTTAAAAAACAAAATACCAGAAGTAACATTAATTACCCGACCACGAAGATTTGGAAAAACTCTGGCAATGAGTATGTTGGCAAGCTTTTTTGATATACGAAGAGATAGTAAAAAATTATTTCAAGGATTGAATATTTCTAAGGAACAACAACTTTGTAACGATTGGATGAATCAATATCCAACATTATTTTTATCCTTTAAGGATGTGGATGGAACGATATTTGAGAATGCACTTGGGCTTCTTCAGTTTACGATTGCAGAACTGTGCAAAAAGCATACATATCTGATAGAAAGTGATCTTGTAGATCAAGATGACAAAGAAACATTTCGAAAATTGAAAAGTATGGGATCAAATTTACCAGAACTTCAAGGATCTATCATAATGCTCATGAATATGATGAAGGCATATTATAATAAACCGGTTATTCTTTTGATTGATGAATATGATGTACCGATTGCAAAAGCAAGCAGCAATGGATATTATAAGGAAATGTTGGAAGTTATGAAAGCTATGCTCAGTACAGCACTGAAAGATAATGAAGCATTGAAATTTGCAGTAGTGACAGGTTGCTTAAAGATTGCGAAAGAGAGTGTATTTACAGGAACAAATAACTTTGTTTCGGATACGATATCTTCCGAGCGATATAATGAATATTATGGATTCACACAGAAAGATGTAGATCAGATTTTACAAGATGCACAGATAGAAGAGAAGGCTTCAGATATCAAAGAATGGTATGATGGATATAGGTTTGGAGAATTTGATGTTTACTGTCCATGGGATGTTATGAATTATTTGTGGGATCTTACGAATAACCAAAATGCAAAACCAGTCAGTTACTGGAAGAATACAAGTGATAATGCGATCATTCGATCATTTATTGACTATTCAGGTGCGGCGATCAAGAAAAAACTTGAGATATTGATCTCAGGTGGAAGCATCAAGCAGCAGATAGAAGAAAATCTTACTTATGATTATCTACATTCATCAGAGGAAAATCTTTGGAGCATTCTTTATTTGACAGGATATTTGACTAATGCCAGTGAACAGGATACAGATGGAACGATAGAATTAAAGATTCCGAATAAAGAGATTAAAGAGATTTTTGAAACAACAGTGAAGAAATGGTTTGAAGATAACGCAAAAACCATAGATCGCAAAGAATTATTTGATGCAGTATGGACTGGAAATGCAGATATCTTGACAAAAGAGATAGGTACATTATTGCGTATGACGATCAGCTATCATGATTACAAAGAAGATTTCTATCATGCATTCCTTGCAGGAATTTTTGCAGGAGCAGGTTATGTTGTGGAGTCGAATAAAGAACATGGTGAAGGACGCAGTGATATTGTGATTTACGATGATTATGAAGGAAAGGTTGCAATATTTGAAGCAAAAAAATCTCAAAATCCAGAAGATATGATATTAGATTGCGAGAAAGCGATCAAACAGATTAATGAGAAAATGTATGCAAATGAATTTGAAGACGCATATGATGAAATTTTATGTTATGGTATTTCTTTTTTTAAGAAAAGATGTCTGGTAAAGAAAAAATAGAAAATAAATAAAACGTATCATAGAGTAAGATGAAATCACTGCTATGGTACGTTTTATTTTTTGCATTAGATTAAATGGTTTCTGGCTGTAGTAGTTTTCCTATTTCTTTGCCCCTCTCTTCGCCTAATTCCTGATTATACTCCGCCTCTCTCATCTTATGAGTTTCTTCGTCATAACATACAGTAATCATATCCTCAATCACTCCTTTCTCTTTCAGAAGAATATCTTTTAAGATTCCATGTTCAATACATTCTTCCACAGCTCTTTTTGCTGCGACAGCAGATTCATCTGTATAATCAGTTTGTGCGATTGCATTATATAATTCAAGAATCGCTTTCTTATCTGAAAAAATCTTATCAAACAATACATCTTTATAGGTATTGTTATAACAAAAATGGGATTAATTTACAATAACAATTTCCAGGAAATAACATTTTTTATTTCGACAGAAATTGCATACAAAATCCTCTATAATAATCTTGCAGGAGGGAAAACTATGGAAATCTTAAGAAAAAAAGAATTCGAAGAAGACCGGTTATTTCAAAATTTTCATGAAATGATCCTTTATCATATGCGCCAGATGCAGCAATGTCTCACGACAGCGGGAAAGATGTTCTGTGATCATAACGATGAGGAAGAAACGTGTGAAAAACGGGGAAGAGATGTAGTTGAAAGTGTGATCTTAAAAGAATGTGTTGGATGCCGTGAGAATCAAAAATGTCAGTTTACATTAGCAGATAAGGACAGGCTTGGGCAGATTATCGAAAAGCAAGGTGGATTAAGCTATGCAGATTTAAAAAGATGTCATCCATGCAAGAATGGACAGGATTTTATCGAGGAAGCAAATCAGATTTATGAACGGGAATTGTTTCTGCGTGCAATGAGAAATCAGATGAAACAACTGAGAAAGATTGTCGGGGAGCAATATATCAGGGCAGGAAATACACTGGGAGATTTCTTTCAAGGAAAAGTATCGTTAACAGAAGATAACAAAAAATTATATGAAAAGATCACAAAAGGTTTTGGAAAAAGTCAGCTCAAATTAAAAGAAATTTATTTCTACGAAAATCCAGAGAAAGGAAAACAGATCTATCTATATCTGAAAAAGAAAAAAGGCAGGGAAATCAGCACAAGACAGGCAGCAGTATTGTTAAGTTCCATGACAATGGAGAAAATGAAGCCATTGCCAGATCAGAAAAAGATGATCGGAAATTATTATGAGATTTATGGATTTACACCAGAAGAAAAATTCCATGTAATTGCAGGAATCCACACTTCGCCAATGATCGCAGGGGATGAGAATGGAGACAGCTTTTCTATGGGGAAAGTAAGGGAAGGAAGTTTTGTGTCTATGATCTCGGATGGAATGGGAACAGGACAGGAAGCGAAAAAAGAAAGCGGGAAAGTAATTGAAGTGATGGAAGAACTTTTAGGAGCAGGAATCAACGAAAGTCAAAGTATTCAGCTTTTAAGATCCATGATGATCCTGCAACCAGAAAAAGAAAAATATGCGACATTAGATTTTTTTCAGTTGGATTTATTTGCAGGAATCGGAACATTTTTTAAGATAGGAGCTTGCCCATGTCTTTTAAAGCGAAAAAATGACGTGGAGATCATTCAAGTAGATACAATGCCAGTGAACCTCTTATTACATACTGAGAAAATTCCAATTTACCGTAAAAAAATGGAAAGTGAAGATATTTTAGTTATGTTAAGTGATGGAGCTTTCGACGGATTTTCACAAAATGGATTGGAGATGGCAGCACGATATTTGAAAGAAATGGATGTGGTACGTCCACAGGCGATCGCAGATGGTTTGTATGAGCGGATCACAACAAATGAAGCATTTGAAAAGAGAGATGATATGACGATCATGGTATTGGGAATCTGGGACAGGTATTGAAGGAATCTGCAAAGAATGATAAAGTAAATTACATGAATAAAGTAAAAGAATTTATCAAAGAAAAAAATTTAATACAAAATGGAGATCATATCATTATCGGTGTTTCTGGCGGTGCAGATTCTGTATATCTGTTACTTATTTTAAATGAATTAAGAGAATCAATGAATCTCACGATCACAGCAGTCCACATCAATCACATGATTCGAAGAGAAGCTGTGGATGATCAGAAGTTTGTGCAGGATCTTTGTGGACAACTTTCGATTCCGTGTAAAATATTTGAAATAGATGTAAAACAGATCGCCAAGCGTGAAAAGATGTCATTAGAAGAAGCAGGAAGAAAAGCGAGATATGATGCATTTGCAAAAACAATGAAAAAATATAATGCTGATAAGATTGCGATCGCACATCATCAAAACGATCAGGCAGAAACATTTTTATATCGAGTGGTGCGAGGAACTGGAATTTATGGGGCGGGTGCCATGAGAGAAAAAGATGGAAATCTGATCCGTCCGCTTTTATGTGTAAAAAAAGAAGAAATCATAAAATATTTAAAAGAGGCTGGGCAGGCCTGGGTAGAAGATGCAAGCAATCAGGACGATGCATTTGCAAGAAATCAGATCCGAAATCAGGTAATCCCAAGACTTGAGATGATCAATGAGCAGGCGGTGGAGCATATAGGATGGCTGTGCGAAGATATTAAGGAAGTGACAGCTTATCTGACAGACCAGATAGAAGAGGCATTTTTAAGATGTACAGTTTCTATTGAGGAAGGATTTGAGATCAATTGCGATCAATTGTTATTGGAAAACCGTTGGATCCAGAAACAGGTTCTAAAAAAAATTTTAGAAGAAACAGCTGGTAAGAAGAAAGATTTAGAAAGAAGACATATCGAAGATCTGTTAACCTTAGCTGAAAACGGAACAGGAAAACGGATTTCGCTTCCATACAATATGGTTGCCGAGAAAAATTATCAGTATATTAAGGTGCAAAAAGGAAATATATCAGATAAACAAGAAATGACAGGAAAAATTTTGTGCGAAGAGGTTACAGATTTAACAAATATCGTGGAAAATGATTGTATCAAAATCATTGATTATGATAGAATAGAAACAGGTGTACAATTACGATGCCGGAAGCCAGGAGATTTCTTTACATTTGGCAAAGATCAGAAGAGAAAATCATTAAGCAGATATTTTATTGATGAGAAGATTCCAAGACAATTGCGGGAAGAGATACCATTGGTGGCAGATGGCAGTCATATTGTATGGATCGTTGGCAGAAGAATCAGCGAATATTATAAGATCAAAGAATCAACCAAGCGTTATTTAAAGCTTGAGTTCAAAAGAGAAGGAGATGATTCCAATGGAGAATATCAGAGTAATGATTTCAGAGGAGGATGTAAACAAACGAATCGCGGAGATGGGAGCGCAGATCAGTGAAGATTATGCAGGAAAAGAAATCCATCTGATCGCCATCTTGAAAGGAAGTGTTTTTTTTGCGTGTGAACTTGCAAAGAGAATCACGATTCCAGTAACAATTGATTTTATGTCAGTGTCTAGCTATGGAAATTCCAGAGAATCCTCAGGAATCGTTAAGATCGCAAAAGATTTAGATGAGCCAATCTTAGATAAAGAAGTATTAGTTGTAGAAGATATCATTGACTCAGGAAAGACTTTAAATCATTTAAAACCAATGCTTGAGAGCAGAAATCCTGCGTCACTTCATCTGTGTACATTATTAAGCAAACCAGATCGTCGTGAAGTCGATGTACCAGTCAGATATATCGGTTTTGAAGTACCAGATGAATTTGTTGTTGGATATGGACTAGATTATGCACAGAAATATCGTAACCTTCCTTACATTGGAGTAGCGGAGGAAGAGTAGAGAGGAGACTAAACGTTGAACCCGAAGAAAAGTAACAGTGGATTTTTAGTAGTCCTGCTGATCTTGGTGATCGGAGCATATTATTTTATCAGCGTGTTCCAGCCAGGTTCAGGTGATTACACCTATCAGCAGTTTATGAAGGATGTAAAGTCTGACAAAGTAACTGCGGTAACTATTAAACAGAATAAAGAAGTACCAACTGGTACGATCACAGCAGAGTTTGGAAAAAATGATTATAAGAGCTGTGAAGTTACAGATGTCAATCAGGCAATCAATGATATCAAGAAAGCTGACAGCTCTCTTGCCAATAAGATCAGTATTAAGGGAATCGATCACAGTGGGGATATGATCTCTAATCTGATCGGGGTAGTACTACCAATCGGAGTTGTCGTATTTTTCATGGTTATGATGATGCGCCAGAATGGTGGCGGTGGCGGCAAGATGATGGATTTTGGAAAGAGTCGTGCCAAACTTGCCAATCCAAATGGTAAGAAAGTAACATTTAACGATGTTGCAGGACTGACAGAAGAGAAAGAAGAATTAGAAGAAGTCGTGGAATTCTTAAAGAATCCAGGTCGATTTATAAAGATCGGAGCCAGAATTCCAAAGGGCGTCCTTCTTGTAGGACCTCCAGGAACAGGTAAGACATTACTTGCAAAGGCAGTTGCAGGAGAAGCGAATGTACCATTTTTCAGCATTTCAGGATCTGATTTCGTGGAAATGTTCGTCGGTGTTGGTGCAGCTCGTGTACGTGACTTATTTGCAGAAGCTAAGAAACATTCTCCTTGTATCGTATTTATCGATGAGATTGATGCAGTTGCAAGACGAAGAGGCTCTGGACTTGGTGGTGGACATGATGAACGTGAACAGACATTAAACCAGATGTTAGTTGAGATGGACGGTTTTGGAGTGAATGAAGGAATCATCATGATCGCAGCTACAAACCGTGTGGATATCTTAGATCCAGCGATCTTACGACCAGGACGATTTGACCGCAAGGTTGGCGTTGGAAGACCAGATGTCAAAGGGCGAGAAGATATCTTAAAAATTCACTGTCGTCAGAAACCATTAGGAGATGATGTTGATCTTCATGAGATCGCAAGAACAACAGCAGGTTTTGTGGGAGCAGACCTTGAGAATCTGATGAATGAGGCAGCCATTCAGGCAGCAAGAGATGACAGAGCCTATATCATGAAAGAAGATATTGATAAATCATTTATCAAAGTAGGAATCGGAACAGAGAAGAAGAGTCGTGTGGTGCCAGAAAGTGAAAGAAGGATCACTGCATATCATGAATCTGGACATGCAATCTTATTCCATCTGTTACCAGATGTAGGTCCGGTTTACACTGTATCTATTATTCCAACAGGAACAGGAGCAGCTGGATATACGATGCCGCTTCCTGAGAACGATAATGTCTTTATGACACGCGGAAAGATGATTCAGGATATCATGGTAAGTCTCGGAGGACGAATTGCCGAAGAATTGATCTTAGATGATATCACAACCGGTGCATCACAGGATATCAAACAGGTAACCCAGTATGCAAGAGCTATGGTAACGAAGTTTGGTATGTCAGATGAACTCGGACTGATCAATTATGACAGTGGTGAAGGAGACGAAGTCTTCTTAGGAAAAGAAATTGGACAGCAGCGTCCATATGGAGAAAACACACAGACTGTGATCGATCAGGAAGTGAAGAAGATTGTAAATAAATGCTATAAAGATGCGAAAGCAATGATCGAAGAACACATGGATGTCCTTCACAAATGTGCCGCATTATTATTAGAGAAAGAACGCATTAACCGCGCAGAATTCGAAGCATTATTTGAACCTGAAACAGAAGTTGAAACACAGGCATAAAAAAATATAAAAAAAGTTAAAAAAACACTTGCAATTTACCTGGCAATGCCGTATAATCTTTAATTGTCAGGTAAACACTTGGTGGGATTCCCGAGTGGCCAAAGGGGGCAGACTGTAAATCTGTTGGCACCGCCTTCGA
>OGRS01001103.1_pt1 | contig 18679 bp, 27 predicted proteins | sample 1553561 | NCBI WGS metagenome assembly OGRS01 (sample SAMEA2580103, study PRJEB22360) | human gut metagenome | biome: human gut; feature: human-associated habitat; material: faeces | place: Denmark | collected 2008/2010
TAATATTATAAAAGATAAATTTAAAGAAATTGCTGGGGAAAATTTTATAGAAAAATTAAATAAAACTATAAAAGAGTTTGAGCCTTCTAAAATAAATGATTGGTTAGATGAATTGATAGTAAAATTTGATAAACTTACTAAAAAAACTATGAGATATGCAGGACTTTATATGGGAATGCAAATAGGTAGTACTTTTGGTATAAAGGGAATAGTTGCAGGTGGATTACTTGGTTATTTTTCTCCAGAAGTAGCAGGAGCAATGCAAAAATTAGTAGAAGAAGAGGAGAAAAGAAAAAAACAAAGAGAGGAAGCAAATAAAAATTGGTATGACTGGCAAGAAAAAACAGGAGGATTACCTACTCAAGCAACTTCGACTTATGCTCCAATGCAACAAATTTTAGAAGAACAAAAAATCAAAGAAAATCAAGAATTTCACAAGTTTTTATTTCAAGATATAAAAGCACCTGAACTAAGAACAAATAATGCTTATGATTATATTAACAATAATGACACTCATAATGAAAATTTACAAAATTTTTATAACTCTTCTATAGAAAATAATACTAATAATGAAAACCTCTATAATAACAAGTATAGTACTGAGAATAACTATTCGTCATTGAATCGTAGTAAATATTTTAATTCAAAAGATGATTATAGGAGATACAATTTTAGCGATTCTAATTCAAATAACTTTTTAGAAACAAAAGAAAGTTTTGAAAACAAAATAGAAAAAAATATATCAAATACTAATAGTGAAAAAATTGAAACGATGTTTAATGATGTTCAAAATAGTTATAAAAATTTAAGTAATAATATTAATAATACTTCCAATTTGTATAATAAAAACAATAATTTTAACTCTAATATAGAGAAGATATCTAATAGCAAGGAAGATAACTATGTTAATATGATTTGGGATGAAGAGAAGAAAAAGTTTATCTCAAATACTAATAATAAAAGTACTAGCATAACAAATGAAACTGAAGATTATAAGTCTACTTATAATACTAATCAAAATTCTAATATTATTAATAAAAACTCTACAATTGAATCTGCTTATGATAACTCTTCAGAGAGTAGTAATATATCTAATACTATTGCTTTTACCAAAGATATAAAAGTAGCTGTAAATATTGATTTTAAAGGCTCTCACTTGACACTTGAGAACTATGAAGAGAAAATAAAAAAAGCTGTTGATACATCAGTAAAAAATAGCTTTAACAAAGTGATAAATGAGCTGTCAAACGGATTTAATTTTGGAGGTGCTTTAGTATGATATTTAAACCTATACAACCTCACATAAACTTAGTTAATGGACTTTTTCCTTTTATATTTGTTATTCCTCCTACTGATATTAAATTTTCTCAAACTCAAAATCATAAACCTATTGAGATTATAGATTTAGGAGAGATAGTAAGGAATGGAATAAGGCAATGTATAAGAGTTAGCTGGAGTGGATTTTTCCCTGCTGTAAATTCATACTTTTACACACCTATTTTAAATCCTCTTGGAGCTAAACCTTCAGCAGATTATTTAAGGGATTGTATGCAAAAAAATGTTAAGTTTAAACTTATAATTCCTGAGTATTTAGAATATCTAAACTGTAAAATAGAAAGCTTTGAAGTGGAATATAGAGATCATACAGGAGATGCTTATTATAACATATCTCTTGTGGAAGATAGGCAGGGAATGAGTACAACAGTTGATTTGATAACTGGATTAAGGAGCAGATTATGATAACTATAAAAATGGGAGATCAAAGCTATACTGATGTATTTGAGACTGTAGAGTGGAGTGGTTCTATAAAGACTTCTTGTAGATCTTTAGAGGCTACTTATTTAAAAGATAAAGCTAAATTTGAGTTAGGAAAAGAGGTTAAATTCATAGTAGATGATTTAATTGTGTTTATTGGAACTGTATTTTCTATAAAAATGAATACAGAGGAAGAAACTTATACAATGAAAGCTTATGATAATGCAATTAGATTAAATAAGAACTTTTTTATAAGAAACTATTATGAAACTCTACCTAGTCAGATAATAACTGAACTATTAGGAAGTTTAAAGATAGAAGTTGGAGAAATTCCAGTTGATAGAGCTAAATGCACATTTCCTGCATTAGATAGAAGTGCTTATGACATTATACTTACTGCTTATAAAATTCAAGCTATGAAAGATAATAAAGTTTATTCTATTATATCTGAAAATAATAGAATTAGTGTAGTTGAGCAAGGGATATTAATTCCAGATCTAAAATTAATCTCAGGAAAGAATATAAGAAGGGCAAGTTATGAAGAAGATATTGAAGAAATGATAAATAAAATCATTGTTTATAAAACTGAAAATAACACTACCAAAATCATAGGGACAAAATCAAATGAAGAAGATATTGAAAAATATGGAATTTTTCAAAGAGTACAAGAGCAGGATCAAAATAATGAAGTTTATCTACAAGTCAATAAAATGTTAAAAGGTGTATTTGAAAGTTCAGATATAGAAGTGAATGGAAATATATATTTGATGAGTGGTTATAGTGTGCCTGTTAAAATTAGAGAATTATCAAAGTTAAATGCTAATTTTTTAATTGAAACAGATAGGCATCTTTGGACATCTAATGACTATATAACTTATATTAGTTTAGCTTTTGAAAATGTAATGCAAGATATAGATATCCCTAAATATCCTACTAGAAAAAAATATAAGCAAGAAGCTAAAATGATTAGTACTTTTGATCCAGGAAAGGCAGGAATAGCTTATGAATAATTCAAGTATATTACTAGAAAGTATAAAAAAATATGTAGATAGTAAAACTAATATAAAAAAGAGTATTATTTGTACTATAGTTACTCCACCTCCAAATATTACATTGCAGTATGAAAATATAATTATACCTACTGAGCAAATTTATGTAGCAAACTATTTACTTCAAAACTATCATAGACAATATAAAATTGATGGTATTATAGATAATATTGAGATTAATGTATCTAAATATGATTTTGATAATACAACAAGTTCAGATCCTGTACCTCAACATCCATCACATCCAATACCTAAACTTCAAGGTAGTGGGAAATATAAAGGCTCAGGAGTTTATCAAACACATAAAGATTTTTGGTTTACTGATACTCTACAAGCAGGAAACGAAGTTTTAGTTGAAGTAGTCAACAACTCTTATGTAGTAGTAGCACAAATAGTAAGAATGCCAAATGGAGCAAAGGAGGGAGCATAATGCTATTAAATTTAATAGAAAAGCAACAACAGGAACAACAAGAAAATAGTTTACCTCTCTTTACTGAGATGGCAATAGACTTTAATACTGGTGAAATTATTAGCAAGGATGGAGAGATTGTAAAATTAACTGGGAAAGATGCTTTAAATGTATGGATATGGAAAGCTCTTAAAACAGAGAGAAATCGTTTTAAAGCCTATTCTAATAGTTTTGGTAGTGATATTCATAAAGAAATTGGTTATGTTTATGATAGAACAGTCAAAGAACAATTAATCACAAGTGAAATAGTAGATACTTTGATGGTAAATCCTTACATTTTGAGAGTTTATGATTTTGAAATCGATTATTCAGATGAAGACTTAACTTTAAATATAAAGTTTAAAGTTGATAGTATCTATGGAGTAGCAGAACAGGGGGTGAACAATATTGCAATTTAAAAATGCTTATGAGATTAGAAACTCTATTTTGAATTATATGACTAATAATTTATCTAAAATAGAAGGGAGTTATAACTTTGATATAGCAAGTGCAGTAGCTCAAGAGATAGAAACTATATATACAGATGTAGGAGATTTGGAGAAAGAACTGTTTCCTTGGAGCTGTACTAAAGAGCCTTATCTGACTTATCATCTGATGTGTTATGGTTTGACTAGACTAGGGGAAACTAAAGCTAAAGGAACTGTAACGATTAAAGGAAAAACTACTACTTTAATCAAAGAAGGAACAGTGATAGTGTCAAGATTAGGGATAAAATATAAAACTTTAACTAATGCAGTTATCAATAGCTTTGGAGAAGTTGATGTAAGTATAGAAGCAGTTGAAGGTGGAGCAAATGGCAACTGTGCTGTTGGAGATATTACAAGCTTTGAAATAGAAACAGTTGATATTTACTCAGTAACTAATAAAGAGGCAATAACTGGAGGAGCTGCTATTGAAACTGTGGAATCTGCTAAAGAAAGAATGAAAAAAAAAGCAAGTTTACCATCTCATTCAGGAAACAAAAATAACTACATAGAATGGCTAAGTGAATTAGGTGGAATTGGTAATATAGCTGTATATGGACCTTCTGATGATGTTGGAGTTCCTGCTGGTGATGTTCATATATATTTTGCAGATTACAATGGACAAGTACCGAACTCAGAACAGATACAACAAGTTAAAGACTATATAAATACTACTAACAAGAGACCTGTTGGTTGTAACTTAGTAGTGAAAGCATTTCAAGCTTTAACAACAAATCTTACGTTTGCAGAAGTTATAGTAAAAAAAGGATCTATTACTAAAGAGAAATGGATAGAGGAATTAAAAGCAAATGTTCAACTAGGATATGCTACAAAAGATTTTATAGTGACTGATACAGTTCCATATGCAAAAATAGGGAATTTAGCTTTAAATATAAAAGGAACTATCCTTTACAATGATTTTAAAATAAATGGAACTACTTCAAATATATCTATAGCTTATAATCAAACTCCAGTGATAGGAGATATCACAGTAACATCCTTTAAGGAAGTGAACTAAATGAGTGTATATGATATTTCAAATGTTTCAAGAAACAAATATATAGCTGATGATATAAAAGCTTGTGAACAGGAAATAAAACTGTCTCATGAGCTTTTTTTAAATATTAAAAATAGTATTATGAGTAAAGCTAATGAAGAAAATATAGAAAATTGGGAAAAATGGTTTGATCTATCTTATCAACCTACTTGGACACTTGATGATAGAATTAACAGACTTATTTACACTTTTAATTCTCGTGGTTTTTTTAGCCCTAAGTTTTTAAAAGAACAGGCATTGATATTTACAAATGGTGAAATTAATATCATAGAAGATTTTCCACGATATCACTTTACTATTCAATTTACAAGTGTTATTGGAACACCTCCAAATTTAGATAATTTTAAAGAAATGGTAAATGTAAATAAACCAGTACATTTGACATTTGACATCAAATTTAGATATAGAACTCACAAAGAGTTAAAAGCTTTTACACATGCATCATTAAACAAATATACTCATGAAGAAATAAGAAGTCGTACAGAAATAAGAGAGGTGAAATAATGTCAAGAAAGACTAAGCATTTAAAATTACATCTTCCTGATGCAAATGAATATTACGATGTGGAGCAAGACCAAAATCAAAATTTTGAAATTATAGATGAAGTCTTAACCCCCGCAACAAAATCTGAGATTGAAAATATTTTAAATCAAAATTTAATAAAAGATGTTTTAGAACTTGCAACAGAGCAAGACGTGAGAAATCTTTTTGTAGGAACTGTATTAGAGGGCGGAGGTACTTATAATCTCTCTTCTTTAAGTACAGACGAAAGTAAAATTGTTAATATGAGATTGTTATCTCTATTTAATGATTTAATTCTTCAAAAACTAGGAAATGATAATAATTCTCTAAAATCTGAATTAACTAGCTTAATAAATTCAATTAAAGCTACATTACAAAATGCTATAGATTTAAAAGCGAATAATACAACTACTGTAACAGGTGACGGAGCCTTAACAGGTGGTGGAGATTTATCAGCAAATAGAATTATAAATCACAAAACTTCCACAGGATTTAAACATATTCCTTCAGGAGGAGCAACTAATCAATTTCTAAAATATTCTGCTGATGGAACAGCTATATGGTCTGCTATCGCTTGGGAAGTAATTACAGGTAAAAAATCAATTATAGCAGGAACAGGGCTTAAAGGTGGAGGAACTTTAGAAAATAATATAACTCTTTCTTTAGATTATGGAACTGCTGAAGAAATTAAAAATATATTAAAATAAGGAGGCTCAATTATGGCAACAGCTACAAACGATAAACCAGTAAGACTTGGCGATTTACCAGTCGTTAAGACAAATATATTAGAAAATGCAAGACAATTTGATAAAGGAGTTGTAGGAGGATATAGTGGAGTATTTCCACTTAGTACAGCCTCTCAAGGAGGAATTTATTTATTACCGAGCACAGGTAAATTTTATGTATGTGAAACAGCTTATAATGGAGCACAGATTTCAGCTCCTAACTCAAATTTTGTTGAATTAAGTGTGTGGAAAAATCATGACAGATTAAGCAATCTAGGAGAAAACAAACTGATATTTCAAGGAGAAGTTAATGAAGGACAAACTATAAATTTTGAAGATATTTCTAAATTCAGACTATTAATATTTAGAAACAGAACTAATGCCTCAGATACAATACTGTATCGTAATGAATTTATAAAAAATACTAAATTTATGATTTCTGCTATTGCAATTGATGCACAAGGATTTTCTTTCTTGCAAGGTATAATTCTAAATAATACCTCAGCTTATATAGAGAAAGTTGTAACAAATCAAGTTTCAATAGCAAATCATAACCATTTAAAAATAGTAGGGGTATATTAAGTAATATTTGAATGACAGTTTTTAATTTTTTATCAAAACCACATTATAAAATCCTAGTTGATAATTATCATCTCTTGTAATAGCTGAAAATGTGTTACCAGTTTTTTTTATCAAAGCGTTACAACTTTTACCGTCTAAATGTGAAAAATAAAAATGTGATTCAGCATTAATATTCAAAAAAGGAACCAAATTAACAAAACCTGGCATTGTTCCTAATTTCCAGATTGTAAATATTGCAATGTTAAAATCTTCATTTATTTCAACTGATGTTTTTATTTCATTAAAATTGATTTTTTTAATTAGATTGCTTACTAAGCAATCTATTTAATATTAAAAAACGTAATCGTTTTGTATTTAATACCACTCTTACTGCTGGTCAATCAGCAGAACTTGATGAATTAAAAAAATTAGAAGGAATAATATTATTAAATGTGCCTTATTATTATACAGGAGCTGTAGGACAAGATTTGATATCTTTATTACTAAATAATACAGCTATTGCATTCTTACCTGCATGTGAACTAGATAAAAAACATTTTTATTGTCCAACAGTTATTTTTTATAAGAAACAAGGAGATAGTATAAAAATATCAACTGAAAATGGAATATTAGAAATAGAACAATTAATTTTGACATATGTTGTTTTTTAATAAACATCTTGCAGGACTTTAAAAACAGATGTAATAAAATATAGATTTTGAAATCTGAAAGAATTTAATAAATTTAAAAATATCATTTTTTAATCAATGATCAATAATTTTTACAAATTTTAAGGAGGTAAAAATAATGTTTAGAATTTTTAATAAAGATGTTATATCAAAAGAACTTTTCACAGTAAATTTATCACAACAAGAAGTTGATGTTGTGCTAGAGGGGGATCTATTTAAAGATCATCCAGAACTTAGCCCTCAAGCTTGTATAGTTGTAGAGCAAGATTATCCTTTTAGTTTCCCAACTTTTGATAGAGAAAAGAATACTATTAGAGAGATGTCACTTTATGAGAGATATAAGAACAGTCTATATGAGCTACAATTCAATGAAGTAGAATACAAGAATGATATTCTAACTCTTGAGGCTGGACAGTATGTAAATGAGGCTGGAGAGCTTATAACAGTTCCAAAGATTGAAGGAGTGAGAGTTGAATGGGATTGGAATACTCACACTTGGGAAGATAAAGCTACTAATTTAGAAGTTGTAGAAGCTCAGTATAAAGAATATGAGGGAATGGATACTCCATCAACTCTTGAGGAGATGAAGCAACAAGATCCTGCACTCGCTACAGAGTATTTAAACATGATGATAGAGCTAAGAGGACTAATCTATACATTAAGTGCATCTGAAGCTCAAGCAGTAGGATATACAGCTATACAACTTCCTACACCAAGCAAAGCATTAAAAGAATTTAAAGATAGATTTAAAAGAGTTTAAAGGAGATGGTATTTATGTCAGTAACTAGAGATATAAAAAAAATTCAAAAGGATATAGAAGAAATTAAAAGAGTTTTAGTAGGAGATGATAAAATGAACGAACTTGAGAAACAATATAGAGAGTATAAATTTTTTGCAGACACTAGAGGTATGAAAATGTTAGCTGATAGATCTTTAGTTGATGAATATAATGATTTTATGAGCAGATGTGAAGAAATTTTATTCTCAGATAACAAAATTGACACTTTTGCAGCTAGAATAGAGCTTCCAAAACCTTCAAGTGCACTAGAGGCATTTAAAAATAGATTTAACAAGTTTTTCTAATTAGATGAGTAAATGTATGCCTTAGAGGTTTAAAACACTTCTAAGGCTAAATTATAAGGTTTTATTTTAATTTCGGAGGGAGTATATGTATAAATTTAGTCAAAGAAGTTTAAATAACTTAAAAGGTGTAGATGAGAGACTTGTGAGACTGATGAAAGATGTTCTTTCAATCTCTCCTCACGATTTTGGAATCACTGAAGGGCTTAGAACAGTAGAAAAGCAAAGAGAATATGTCAGAACTGGAAAATCTCAAACTATGAATAGCTATCACTTGAAAGGTAGAGCAGTTGATATAGTAGTGTATAAAGATGGTAAAGCTAGCTGGAAACTAGATTATTATAGAGATATAGCAGATTTAGTTAAGAAGATAGCTGAGCACGATGGATTAAAAATAACTTGGGGAGGAGACTGGAAAACTCTTGTAGATGGTCCACACTTCCAAATTGAAAATTAAAAGGAGGAGGATGCTATGATACCGATTTTGGATGAGTTGCTAAAGATTGGGAATAAGTTTATTCCTGATAAGAACTCTCAAGTAGAATTTGAAAAAAAAGTGTTAGAGGCTAATCAAGAAATTATAAAGAGTAACAAACCTTTACTTGATAAAGTGATCCCTATTACTTTTCCTCTATGTGTATGGACTCTTGTAATCTACTCATTTGTACAACTTGCAGTTGGGTTATACTCTCTAAGAGAGAAAGGCACTTGGCTAGAGATCCCATTTCCCAAGGAGGTGTCACAACTAGCCTTTGTTTTTGCTTGTGGGCTTGTAGGAAAATGGAATATTAAAGAAATTTTCACAAGTAAGAAAGGGGATAAGTGATGTTAGAAAAGAATTTGAAAAATATAGCAGCTGTATGTGGAGCAGTACTAACAATAGGAACTTTCAGTATTAAAACTTATGATAGAATAGCTAGCATTGATGAGGGTATTAAGACGTTAAATAGAATGTCTATCATAGTAGAAGAACACAAAAAGTTTGTGACTGCAAATGTGGATTATGACATCGACTGGTGTTTGAATGAGATAGCTGAAGGCAGACAAGTGCCAAAAATCATGATTGACAAGCTTATATATATCAGAGATAACTTGACTGATAAATCTATCAACTACAAGCAAAAAATCAATATAGATTATATCGAGAGAAGGACAAACTATAAATAAAAAAGGCTGGGAGTTATTCCCAGCTATTTTTTTATTTATTATTTTTGTAAAATTTACATAATTCTAATATAGCTCTTGAAGTAGTTTTATACTTAGCTTTTAATTCTTCTAAAGTTTGGTCAATTAATTCAAACTCTTCAGGAGTGTATTTATATCCTAGAATTTTTTCTGTTTTTACTCCACTTCCAGCTTTACGTCCTGAACCTTCTCTTTTTCCACCTGCTGACATTTTTACCCCCTTAAAAAACTAATAGCAAGATATAATAAAACTATAAGAATAGCTATTAATTTTTTATAAATATTATTACTTTTATAACCTAAATAGGCACAAATTAAAACAGCTACAAATAGAACTTTATTTGACATATTATAATGAAAAAGGTATACTTATTGTAAGGGGTGGAGCTTTCGCTCCATTGCCCTCAAGAACTTAGAAGAACAGTTCTTTTATCAGAGATATTAGAGTGAGAATTAGGACGCTCCATTCTAGTATCTCTTTTATTTTTCCCTTTTTCATTTTCCACCTCCTCTTGTTTTGATAATTTATTATAACATTTTATTTGAAAAAAGTCAAGACTTTAATTTGAAATAAAGATTAAAAACTAAAAAATACACGTATAAACGTGTTTAAAAGACCTCGTAAAATTCAAAATACGAGGTTTTTGTATTGTTGGAAGTAAATTAATAAGGCTAAATGTGTAAAAAAGCTAATTCTTTAAAATAGAATAGGAGAAAAGGGAATATAAATAAAAAAAGCTACTAAATAAATTAGCAGCTCTTTTGGAAAAATTCTTCATGAAAATATTTAGTTTTGGTATTTATATTATAACATATTTTAAAACAAAAACAGGGAATTTCTTCCCTGCTTTTTTGAGGTCATATATATGAAAAAGTTACTATTTTTTTAGTGTAGACAACAAATAGCCAACATTGATTTTTTTAAAAAAAGAAATTATAATAGTTTATGTTAAATTTGTATAATTTTACAAGAATTTATTGAGCAGATTTTAAAAACTTGCATTTTAATTAAATAAAAAAAGTTACCCTAAATTAATAATCTAATTTAGAATAACTCTTCTTATTTCTCTATAATATGTGTATGGACTCCTGTAAAATGATCATCGTGGTAGTGATCTGATCCTACTCCATTAACATGGTAATGACTTGTAGTATATGATATTTGAACTTTATCATTTATTGGATTTTTTCCTATATAGCACTCAATATTAAAAATATTCTTTAGATTTTCTCTATTTAAAACTTGTTCTGGTGTTCCCTCTTCAATAAGTTTACCATCTTTTAATATATAGATATAATCACAAAATATAGCAGCAACATTAAGATCATGAAGAGCAGCAATTACATTTTTATCCAAATGCTTAATTAAATGTAAAAGTTGTAGTTGATATCCAATATCCAAATGGTTAGTAGGCTCATCAAGTATCAATATAGGCGTATCCTGTGCTAATGCTCTAGCAATTAAAACTCTCTGTTTCTCTCCACCAGATAATTCATTAAAATTTCTACCTATATAGTTTTCCATGCCAACTTTTTTTAACATAGTTAAAGCGATCTCTCTATCATTATTGGAGTAATTTTCAAATATGCTTTTATGTGGGTATCTTCCCATTTCTACTATCTCTTCAATACTGAAATCAAAATCTTCTCTATCCTCTTGAGATAAAACAGCTATCTTTTTAGCTCTCTCTTTTCCATTTATACTTTTAATACTTTTTCCATTAATAAAAATATCTCCACTATTTGGAGTCAACACCCCATAGATATTTTTTAATAGTGTTGATTTTCCAGCTCCGTTAGGACCGATTATACCTATAAACTTTTTTTCAGGAAATTTTATTGATATATCATTTAAAATACTTTTATCCTTTGTTTTATAAAATAGATTTTTAACTTCTACCATTTTTACCTCCAAAAGAGAAACTCTTTATTCCAATCATAGATAGGAAAAAAGGACCTCCGATAATAGATGTTATTATTCCAATAGGTATATCTCTCGGTGGAAAAATTGTACGAGCTATTGTATCACATAAGATTAAAAATATTGCTCCAACTAAAATTGAAAGGGTTAAAAGCTTTCTATGTGAGCTACCACAAAAATATCTACAAATATGTGGAACTATCAGACCTATAAAGCCGATTGAACCTGTAAGAGCAACTAAAATAGAGATTAAAATAGTAGATGAAAGGATAATAATTGTTTTTATTCTTCCTATATTCATTCCCACCATTTTTGCTGTATTATCTCCTAAAAGTAAGATATCCAATGATTTAGATAGAAGTAGAGAAAGTACAAAGACAATAGCTAATGCAAGAAATGGTATCAATAACTCTCCCCATTTTGCTCTACCTAAACTTCCCATACTCCAAAATACTGCTGATCTTACTTGATTTGAGTTTTTAGCTGAGTAAACTAAGATATTTGTTATAGATGAAAAAATAGTTGAAACAGCTAAACCAGTTAATATTAATCTAACTGTTGAGATATTCTTTCCATTTTCAGTTCCAATTATAAAGACAATTATTCCACAAGTGATAGCTCCAATAAAAGCTCCCCCTGTAATTCCTAACATACCTATAGTTGCTCCACCAAAAATAATAACTGCTACTGCTCCAGCAGATGCTCCAGAGGAGATACCTAAAATGTATGGATCAGCTATGGGATTTTTAGTTATACACTGCATTAATACTCCAGATATTGCAAGTCCTCCCCCTGTAATTGCAGAAAGCAATACTCTTGGAACTCTTATCTCCCAAATGATAGCCTCTATATTTTTTTTCCAAGTAGGAGAAAAAATTTCTCTATTTAAAATTCTATTGCTTAAAAACTGATATACATTTTTTATGGAGATATAGCTACTTCCAAAGGAAACTCCTATTAAGATACTGAAAACTAATAACACTAAAAGAGATAAAAAAATTATTTTATATCTTTCTTCTCTTATCTTCATCAGTTTTCATTTCCGTAAAACATATTATATAGTTTTTCAACTGCTCTTGAGTTTCTTATTCCTGGAGCTAAATCAATAAGTCCAATCTTATAGATTCTATTATTTTTTATAGCATCTATATCTTTTAAAGCTGGACTATTTTTTAAGAATTTAATCTTTTCATCTCCTGTGATTCCAGAATAATACTCTGTTACAACTATAATTTCAGGATTTTTTTGAACAATATCCTCAAATGAAACAGTAGCATAGTCTTGTCCTAGATCTTTATAGATATTTTCTCCACCAGCAAGTTCAATAAGATTATTAGGTAATCCTGATCCCCCAACAAAGGCTTCTCCCTCTCCTGAATCATAGATTAATACTCTAGGTTTATTCTCTATATTTTTAGTTTTATCAGTTACACTTTTAACTTCAGCTTTCATCTTAGCTATAACTTTTTCAGCTCTTTCAGGGACTTCAAATATTCTTCCTAAAAGTATAAAATCACTATACACACTTTCAATAGTAGCATCTGGAGCTAATCCACTAGAGATAAAAGGAACTATTCCTCTCTCTACTAACTCATCTAATGATCCTGTTGTTTCCTCTGCTATTGATTGTTCCCAACCAGATACAAAGTCAACTTCTGTTGCTATAAATGATTCTTTAGATATTGAATGTTGTCCCTCACCTAATTGTAGTTCAGGTATTTTATCATATGCCTCTTTGTATTCTGGCAAAATCTCCTCATTTAATAAGGCTGTTCCTGTCATCTTATCTTCTAAACCAAGAGCTAAAAGAGTTTCTGTCATAAATTGTGCTAAAGTTACAGCTCTTTGTGGAGATTTAGTGACAGTTATCTCTTTTTTATATACTCCATCATCAAAGGTATATTTAATTGGTTCATAGGCAAAAACATTTAATGAACCTAATATTAAACCTCCTATTATTATTTTCTTTAAATTCATAATTCTCCTTTAAAATATTAAATAGAGCTGTAACAAATATGTTCAGCTCTTTCTTAAATAAATATTAGTACTTTCTTAAATCTAGCTCCTCAAATTCAAAAAACTCTTTTCTTAAATATGTATGAACTTTATTTATAACCTTTTGAATATCTTGAGTAAGATTTCCTAATACCCTAACTATAAATCCATTTTTCTCAAGAAGAGAGATTCCAAATTTCACATCTAAATTTAGATTTTTTGTTTCCTCTCTCACTCTCTTTATCAGCTCTTTATCTACTCTCTCATCAATTACTACCATTGTTCCAAAATTTTTATATCCCTCAAGAATACCAAAACTTTGTACCTCATAATCTTTAGGTGTAATTTTTAGATTATCTAAATAGATTAACTCTCCATTTAGATAAAGATTTGTTTTTATTCTAGCACTTGTATATTGAAAGAGCTTTCCATCAGGTGACCAACCAGCAGTTATACCATCAGAATATATAAGAGTTGCTCCTTCTTCTAAATATATATCTGTGCTTTGCTCATATACTGCATCTTTATACAATATTACACTATCATTTATAAACTCAAGTTTACTATTTTTTTCAAGTTGCAGATTAGTATATTGCTTTGAAGGGATACCATTTTCACTTTTATAGATCTTACTAGATGCTTGAGTAGTTAAAATAGCTTGGCTACCTTCCTCTAATTTTAATCTATTTTCATAATACTCTCCCTCAATATATCCTCCACCAAGTTGAATAAGATAGTAACATGGGATAGTATCATCATCTAAATATATAGCTGGAGAGATCTTAGCTGCTCCCACTGTATAACTTTTCTTTGCTCCTGTTCTTCTAGGAGTTTTTTGTAAAATAAGTTCAGTATAACCAGCAAGATTGTTTTTTCCTAAATCATCTATTGTGATTTTTTCTCTCATCTATTTAAGCCCCTCTAAAAGACAATTAGATTTAATCCAATCAATAACTCTATTTACTCCCTCATCTGTTTTAAGATTTGTAAATATAAAGTCTTTCTCTTTTCTAAAAACTTTTGTATCCTCTCTCATTACATCAAGATTTGCCCCAACATATGGTGCTAAATCTATCTTATTTATAATGAACATATCACTTTTAATCATTCCTTGTCCAGCTTTTCTAGGAATTTTCTCCCCTTGAGCCACGTCAATTATATAGATTGAAAAATCTACTAAATCAGGACTGAAAGTAGCTGCTAGATTATCTCCTCCACTTTCAAGGAAGATTATATCTAAATCATCAAATCTACTTTTTAATTCATCTATTGCAGCAAAGTTCATAGAGGCATCTTCTCTTATAGCTGTATGAGGACAACCTCCAGTTTCTACTCCAATTATTCTATCTTCAGGTAAAACAGAGTTTTTCACCATAAACATAGCATCTTCTTTTGTATAAATATCATTAGTTATAACAGCAATCTTGTAATCATTTGCCATCATTCTAGTAACTCTCTCTATTAGAAGTGTCTTCCCTGAACCTACTGGTCCTCCAACACCGATTATTACTGGTTCTTTCATTACCTCTCCTTTTTTTCTATCTCCTTTGCTCCCATACAAAAAGATCTTTATAGGGAGCAGAGGAAATTAATTTTAAGACATAAACAATCTAAATACTAATTCTTCGTGATTTATTTGAGATATTTCTAACCCTGGAACTGTCAATCCAAAATCTTCATCTTTCAGATTCATTATCTCTAACAGTAATTTTTCAAATATAGGGAAAAACTCCTGCATTAAAATAAGTCCATCCTTTTGTCCTAGAGGGATAGCTCTTACTCCATTTTGAATTAAAGTTGAGATTGTACTATACATATAATATAGAATAGTATCTTCAACAGATATTTCCAAATAATTCAAAAGAATAGCAGTGGCAATACTAGGATGTCCAAAAGATAGTTTTTTTCTGATTCTATCTCCATACTCTTTTAAAAGAGGTATATCATAAAGCTCTAAATAGGTTTTAATCATTCTTTGTCCAATTAGTTTAGCTCCATCTCTACTCTCTTTTGAACTGTTTTGTACAGTGATTTTTCTATCTAGTTCCCAAATATCATCTATCTTATTCTCTTTTAATTTTTCAAAAACTATTCTCATAGCAAAACCATCATTATATATAAATTGATGTTTAAGATATGATAGTAACCAAACTTTTAGAGTAGCAGTGTCTTTTATCTCTCCATCTCTTAAATATGTCTCCATACCAAAAGAGTGGTTAAAAGAACCTACTGGAAAGTTTGAGTCACAAATTTGCATAACATTTAAAATTTTCATATTAATGGCTGTGGTCCACATGTCTAAATGCCTGCTTTAATTTCATATTTTTTCTTTCAAAATTTACTTGTAGATCTTGTAGGAATTTTTCTACTAAGTAATCATATTGAATAATTATCTTACCATCTTCAATTTGAACTGGTAAATGTTTATTTCCAAGGTTGTGTGCTACCTCTCCCATCTCATTTATATCTCTAGGAGTAATAACAATAACATCATCTTCTTTTACAGAGATAACTACCATATTATGACCATCATTAAAAAGAATATCTCCATCTCTCATTTCACTACCCTTTGGTAAAGAAATTCCATACTCATGTCCATGATCTGATGTCACTCTTAAAACTCTTTTTAAAAGTTCATCACTTTCTAAGTAGATTCTCTCTACATGACAGTGTATATCTTCCATATCCTTTATATTTCCAAGAATTTTATCTAATATCATCTTTTTACCTTCCTTAAATTAGAATAAGAAATATTTTTGTGCCATTGGTAATTCTTTTAATGGCTCACAAGTGATTAACTCTCCATCTACTCTTACATCATATGTTTGAGGATCAACAGTGATATTTGGAGTTGCATTGTTTAGTTTCATATCTTTTTTAGTTAAAGTTCTATGTCCTCTAACTGGTAGAACTATCTTATTCAATCCTAGTTTATCTTTGATTCCATCTTCATAAGCATAAGTTGAAACAAATGTTATAGATGTGCTTCCAATAGCTTTTCCATACCCTCCAAATTGATTTCTCATAATCATTGGTTCAGGTGTAGGAATTGTTGCATTGGCATCTCCAACAACTGCTTGAGCTACCATTCCACATTTTACTACCATTTTAGGTTTTACTCCAAAGAAAGCAGGTTCCCAAATAACTAAGTCAGCATATTTACCAACTTCAATAGAACCTACATATTCAGAGATTCCATGAGCTAGAGCAGGGTTAATTGTGTATTTAGCAATATATCTTTTAGCTCTATTGTTATCACAATACTCCTCATCTCCCTCTAAAATTCCTCTTTGTAGTTTCATTTTATGAGCTGTTTGCCAAGTTCTCATTACAACCTCTCCAATTCTTCCCATTGCAAGAGCATCAGAACTCATAATACTTAAAGCTCCCATATCTTGAAGAATATCTTCAGCAGCTATTGTTTGCTCTCTAATTCTTGAATCAGCAAAAGCTAAATCTTCAGGAACTTTAGGGTCTAAGTGATGACAAACCATTAACATATCTAAGTGTTCAGCTATTGTGTTAACTGTAAAAGGTTTAGTAGGGTTAGTTGATGCTGGTAGTACATTGTTAAATGATGCCATTCTAACGATGTCAGGTGCATGTCCTCCCCCTGCTCCCTCTGTATGGAAAGTATGAATTACTCTATCTTTTATTGCATCAATAGTATCTTCAACAAATCCAAATTCATTTAGTGTATCAGAGTGTAGTGCAACTTGAACATCATATTTATCTGCACATTTTAGTGCATTGTCAATAGCTGATCTTGTAGCTCCCCAGTCTTCATGAACTTTTAAACCGATAGCTCCAGCTTCTATTTGCTCCTCATTAGGACCTTCAACAGCTCCACTTCCCTTTCCAAAGAAACCGAAGTTAATAGGGAATCCTTCTGCTGATTCTAACATTTTATGAATATGCCATGCTCCCGGAGTTGAAGTAACAGCTTTTGTTCCTTCAGCAGGTCCTGTTCCTCCTCCTATAAGAGTTGTAAGTCCTCCACTTAAAGCAGTTTCAACTATTTCAGGTGTAATATAATGAACATGAGTATCAATTCCTCCAGCTGTAACTATTGTTCCCTCTCCAGCTATAACTTCAGTACTTGCAGATACAATAAAATCTACATTATCCATCATATCTGGGTTTCCACCTTTACCGATAAATTTGATTTTTCCATCTTTTATACCGATATCAGCTTTATATACTCCTGTGTAGTCAAGAATAACTGCATTTGTGATTATTGTATCAACAACTTTTTCATTATCTCTCATCTCAACAGGGTTAAGTCCCATTCCAGCTCTTAGAGATTTTCCTCCACCAAATTTACACTCTTCTCCATAAGTAGTGTAATCTTTTTCTATTCTAATAAAAAGCTCCGTATCTGCTAGTCTTATACTATCTCCAGTAGTTGGACCATACATAGAAGCATATTGTTTTCTTCCTATTTCAAAGCTCATTTCTCCTCCTAGTCTAATGCTCCGTTTACTTTATCATTTAATCCATAAACTTTTCTATTTCCTGCTATATCAATAAGTCTAATCTCTTTTTCATCTCCAGGCTCAAATCTTACAGCAGTTCCAGCAGCTATGTCCAATCTCTTTCCATAAGCTTTTGCTCTATCAAATTCAAGAATTGGATTTACTTCATAAAAGTGAAAGTGAGATCCTATTTGTATAGCTCTATCTCCTCTATTTATAACTCTCAATGTAATAGCTTCTTTTCCAGCATTACAAACTATTTTATCTTTTCTTAAAATATATTCTCCTGGTTTCATTTTTCCTCCTATTCAATTGGATCTTTAACACTTACAAGTTTTGTTCCATCTGGGAAAGTTGCTTCAACTTGTACAGTTTCTATCATCTCTGGCACACCTTCCATTACATCATCTCTAGTAAGGATAGTTCTTCCAAAGCTCATTAATTCTTCAACACTTTTTCCTTCTCTAGCTCCTTCCATCAATTCATCAGTAATCAATGCAATAGCCTCTGGGTAGTTAAGTTTTAAACCTTTATTTTTTCTTCTTCTAGCTACTTCAGCAGCTACAACTATAAGAAGTTTTTCTTTTTCTCTAAGAGTTAATTTCATATTTCCCTCCATTTTTTTAGTTTTTACCATTAAATATTATATTATAATTTTTTTTCCTTGTATATATTTTTTTATAGTAACATAGACAATTTTATAGAAAGTTTATGCAAAAAAATAGGAGCTTT
>OGRS01001106.1_pt1 | contig 18628 bp, 15 predicted proteins | sample 1553561 | NCBI WGS metagenome assembly OGRS01 (sample SAMEA2580103, study PRJEB22360) | human gut metagenome | biome: human gut; feature: human-associated habitat; material: faeces | place: Denmark | collected 2008/2010
AGTCCACTGCCCTGGCTGCCGGCACCGCTGCCGACGTGATGCAGGTCAACTGGAACTGGCTGTTCCAGTACTCCGGCAAGGGTCAGAGCTTCGTTAACCTGAACGATTACTCCGATGTGCTGGATCTGACCCAGTTCCCCTCTAGCGCTCTGGATGCCTGCACTGTGGCTAATTCCCTGCAGGCTGTTCCCGTCGCTATGGCCGGCCGTATTTACTACTGGAACATGGCAACCTTCAAGAAGGCTGGCCTGGACCACTACCCCACTACTGAGCAGGAGCTGCTGGACGCCGCCAAGACCTTCCAGGAAAAGCTGGGCGATGACTACTATCCGCTGGCTGCCGGCCCGCTGGACCGCATGATCATGATGACCTTCTACCTGGAAAGCAAGTACGGCGAGCCCTGGGTTACCGACAGCACCCTGAACTACACCGTTGAGCAGCTGCAGGAAGGTCTGGAATGGATTCAGAGCCTGGAAGATAACCACGTGATGCCCGACCTGAAGACCATGAACGCCGCCGGCGATAAGACCATCACCGATGGTCAGGCCTGGATCACCGGCAAGTACGCCGGCATCTTCACCTGGGACTCCAGCGCACTGAGTGCAAGCCAGAACCTGCCCGACGACGCTGAGTACGTTGTTGGCGACGAAATCAAGTGGGGCGAGGCTGCCAACGGCGGTTTTGCCAAGGTTTCCATGGGTATGGCTATTACCCAGAGCTGCGAGCATCCTGTTGAGGCTGCTGCCCTGATCAACTTCATCCTGAACGAAAAAGAGGGCGCTTCCATCATGGGCACCCAGTGCGGCATGGTTTGCTCCAAGGCCGGCCAGGAATACGCCAAGGAAGCCGGTGCTGTCAACGAGCTGATTCTGGAAGCCAACACCAAGGTTATGGCTTTTGTTGACCAGCCGTTCGACCCCTGCTACGAGAGCACTTCCCTGAAGGACGAGACCAATGGCGTGTACGGCGATGTGTTTGAAGGCTTCAGCTACGATCAGTATGATTCCGCCGAGGCTGCCCAGATCCTGTACGATGGCATCTGCGAAGCACTTGCCTAATCCCCGTTTTCATACTTAACCTTACACATCAGCAAGGCTGGCCCCGGCCCCATGGCGGTGGGGCCAGCCCTTTATTATGTAACAAGGAGGTTTCCTTTATGAGCGCACCTGCTGCCAAGACAGTGACCCGCACTCCTTTCAAAAAATGGTGTGATGAAAACGTTGGCCTTTTGTTCCTGATTCCCTGGATCATTGGTTTTGTGGTGTTCAAGCTGTATCCGTTTGCCACTTCCCTGTTCTACAGCTTTACGGATATGAACTTCTTTGACGGCATTACCAAGTACGGCCTGATGAACTACATCTACATTTTCACCAACAAGAAAACGCTGACCTCGTTCATCATTACCTTCCGTTATGCCCTCATCACCGTTCCCCTCAAGCTGATTTTTGCTTTGTTCATCGCTTACATCCTGAACTTCAAGATCAAGTGCGTCAACCTGTTCCGCACCATCTACTACATTCCCTCCATCCTGGGCGGCTCTGTTGCCATTGCCGTTCTGTGGAAGGCCCTGTTCAAAGAGGATGGCATCATCAACATGCTGCTCTCCTTTATCGGCATTCAGGGGCCCAGCTGGCTGGCTGACCCCGATTACGCCATGGTCGTTATCATTGTGCTGCGTGTATGGCAGTTCGGCTCCGCCATGGTGCTGTTCCTTGCCGCATTGAAGGGCGTTTCGGTCGACCTGTACGAAGCCGCCACCATCGACGGTGCTTCCAAGACCCGCCAGTTCTTCTCCATCACCGTGCCGATGATCACCCCCGTTATCTTCTACAACCTCGTTACCCAGATTGCTCAGGCGTTCCAGGAATTCAACGGCCCCTACATTATCTTTAATAATGGCGGCCCCCGCGGTTCCGTCACGCTGGTTTCGCTGCTGGTTTACAACTATGCGTTCAAGAGCAACGAAATGGGTATGGCCTGCGCCATGGCCTGGGTCATGTTCATCATCATCGCCCTGCTCACTGTCATCGCATTTGGCAGCCAGAAGCATTGGGTCTACTATGCTGACTGATTGAAGGAGGAATTGATTTATGGGTATGAAAGCACGCGCCAATGTGGCAACCTTCTTCAAGTATTTTGTTCTGATTTTGATGGGCTTTATCATGGTGTACCCGCTGCTGTGGATGGTGGGTTCCACTTTTAAGACCAACGCCGAAATCTTTACCAGCCTTTCCCCGTTTACCACGCACCCCACCCTGGATGGCTATTATAACGCTGTGACCAAAACTTACGGCGGCGATATCACCATCTGGCGTGCATTCCTGAACACCTACAGCTACGTTATCCCCAAGGTTGTGTTCACTGTTATTTCTTCTGTCATTGCTGCTTACGGTTTCAGCCGTTTCAAGTTCAAGGGCCGCGATTTCCTGTTCGGCGTTATGATCATGACGCTGTTCCTGCCGCAGGTTGTTCTGAACGTTCCGCAGTACATGATGTACAACAAGTTTGACTGGATCAACAACCCCCTGTACCCCGCCCTGTGGGTGCCTTCCCTGTTTGCTACCGAGACCTACTTCGTCTACCAGCTGGTGCAGTTCATGCGCAGCATCCCGCACGACCTGGACGAAGCCGCCGCCATTGACGGCTGTGGCCCGGTCAAGATCCTGTACAAGATCATCTGCCCCATGCTCAGTCCCTCTCTGGTCGCCTGTGCGCTGTTCCAGTTCATGTGGAGCTGCAACGACTTTATGGGTCCCCTGCTTTACGTTACTACCCCGCGCAAATACCCCATGGCAATCTTTGTTAAGCTGTCTATGGACAGTACCAGTGAAGGCATTCAGTGGAACCGCATCCTTGCCTTGTCCCTGATTTCCATTATCCCGCAGCTGCTGGTTTTCTTTGCCGCTCAGGATTCCTTTATTGACGGCATTGCCGCTGGCAGTGTAAAGGGCTAAGCTTCAAGTTTTTTCCAAAACTTTTGATCTTTTTGCGCCCAAACCACCACACAGGCTGCCCCGTACCGCTGCAAAAGGGGTACCGGGCAGCTTTTATTTTGAAAACTCCGGCCACTGGCTTTTCTCGCTTTTGGCCGTTCCTAATATTCAGGATGCAACCGGAATAAAAAAGCTTTCCGCTGTATTCCGGCACATGATGGTGCCTTTTCTGCTGATCCCTTTGCATCGCTCTCCCCTGCCCTGCTTATCCGTTAGGGGCAAAACAAAAGCGGCTGCCTGTTGGCAGCCGCCGGGGGTTGTGGTTTTGTGCTGTAACATTTTTGGCCTTATTTTTCCGGTTTGTTTACCCGCTTGAAATATTGGCGGTACTGCTGGGGCGAAAGCCCTGTGGCATCTTTGAACACCCGCCGGAAATGCGCGCTTGTCATAAAGCCTGTCTTTTCCGCCACGCTGGAAATGCTTTCGTTGGTCTTTTCGATCATGTTCTGCGCCGCTTTGATGCGTACGCCGTTGATGTATTCGATCAGGCTCAGGTTGATGGTCTTTTTGAACAGACGGCTGAGGTAATACGGGCTGATGTAGAACTGATTGGCAATGCTTGTCAGGGTCAGCTTCTCGGCGTAATGCTCCGCAATATAGCCTTGGATCTGACTGACGATGCGGTTGGTCACCCGGCCGCTGTCGCCCCCCAGCTCATGCTGGTTTTCGCACATCTTTTTCAGCTGCAACAGCAGCGTGGCCAGCAGCATTTTGCGGGTCACAGCGCTTTCGGGGTTGTTTTCGTCCTGCATCTGGATCAGCTGCTGCAGGATGGAGTAGATATAGTTCTGCTGCTTAACCGTGATGTTGCTCAGCAGGTGGTTGTTCTCCTCGCTCATAAAGCTGAACAGGTCAATCTCCGGGAAAGCCCCGCTGATCTCCTGCAGATACTCGCGGCTGAAATTGCACACAATGCGGCTGGTGGGGCCATCCCCTACCGAACCCGTCTTGTGGATCTGGTTTTCCCCAATCAGGATCACATTGCCTGCATTGACGATATAGGCGGAATCCTCAATAAAATAGCGCCGCGCGCCTTCCACTTCATAATACAGTTCATATTTGTGGTGCGTGTGAAAACTTCCCATATCGTAGCTATGCTCGCGGTCGATCATATCGATATAAAAGTCCACATGGGGGGAATAGGTATATTCCTTGACCATCCTGTTCAAACCTCCCGCCACGCCCCGCCCAAGCATTTTTGCCAGTTTTAGGGCAGAACGCGCTTCAATTTTGTTGATTTATTTCATATTAACACATTTCTTGTTGAATTTCAAAACTTTTTTCATTTTTTATGGAGGAAATTATCGTATGAAACTCGCTCTCGTTCGTGCCTGTACCCGCAGCGCCTGTTTTGAGCTGCAAAACAACACCTGCTATACCGCCCCTGCCCCGTTCCGGGTTCAGCTGAACGGCCAGACTGTGCTGGAAGCCTGCGGCACCAACGTGTTCAGCGTGTTCAGCCTGGAACCCGGCAAAACCTACCACCTGGAAGTGCTTGCCACTGATGGTGATACCGGTACACTGGACTTTGCCACCGCGGCGGAAAGCTTTTTTGTAGATGCTTCCCGCTATGGCCTGGTGAATGACGGCGTGACCGACAACACCGCCTTTTTGCAGGCTGCGCTTTCCACCTGCCCGCCGGGCGGCACGGTGTATGTGCCCGCCGGTACTTACCGCACCCAGAGCCTGTTTTTGTGCAGCAACACCACCCTGTACCTGGAAAAAGGCTGCACCCTGCTGGGCGGCACCGACCGCCGCGAATATCCCATCCTGCCTGGTGTGCTGCCCTGCGCCGATGAGCAGCACGAAGCCTATCTCGGCGGCTGGGAAGGAAACCCGCTGGACTGCTTTGCCGGTTTGATCAATGTCATCAATGTCGAAAATGTGACCATCACCGGCCAAGGCTGCATCAACGCCAACGCCGACAACGGCGACTGGTACCAGCACACCAAGGTGAAACTTATCGCCTGGCGGCCGCGGCTCTTCTTTACCAGCAAAGCCAAGAATGTGACCCTGCACGGTGTGGAGGTGTGCAACAGCTTCTCCTGGACCATCCACCCCACCTACTCGGACGGGGTGAACATCCTGCAGCTGCAGATCCACAACCGTGCCGACAGCCCCAACACCGACGGCATTGACCCCGAAAGCTGCAAGAATGTGAACATCATCGGTGATTCCATCCATGTTGGCGATGACTGCATCGCCCTCAAGTCCGGCAAACTCTTCCTTGGCACGGTGATGCATACCCCCTGTGAGAATGTGACCATCCGCAACTGCAACCTGAACCGCGGCCATGGCGGCCTGGTTATTGGCAGCGAGATGAGCGGCGGCGTGAAAAATGTGGTGATGACCCAGTGCCTGATGGACCACACTGACCGCGGCCTGCGCATTAAGACCCGCCGCGGTCGCGGCAAGAACGCCGTGATCGACGGGCTGGTGTTCCGCAACGTGGAAATGCGCCATGTGCTGACCCCATTCGTCATCAACATGTTCTACTTCTGTGACCCGGACGGCAAGAGCGACTATGTGCAGAGCCATGAACCCCTGCCGCTGGACGATGCTACCCCCCGCCTGGGCAGCCTGACGATGGAAAACATCACCGCCACCGACGCCGAGTATGCAGGCTGCTGGTTCAGCGGTCTGCCGGAGCAGCCGGTTGAAAAAGTGGAGATGAACAATGTCAGCATCTCCTTTGCCGAAAACGCCGGGGCTGGCCACGCCGCCATGATGTGCGGTGCCGCCGAATGCAGCAAGCTGGCGATCTGGGCCGAAAACGTGAAGGAGATTCACTTCCACAATGTCAAGCTGGAAGGCTATGCAGGCGAACGCCTGAACTTTATCAACGTTGGCAGCTTTAAGGAGGATTAAGCCATGACCCATGAAGAGATTTTGACCACCCTGGGCAATTATGTGGATCATCTGATTGCCGGCAGCTCTGCCGAAGCCCCACTGTGGAACATTGAAAAGGTGCGCAGCGGCAAGCCCAATAAATGGAACTATGTGGACGGCTGCATGATCACCGCCTGCCTGAGCCTGTACAAGACCACCGGGGATGAAAAGTTCCTGAAGTTCTCCCGCGATTTTGTAGACTACTTTGTCAAGGATGGCGGCGAGATCTACACCTTTGACGCCAACGAGCATAACCTGGACAACATCAACCAGGGCAAAAACCTGTTTTTCCTGGTTGATTTGACCGGCGAACAGCGCTACCGGGATGCCATCAACACCATCCGCGCCCAGCTGGACACCCAGCCCCGCACCAAGGATGGCAATTTCTGGCACAAAGCCATCTACCCGTGGCAGGTTTGGCTGGACGGCACCTATATGGCGCAGCCATTCTACATGGAATACGAGACCCGCTACAACGGCATGAAGGGCTGCCAGGACAGTTATAAGCAGTTCATGAACATCAAAAAGTACATGCGAGACCCCAAAACCGGCCTGTACTACCACGGCTATGATGAAAGCCGCCAGATGTACTGGGCCGATCCTGTAACCGGCTGCAGCGCAAACTTCTGGCTGCGCGCCATGGGCTGGTTCCTGGTTGCCATGGTGGATGTTCTGGAGCGCATGGACGAGCAGATGTATTACGAATACCGCGCCATCATGGCTATGTTCAAGGAAGCAGTGGAGGCCATGATCCAGTTCCAGGATGCCGAGACCGGCATGTTCTGGCAGGTCATTGATAAAGCCGGCGTACCGGGCAACTATCTGGAAACCTCCGGCAGCTCCCTGTTCGCTTACGCCGTGCTCAAAGGCGTGCGGCTGGGCTACCTGCCCAAGCGGTTCCGCGCTTACGGCGAAAAGGCATTCTATGGCACCTGTGACAAATACCTGGGCGTGAACGATAAGGGCGAGCTGCAACTGTCCGGCATCTGCCTGGTAGCCGGTTTGGGCGGCGCCACCCGCCGCGATGGCAGCCTGGAATACTATTTCAGCGAGCCAGTTGTGGAAAACGACGCCAAGGGCGTCGCCCCCCTGCTGCTGGCCTATACCGAAATGATCATCCAGTAAGGAGGTTCCGCTGTTATGGCCATATTTACCGTTGGTGCCCGCCTGCATGATTACGGTAAGGGCACGCCCGATGAGCTGTTTGGCAAGGTTTCCGCAGACGGGTTTGCCTGCGTGCAGCTGGCCTACAAAAAATGCGTGCCCGGCGTTGCCAGCTATGCGGACGTTACCCCGCAGCTGGTGCAGAGCACGCTGGAAGCACAAAAGAAGCACAACATCGCTGTTGCCGTGCTGGGCACCTATGTGGAGCTTGCCATCGCGGACGAAGTGCAGCGCAGCGCCAACGCAGCGGATTTCAAAAGCCAGCTGGCCGTGTGCAAGGCGCTGAACGCGGGCTGCATTGGCACCGAGACCACCGGCATGCACAAGCAGCCCGCCGGCACCACCCGCGAGCAAGCCCAATATATGCTCTGCAAAAGCCTGGAAACCATTCTGCCGGAAGCTGAGCGCCTTGGCGTGACCGTTGCCATTGAGCCCGTTGTTGGCGACAGCACCAACACCCCGCAGGCAGCGCGGCACATCCTGGATATGATGCAAAGCCCCGCGCTGGGGGTCATCCTGGACATGAGCAACCTGGTCAGCTTTGAGGGCAAGGACAACCAGCAGCCCCTGTGGGACGCCATGGGCGAGCTGCTTGGGGACAAAATCAAGGCCGTACACTTTAAGGGCAAGGACTTTGCGCCGGACGGCACCATGCTGCACACCAGCCTGGAAGATTCCTGCACCGATTACGCCGGTGCCTTTGCCATGCTGCGCACCCTGCCGCAGCCGTTGCCCGTTCTGCGCGAGGAAGCCGTGCCCGCCCGTGCTGCCAGCGATATTGCTTTTATCAGACAGTTTTTCTAAGGTGTAATGCCGCTTCTTTTTGCCCCACCGGACCGGAGTATTTGCACTGATACCATGGAAGCCTTTTTGTGAAAGGAACCGATTCAATATGGAATGCAAGCTTGTAACCGTTGCCGTGGATGGCAGCGCTGAATTTACCACCCTGACCGCCGCTGCTGCCGCGCAGGACCCCGCCCAGCCGCTTCACTTTGTGCTGGGGGCCGGGACCTATTATGAACGCCCGTTTTTGGAACTGGCGGATTACATCATCACCGGTGCCGGGATGGGGCAGACCGTGATCTCCGCCGGGGCCGCCGGGCGCGACCCCTGGCCTGGCGAGGAGCGCACCGGTACCTTTCGCAGCCAGACGCTTTTCCTTGGCGGCGGCAGCGCCCGGCTGGAGCACCTGACCGTGGAAAACACCGCCGGTGATGGTGCGGACCGCGGCCAGGCGCTGGCGGTATATGCCGATGCCAGCCGTGTGTGCATGGTGGATGTTTCCCTGCACGGCAACCAGGATACGCTGTTCACCGCTCCCCTGCCGCTGGCCGTGCGGCAGAAAAACGGCTTCCGCGGTCCGCGGGAGAACACGCCCCGGCTGGACACCAAACAATACTACCGTGACTGCGAGATTTCCGGCAACATTGATTTCATTTTCGGCGGGGCCAACGCGGTGTTTGACCATTGCCGCATTGTGCCCGTTGCCCACCGCGGCGTTACCAGCTATATTGCCGCCGCCAGCACGCCGCAGGGCAAGCCGGGCTACCTGTTTGCCAACTGCACCGTGCAGGGCAACAGCCCCGCAGGCAGTGTCTATCTGGGCCGCCCGTGGCGGCAGTATGCCCGCGTGTACTGGCTGGACTGCAATTTAAGCGATGAGATCATCCCCCTTGGGTGGGACAACTGGTCCGACCCCGCCAACGAGGAAACCGTTCGCTTTGGCGAGTATGGCTCCAAAGGCCCCGGTGCCCCCAAAGCAAGCCCCGCCCGCGCCGGTTACGCCGCCCTGAATGATGAAGCCTCCGCCCAGGAAATGCGCGCCATGCTGGCTGAATTCCGGGCCTACTTCGCTGCAGAAGCGTAACACGCTCTTTGCGGAGCCGCCAATTATAACATTCCACCTCCTCCTAAGGCAACACCGCACAACGAATGATTTTATGTTTCTCCGCGGCGGGGTGAGAGCATCCCGCCCTACTGGTATTTTAGAAGGTTAGCCGCGCAGAATAAAATGTTCTGTAGGGAATGGTCTTGACCGTTCCGGGGCCTTGTCCAAATCTGGCATAATGAGATTTGTGATCGGACCCGTCCGGCGGCCAGAGGGCTGGCCGCCCCACTTTCTCCTACCGCCCTGCTACCCACACTCAGGATATAACAACAGCCCCGGTTCTGCAAACGCAGAACCGGGGCTGTAATACTTAAGGCAGCACCGCACAATTCCCGCCTGACGGCTTAAGCACCGCTCCGGCGGCTGCGGCACGGCATCTGCGTTGCCAAAATGCTCGATAATGTCGGGTTGCGGTACCCGCATCGTGCTTCGGGGGCAAAAGCCCCTCGCACTCTGCGACCGCTGCCCCTGCTTCGGTTCGCTGTTTCCGCCACTGGCGGCGCTCACCTTTGCAGCATCCAGTATTATCTGCGCTTTTGGCTTAGCATCTGCCGTACCTCGCTCGCCGTATCGGCACTTAGAATTATGCGGTATTGCCTTAAATGATTCCTATGTACCTTATTTACCGCCCATGAAAGCCGGCAGAGGTTTGTCCTCTTTGAGCCACTGGTGGTATTCGGCGGTGGCGGCAAATTCCACGTCACCGGCGGAGTTCAGCGCAGTCTCAACGGAGTCCTGAATAACGCCAATGATGAAGCCAACACCGACGACCTGCATGGCAATATCATTGGAAATGCCAAACAGCGAGCAGGCCATGGGGATGAGCAGCAGCGAACCGCCCGCAACACCGGAAGCGCCGCATGCGCCCAAAGCCGACATGATGGACAGCAGGATGGCGGCAGGCACGGAGACCTGCATGCCCAGCGTGTTGGCGGCAGCCAGCGTCATGATGGTGATGGTAATGGCAGCGCCGTCCATATTGATGGTTGCACCCAGCGGGATGGAGACGGAGTAAATATCCTTATCCAGGCCCAGCTTTTCGCACAGAGACATATTGACCGGGATGTTGGCGGCGGAGCTGCGGGTGAAGAAAGCGGTCAGGCCACTTTCACGCAGGCAGCGGAACACCAGTGGGTAGGGGTTGCGGTGCAGGTAGATAAAGATGATGAACGGGTTGATCACCAGCGCCATCAGCAGCATGGTGCCCACCAGCAGCAGCAACAGGCGCCCGTACTGGGTAAAGATGGACAGGCCGTTGTCCGACACGTTGGTAAACACCAGGCCCATAATGCCAAACGGCGCCAGGTTGATGATCCACCGCACAATGGTAGAAATTGCATCCGCCGTGTTGGCCATAAAGTTCTTGGTGGTATCGCTGCCCAGCTTTTTCATGGCAAGGCCGAACAGGCAGGCCCACATCAGGATGCCGATATAGTTGCCGTTCATGATGGAAGCAACCGGGTTAGAAACAATGTTGGAAAGCAGGGTGTGCATCACATCACCCAGGCCCTGGGGCACCACATCCGCCGTGGCAGCTTCCGCCAGAACCAGCGTCTGCGGGAACAGCTTGCTGGTCACAACGCTGAGCGCAGCCGCCACAAAGGTGGTGAGCATGTACAGCCAGACCACCGTACCAAAGCGGCGGTCCAGCTTGGAGGAGCCCTGCGCCAGTGCACTGGCAACAATAACAAACACCAGCACCGGTGCAACGCCTTTCAGCGCGCCGACAAACAGGTTGCCGAATTCTTCGATCCATGCAGCACCGGGGCAGATCAAAGCCAGCACCGAACCGATCACCAGGCCGATTGCAATGCGCAGGATCAGGCTGGTGGAGTTGTACTTGGCAGCCAGCGTTTTGGCCGCTTTTGTGAGTTGATTCATAACGATTCCTCTTCCCTATTTTAATTGGGTTTGGCAGATGTTCCGCACCTGCCCATTCCGCAGCCGCCCGCACAAACGGTTTCGCGGAATGTTTTCCATTATACCGCAATCGTTCAAGATTGCAAGAGGCGGACAGGTGTGCCCTGTGGAAAAACAATCTATTTTATCGTTGATACGAAGTAAAAAATATTTAAAAAATGTTTTTGTAGACAATATATCTGTGTTCCGTCCGTGGACATTTCGTTGTATGAAAGAGGGCAGCATACGAATACACTGCCCTTTTATCTTGCTTTATTGGGAACACGGTTTAGAGCCAGATTCAGGGCCGCAGGGAAACGCAGGCATATGGAAATTTGCCTGACAGCTTGTGGTAAACCTTCATATGGCCTTTTTTCCTCACTGATACCGGAGCGGTAATCATCTCTCTGCTTTTGGCAGGGCAATAAACAACTTAAAAAGCCAAGACAAAGAAAAAGAGCCTCAAGCCAATGCTTGAAGCTCTTTGGTGCGGATGAAGGGATTTGAACCCACACTCTTTTAAGGGAACTAGAACCTGAATCTAGCGCGTCTGCCAGTTCCGCCACATCCGCTTATTTTGTTCAGCCGCCTCACCGGCGACGAGTATTATTATAACCAGCAGTACCACTTTTGTCAACAGATATTTTCATATTTTTTTTATTTTTTTCAAATTTGTTTCGCAAAGCAAGAAATAAAACGGTAGAACGTCACTTCCCGCTTGCCTATCTTTTGCTTTTGCCTTTTCTTTCACACAAAAGTGTTTCCTTTACTTCGTGTGCGGCTCCGGGCTGCTGTCAATCAGAGCTTGGCGCAGCGGAAGGAAGCTGAAATGAAAGTCATCATACCCGCTCTTGCACTCCTGCAGATAGCGGCGGGAAGGAACACCCAAGGGGTGGCTGGCGGGCAGGGTGTAAAGGATTGCTTCAATATTATGCAGAACTTCCCGTCGCGTAGTGACGTCCCAGACACACTGTACCTGCATTGTCTGCTTCTGGTAGAAATAAGGAACCCCCGCATAGACATCCAGAGCCTGCTCGTCTTTATCAGAAATCTCATAAACCCCGCAGCCCACCATAGACGGGCACCAGGGCTGCTGAAAATCCGTGGTCAAAAAGCAGCCGTTCTTGGAACCACGGAAGACCAGGCGCACACCGAATAAATATGTATACCCGACCACACGGGCATTGGGGCAACGCTGGCGCATCTGCACCAGGTTGAGGTTGGGACCGTAAGCCAAGTAATACTTCATTTTCAGTTTGCCTCCATTTTACAATTCCGTAATAATTATATTGTAATTCTGATATGTCGATAACGCAAGGCACCAAGTTACACAAACTTATTACCTTGGGATTGTTAGGGTTTCTGTTGTTCTGCTGTTTTTATGGGCAATTACGGTATAAATAGTTTAGATTGTGAGATTTCACCTCAAAATCGGACGGCAACGGCATGACTGGATGGTTCTAAGATCATATCGTTTTTTCATGTGTTTACAGCTTTTCAGGCTGGTGAAAATATGCTATGATAAAGTTGTTCATTTTGGATTGCGGCGTTGGAAAAATCGGGGCTCTGTCCCCTGCCGAATCCGCATCAGGCCGTGGTAGTGGCGGCTGAACATAATGATGGCCAGGGCCAAAGTTAGAATGCCGCTTTCTGGGCCATAGGAAAGCCACGCGGGCAGGATGGCCAGCGCTGGGATCACCACAGCCCCCAACGGCAGGGAGCCGAGCCACAGGACCAGTGCCCCGCCAGCGATGCAGCAAAGCGTGCCCCAAAACGGAAGATACAAAACGAGCCAAACGCAGGTTACCGCAACCCCCTTGCCGCCGCGGAACCTTGCCCATGCGGGATAGTTATGGCCCAGCACTGCGCCAAGCCCGGCATATAAAATCGACGCCTGCCCGATCAGTGGTGCCGTAGCATAATACGCCGCACCGCAGGCAGCAACCGTTTTTAACGTATCACCTGCCAGGGTTAGCAGCCCGGCCCCCTTGCCCAGTTGGGCCATGATATTAGCCATGCCGGGGTTGCCGGTGCCAAGCTGCCGCGCGCTTTTGCCGGAAACAACGCGGGCGACAACTTCTGCCGTAAGAAAACTGCCGAACAGATAACCCAGCAGGATACAGGCCAGCCGGGCGGCCAAGGCGTCTGGATGCATAAATGATAGCTCCTTTTTACCACTGTTTGGGCAGCGGTTGTCTTTTATTATATTATAGTCCCCTGTGCAAGGGGGCAATACGAGGGATATTCATGAATTTTGATGAGCTGAAACAGCAATGCCTGGCGTGCCAGCGCTGCGGATTGTGTGAGACCCGCACCCATGTGGTGTTTGGGCAGGGTGTGCCGGACGCCGAGGTTCTTTTTGTGGGCGAAGGCCCCGGCGCCAACGAGGACGCACAAGGCCTGCCGTTTGTGGGCCGCAGCGGCCAGCTGCTGGACCATTACCTGGAAGCGATTGACCTTGACCGCAGCAAAAATATTTATATTGCCAATATTGTTAAGTGCCGCCCGCCAGAAAACCGCGACCCTGCCCCGGAAGAATCCGCCGCCTGCCTCCCGTGGCTGCGCATGCAATTCCGGCTGCTGCGCCCAAAAATTGTGGTGTGCTTGGGCCGCATTGCCGCCCAGCAGATGATTGGAAAAGACTTTTCCGTCACGCGGGACCACGGTAAGTTTTTTGATAAGCAGGGCACATTGTTTATGGCAACTCTGCACCCGGCAGCGCTGCTGCGCAACCCAAAAAGCAAAATATCCGCGTTTGAAGATTTTGTAGCCCTGCGCGAGAAAATTGAGCAGGTGTGTGACCATACTTATAACCGCAGCTGACTGCCCCTGACAGGAGGACGAGCCCTTGCAGGAACCTGTATCCCCAATACAAATCACGCTGCCGGTGCGCCAGCTGGTGGAATTCTTGCGCCGGGCTGGCAGCATTGACAACCGCTTTACCGGCTTTGACCGCGCCAATGAGGGCGCACGCATCCACCGCAAATTGCAGCGCACCGCTGTAAAAGAACATGCCGATTACGCCGCGGAGGTATTTCTTCGCGGTATTTTTGCGTATGAAGAAATTGAATTTACGCTGGAAGGCCGCGCCGATGGCATTTTTACCGCAGCGGACGGTGTTACCGTGGTGGATGAGATCAAGACCACCGCATGCCCGGCGGCAGATATTACCCCGGATTTTGCACCGGAGCACTGGGCACAGGCTATTGTGTACGCAGCAATTTATGCGGCACAGCATGAGTTGGAAGAGATGCGGGTTCAGCTGACCTATTTCCAGGTAGATGAAGAGCTGATTCTGCGGTTTGAGCGGCATTACACCGCGCAGCAGCTGCAGGAGGAAGTGGAAGCCCTGCTGGCGGAATATGCCCCCTGGGCGCGGCGGGCGGTTGAGTGGAAAAAGGCCCGGAACTCGGATTTGCAGGCCATGCAGTTCCCTTTCCCTGCGTATCGCCCCGGGCAGCGCGCGATGGCGGGCGAGGTATACAAAGTGTGCCGGGACGGCGGCCGGCTTTTGTGCCAGGCACCAACCGGGATTGGTAAATCCATGAGCGTGCTGTTCCCTGCCCTGAAATCTATGGGCAATGAGAGTGTGGGACCGATTTTTTATTTAACGGCCCGCGGCACAACCCGTACGGCAGCGGAAAACGCACTGGCTATCCTGCGCGATACCGAGCCGGAACTGCACCTGCGCAGTGTAACGCTGACAGCGAAAGACAAGATCTGCCTGTGTGAGACGCGGGAGTGTACCCCGGAAGCCTGCCCCTATGCCAACGGGTATTATGCCCGCATCAAAGGTGCTCTCTGGGATGTGCTGGATGTCCCCTGCCTGACGGCGGAAACCTTGCAGGAATATGCAGAACGCCACACGGTATGCCCATTTGAGCTGGGGCTGGACAGCAGCCTGTGGAGCGATGTGATTATTGGGGATTACAATTATCTGTTTGATCCGGTTGTACATCTGGTGCGATTTTTTGAATCTGCCGGGGATTATATCTTCCTGGTGGACGAAGCGCACAACCTGCCGGGGCGTGCGCGGGAAATGCACAGTGCTGCCCTGACCAAAACCAGCTTTTATGAAGCGAAGAAGCTGTTGGGCAAAGGCAAAAGCAGCCTGAAAAACGCTCTGACCAAAGTAAATGATGTATTTATTGAATGGCGCCACCGTGCCGAGGAAGAAACTGCCGCCAGAGATGGACGGTTTGGCAAAACATTCTTTCTAAAAGAGCGCAGCGAGGAGTTTGATCACCTGCTGAACCGCCTGTGTGAACCGTTGGAAGCATGGCTGGACGACCACCGAGAACCGGATGAAACCCACACGGCACTGCTGCAGTTGTATTTTGATGTGCGGGCCTGGCTGCGCGTAGCGGATACCTTTGACGATCATTTTGTGCTGCAAATCACGGCATCCGGCAGCGAGGTGCGTGCAGCGCAGCTCTGCCTTGACCCCAGCGCCTTTTTGGCGGATAGTTTTGCCCTGGGGCGCGCCGCGGTGCTGTTCAGTGCAACGCTGGCCCCGGCCAGTTATTATAAGGACCTGTGCGGCGTGCCGGAAGCACGGGCCGTTGCCCTGCGCAGCCCCTTCCCCGCGGGCAATCAGGGACTGTTCTGCATCGGCAATGTCAGCACCCGGTATAAGGACAGGGATGCAAGCCTTGCCATTGTGGCGGAAAGCCTGGCGACGATGGTGCGGGCGCACTGCGGGAATTATCTGGCGTTTTTCCCCAGTTATGCGTATATGGAGCAGGCTTATGCACAGTTCAAGGAGCACTGTCCGGAAATCAACTGCATCAAGCAGGAAAACGCGATGGATGAACAGCAGAAAGCGGCCTTTTTGGCCCAGTTTGTGCCGGGTCCCAGCCAATCCCTGCTTGGCTTTGCCGTGATGGGCGGCGTATTTGGGGAGGGCGTTGACCTGACCGGCGACCGGCTGATTGGTGTAGGCATCGTGGGCCCAGGGCTGCCGCAGGTTGGACCCCGGCAGGAGCAGCTGCGGGACTATTTTGAGCAGACACGCGGTTCCGGCTTTGACTACGCCTACCGTTACCCCGGCATGAACAAGGTGCTGCAAGCTGCCGGGCGTGTGATCCGCACCCCGCGGGACAAAGGCGTGGTGCTGCTGATCGATAACCGCTTTGCCATGCCGGACTACCGCCGCCTGATGCCCCCGCATTGGAGCCACCTGAAAATGATTTATGATACAGAAAAGCTGGAACGGGAACTCTGGCGGTTTTGGGAAGAATAAAAACAAAACAGCACCGCAATCTTTGCCGTGCACATCGTCTTACTTGACTGTGTGTGCAACAAACTGCGGTGCTGTTTTTGCTTTGCTATTTAGAAGGTGGATTATTTCAGGGTGCTGGCCCACTCGTCAGGCTTGAATCCGACAAGGACAAAATCATCCCCGACCACCAAAGGCCGCTTGACAAGCATGCCATCTGTGGCAAGCAGGTGCAGCTGCTCATCCTCGGTCATGGTGGGCAGTTTGTCTTTCAGGGCAAGCGATTTATATTTCAGGCCGCTTGTATTAAAAAAGCGGCGCAGGGGCAGCCCGCTGCGAGCGTACCATTCTTTCAGCTCTTCATAGGTGGGGGGCTGCTCCAGAATATGGCGGTCGGTGTAAGCAATGCCGTTTTCATCCAGCCAGCATTTGGCCTTTTGGCAGGTAGAGCATTTGGGATATTCAATAAACAGCATGATAAGCTCCTTTGGGTTATTCAACCGGGATTTTGGCTAGCTGGGCATCCAGCTGATTCAATGCGCTTTCCGGCAATGCCGCCTGCAGGAAGCCGGAAATTTCGCGCAGGCTGATTCCCTGGGAAAGTGGGTTAGACACAATGGCCTGCCACATATCCCCCAGCACAGCCTGCAGCAGAGCGCTGGCCTGCGGGTTCTTCATCAACCTGCGCACCGGCATATTCAGGCTGAGCGGCCCGGCGGAAAGCTGGGCGGCAAGCTCGGTATCCGGTGCGGTAACGCCCAGGCAGCCCCACAGCTTTTGCAAAAAGTCAACGCTCATCGGCAGCCATTGGGCGGTTGCCGGGTTGACACGGGAAGCTTCCGGCCCGGAGGTACAGGCAGTGGCAAGGGAAATGCCGTGTGCCCCGGTCGGGAAGATGTGCAGCGCAAACGGGATGCTGTGGTCAGCCAAAGCATCTGCAAAAACAAGGCTGTTCTTAACAGGAACCAGCGCGTCCCCCTGGGTAGCAAACAGGAATGTGGGCGGGGTGTCATCATCAACCAGCGCGTGCAGGTCGGGCTCCTGGCGGCCAACGACGGTCCACATTGCGCCCAGCGTTGCGGCATAGCCCAACACAAGGGCGTTGGGGCGCTGTGCCTTGGGCAGCAGTGTGCCCAGCGAAGCAACCAAATGCCCACCGGCAGAAAAGCCAACGGCGGCGATCTGCTGCGGGTCAATTTCCAGCTCCGCGGCGTTGGCGCGCAGGTAATCCATTGCGGCGGCACCATCTTGTAATGCTTTGTCAATCGGGGTGGTTGCATCTGCCGTATAGCGCAGAACAAACGCATTGAACCCCTGTGCCATATAAGCCAGGGCAACCGGTTCGCCCTCACGGTCAGAGCAATACTGGTAGCCGCCGCCGGGCACGACCAGCATAGCCGGGCGGATGGCGGCATTTGGCATTTTGGGGCTTTGGTCCTGCAGATAGCAGGTCAGAACAGCCTGGTTAGGAGCAAGTGTAACGGTGATGATTTTCACGGAAATCCCTCGCTTTCGCGCACATATTTAACATTTGACTGTATTGTAGCATTTGTGCCGGAAAACGACAAGCAAGATTGCGAAAGTTTTGTTCAAATTTTATATATTGTCCATATCACTTGTGATTTAAGGGGTGCAGTTCTTCCTGCTGCTCCTGCAAGGTTTTGCCGATGGTGTGCTCCATGGCTTTTACATCCTGGTGCAAAGCGGCGGCTTCCCGCTGCAGTTCAGGGTTCTCTTCAATGTCTTCACGGATAAACATGAAGCTAAGGCTGACCAGCAACGAAGCACAGCAGAACCAGATCACACGGTTGCCAAAATGGATGGTCAGCAGACTGCCGGCAGCGGCCCCCACAGCAAACAGTGCAATTACAGCAAAATACTGCATGGCGCGGCGCAATACAGCGCGGTCTTTTGTGTGCAGGCCGGTGTACAGGTACTGCATACCGCTGCGCATGTTGCCAATGCACATGGTGCTGGCATATGCATTGCCGTGCACCTTGCGGAAAGATTGTACCTGCATGGCGCAGACAAAGCTGACCAGCATATTGGCCAGCCAGTCCAGATTGTTGGGGATAAAGCCAACAACAAACAACAGTGCAATCTCAATCAGCAAAATCAGCTGGCGCCAGTGGAATTTTTCCATCAGGTGGTAGCGGTTGCGGATGCCCTCGGCAAAATAGACACCGGCGGCAAAGGCCAGCAGCGGCAAAAGATACCGCAGCGCTTTGGCAAAATCACCCTCGCAAAAATTGGTGGCCATCAGCACGATATTGCCGGTTTGAGCGTTGGCAAAAACTTTGCCGCGGCCCATGTAGGTGTAAGCGTCCTGAAATCCGCCGGACAGGGTTAGAAATACTGTTGTACGGAATGCATCGGACATTTGGCGGCTATGTGTAGCCATGATGATACCCCTCCCCGCCTGCTGTTTGGGCAGGCTGTTTTTCTCTTTTTCTGGTTGTCCTAAATACTTTTAATTTCTTATTGCCTGGTGCGCTTCCCTGTATGGAACTGCGCTGCGGCAAACTTAAGGCAATACCGCATAATTCTAAGTGCCGATACGGCGAGCGAGGTGCGGCA
>OGRS01001122.1_pt1 | contig 18394 bp, 17 predicted proteins | sample 1553561 | NCBI WGS metagenome assembly OGRS01 (sample SAMEA2580103, study PRJEB22360) | human gut metagenome | biome: human gut; feature: human-associated habitat; material: faeces | place: Denmark | collected 2008/2010
GAGGATGGGGTCCGGCTCTGCCGTTTTGTGCGTTGAAAGGGAGGCGCGTCGGGCGCGCCCTCGTTTCAGCGTACAAGATACAGGGCAGGGAAGGCCCCGGCTTGCGGGGCCTTCCCTGGATCGGGCTTCCGGGAAGGGGGTCTTACTTGGAGGCGGAGGCGGCCAGAGCGGCCTCGCGGGCGGTCTCCCACTCGGCCATCTGGGCATAGTATTCGTCCATACTAATGGGAGTATCCAGCAGATGGGCGCCCTCATAGCGATAGTTGGCCACGCCGAAGGGGGCGAAGGGCCGGTCGAAGACGGACAGCTTGGAGACCACATAGCCGTCGCTGGCCTGGCGGTGGAAGGGGATCACGATGGCGTGGTTGATGAGGAAGGCCTCGGCGTTGGCGAAGGAGGTATAGCGCTTCTCGATATCCAGCTTCTCGTCCTTGCCCTCCTGTACCATCTTGATGTAGACGGTCTCAGGGGTGCCGATGAACTTATCCTCGTCGAAGACACCCTTGGACATGTCCTCGGCAGTGTAGGTGTAGCCGGTAAGGAGGTCGGCCTGGGTGGTCTTTTCAGGCCAGGAGTAGGTGTAGCCCAGGCTCCAGGGGTCAGAGTAGGTCTCGGGGTCGGCGTAGTCGGGGCCCCAGTTGCACATCATCAAAGCGTATTTGCCGGTCTTGCGGACCTCGGACAGGAAGTTGGTGGAGGGGCCGGCCTCGACGATGATATCGATGTAGTCGGTGCCCAGCAGGCCCTCTAGCTGCTGCTCCAGGATCTGGCAGCTCTCGCCCCAGTAGGTGGTGCCGGGGTGCAGGGCAGCCGCTTCGAGCGCGGCCTCTCGAATCTGATCAAGGCGCTTCCAGCGGCTTCCTGCGAGGGTTGTCGTAAAGCGCCTGATGCCGAGCTTTGCGGCCATGGCGGCGGTGGCCCTCATGCGCACGCCGAAACATAGCCTGCAGCGTTCGCCGCGTTCTGGATCGCATTCGTGTCCCTTGACGGCGTTGCGCCAGCCTGCGTGGTCCCAGTCGCCGTCCGTGAACGGAACGGCAAGCTTTTCACAGTAGCGGATGCACTCGTTCTTGCGAACGAGATACTCCTCTTCAGGAAATATGTTGGGATTGAAGTAGTAGACGTGAGGCGCGTAGTCGTTCTGCAGAAGCCATTCGAGAATGGCGGAGGAACAGGGCGCGCAGCAGCTGTGCAGCAGAATGGGTTCTTTCACGGGCTCGGATCCCTTGCTGAGGATTGAAGTCCGCTCATTATAGGTTCAGGAAAAGAACCCGTGGAGGTGCCAGCGGACCTCCGTCTTGTCGGAATCCTCCGTTCGGTAAAGCCAGACGCGGCGGCCGCTCGAACTTTCGGCCACAAAGTAGTCGCAGATCTCCGAGTCGTCGGCATGGCGCACGGGACCATCAACCAGACGCAGGGACTCTTGACGCCATGCAAGTCCATCGTCCGAAGCGTGGAGCGGTAGCGGATCAGAGAGAAGCATCGTGGGCCTCACGTCTGCTTTGCCGGCAGGAGCGCTCATAGGCTTGCGCGCAAAGGCGTCCGCAACGGGAGCAAGACGGCTCGAGGTGGAGGGAAGGCCTTCATCGAGGTTGCTGAGACGGAAGACGCGTCCCGGACCAAGGCGTGCCTGAAGTCGGGCGGCAAGCCCCGTCGGGACGGAAGCGTTCGGCGTGTCCCTGATGAGATCAGAGATTTCGGGCTCAAGCGAGAGCGTCATGCGTCGCAGGCTTCCCGGAATGGGCGTGCGGATCAGTCGGTCGGTCAGGACGTCGGTGAAGGCGCGTGCGCTGCCGTTATTGACGCTGACGACGATCCTGCGGGTTTCGTCCAGCCCCTCGAGCGTGAGAGTGAGTTCGCCGCCTGAGCAGTCGGCGTTGCCCGCAATCCCTGCGCAGAGACTTTTGACCATTGAGGGAAGTTCCTGCAGACGGATGCCGACGGGGACGCTGACGACGGCTTTGAGGGATGTTTTGGCGCAGGTGGCGATGTTCATGAGCTGGACTCCTTGATGGACGAGCATGAGGGCTGCGTTCAGCAGGCGGGAGAGAGACGGGCCGAGGCGAGAGCCTGTTGCACTTTGCGGCGGCATGCGCGCGGGGCGGGAACGAGGGGCCTTTCCTCCAGACTGACGTCTGCTTCCCGCGTGCGGTCGAAGAATGCGCCGCGTCGCGTAGCTCGAACGTGTACGGTGCCGGACCTGCCCGGCCGCAGCATCAGACGGAGTTCGGCAGGGGACGGCGTGCAGGCCATGCTCGAGGGGCGGATGAGGAAGATCGTCGTGCCCGTCGAGTGCGCGGCCATGTCGAGCCTTGCGAGGGCCGCACCGTCCTTCCCGTGAACGAGCGGATTGAGCCAGACGACGACGGCCGAGGTTTCTCCGCTGGCGGCGGCCTGTTCCGCGCACCAGAAGACCTCTTCAGGCGTAGAGGGAATGGAAAAGAGCTGTCGGTCAAGATCGAGGCCGGCGTCGGCAAGGGCGGGCGCGTAGGGAGCCGCCTCCGAGTCGCAGGGCAGCACCCAGGTGACGTGCTTCAGGGATGCCAGAGCGGGAAGCAGCATGCGGACCTCTCCGATGCCGGCGTGCGGAATGAAAAGCTCGGTCAGGGCGTTCACGGGAAAGCCGCCCTCCGTCAGTTCGTCGAGCGCGGGAATGCGGCTTGCAAGGCTGGCAGGGCGTTCGGAACGAGCCTCTCTCAGGGCTGCGGTGAAAAAGTCGGAAAGGACTGCGGCGGTCGACATGCTGGTACTCCTGAATTTGCTTGAACGTAACACTTGAACGATGCTGTCGTCGTAAGGTCAGTGTACTTTGAGTCTGTCTGTTGCGTATCGACTCGTGATCCTCTGGCGTGATCCACTTGTATTTTATTCTTGCTATCTTGTTGAAGAGTAAGTAAAAGATTTGTTTTGGTGGTTGATTGCGTGTCTTTGCAGGATCATGAAAGGATGCAGTGTGTCGCAAGTTGTGCGCCTTCGCAAATCCGCTCCGGGCTTCAGTTTGCGTAAAAGACAGCGTGAGCTGCGTTTGCGTCAGAACGGCGGGGACGGCTGTTCGGAGGGGGCTTCGAGAGGATCAAATCCGAAAAATGATGCATTTGAAAATTTGACGGAGGTCAAGAAATCGTCAATCTTCGTGCGATGCCGATGCGCCGCCACCCTTGCTAGACTGTCGTTGCGCACGAAGGACGCCTTTCCTTCGAACAGCTTTCAGGAGAATGCATCGTGAGCGAACTCAAGCCGGGACTGCCCGAACGACTGGAACGGGTGCGGGGGGAACTTGCGGCCGCGGAGCGTGCGGCGGGCAGGCCTGCGGGCTCCGTCAGGCTCATTGCCGTCGGGAAGACCTTTCCCGTCGAGGCCTGCGAGGAGGCCTATGCCTGCGGTCAGAGGGCGTTCGGGGAAAACTACGTTCAGGAAGGGGTGGAGAAGATCGTGCACTTTCGTGCGGTGCATCCGGAGGATCCCGGCGAGTGGCACTTCATCGGGCCGCTTCAGGCCAACAAAACCCGCCTCGTCGCCGAGCACTTCGACTGGGTTCAGTCCGTCGACCGCCTTCGCATTGCGTCGCGGCTTTCCGCTCAAAGACCCGCTGGCATGCCGCCCCTCAACATTCTGATTGAGGTCAACATCGACGGAGAGGAGACGAAGTCGGGGGTTGCGCCTTCCGAAGTCGAGGCCTTCGCGGACGAGATCGCCGGCTATCCGGGCCTGAGGCTAAGGGGGCTGATGGCGATTCCCGCGCCGGCGGCGGACAGCGAATCTCGTCGAAGGCCCCTTGCGGCCATGCGCGCACTCTTCGAGCGGCTCCGTGTGAAGCACCCCGGCATGGACACGCTTTCCATGGGCATGAGCGCCGACATGGACGAGGCGGTGTCGGAGGGCGCGACCATGGTGAGGGTCGGCAGGGCCGTCTTCGGACCGCGCGACTATTCGGCGAAGTGCGCCGTTTGAGGCAGTTGGATGCAGAAAACGCCTTTCGTAGGGAAAATCCCATCATGATGCCGCGAAGGCCTGCCAGAGCGCACTTTGGAGGCGGCTTCAGCATCTGGTGGTAGGCGCATCCACCGATCGGCGTATGGACAGGGGAGGGGGCATCCCCTATGATCCAAAATCGGGCGAAGGCTTTTCGTCCAAGGAGTTTGCCTTTCCTCCTTCATGGAAGTGCCCTCGGAGACCGGTGACGGATGCTGCTGACGGCGCCTGGCAAAGGCCCCCTCTGCTCAAAGGAGAACAGCATGAGCAAAAAGTTTGTCGCTGCCGGCGTGATGGCGGCTTCCCTTATGGCCGCGGGCGCGGCCTCCGCCGCTCCCACTGAAATCACGATGTGGCATGCGATGGCCAATACGCTCGGCGACTGGGTTGCCGACGTGACCAAGGACTTCAACGCCAAGACCCCGCAGTGTCATCTCACGTCCACGTACAAGGGCACCTACGACCAGACGATGACGTCGGGCATCGCAGCCCACCGCGCAGGACGCTCCCCGAACATTCTTCAGGTGTTTGAAGTCGGCACGGCAACCATGATGTTCAGCAAGGGTGCCATTGTTCCTGTCGGCGAGCTTCTCGACAAGGCAGGCTACGAATTCAATCCCAAGGACTACATCCCTGCCGTCTACGGCTACTATTCCACGGCCGACGGCAGGATGCTCAGCTATCCGTTCAACTCCTCCACCACCGTTCTCTACCTCAATCTCACCAAGTTCAAGAACGCAGGCCTGCCGACCGAGCCGGACAAGCTCCCGCGCACCTGGCCTGAGATTGAAAAGGCCGCCAAGGCCCTCAAGGCCGCGGGCGAAACCTGCCCGATGACCACTTCCTGGATGGGCTGGACCCAGCTCGAGAGCTTCTCCACCTGGCACAACGTCGAGTACGCCACGCTCAACAACGGCTTCGGCGGCACGGGCGCGCGCCTCATGGTCAACTCTCCGCTCCATCAGCGCCATCTTGAAAATCTGGCCCGCATGGCCAAGGAAGGCACCTTCGTCTACAAGGGCCGCGGCAATCTTGCCGACGCCACCTTCTACTCGGGCGAATGCGCGATCAACATGGGCTCCTCGGGCTCGCTCGGCAACATCCGCCGCAACGCGAAGTTCGAGTACATGACGATGCCGATGCCCTACTACGAGGGCGTGCCTGATGCTCCGCAGAACACCGCTATCGGCGGCGCCTCGCTCTGGGCCATGGCAGGCAAGTCCGACGAGCAGAACCGCTGCGTCGCCGAGTTCTTCCACTACCTCTCCGACCCGCAGGTTCAGGCGAACAACCACATGCGCACGGGCTATCTCCCGGTGACGCAGAAGGCCTTTGAAATCGCCAAGGCCAGCGGCTACTACGAAAAGAATCCGGGCGCAGACGTCGCCGTCAAGCAGATGCTCAAGACGACCGACAAGAGCCGCGGCATTCGTCTCGGCTACCTGCCCAACATCCGCACGATCGTTGACGAGGAATTCGAAAAGATCTGGTCCGGCAAGGCGACCGCCAAGGAGGCCCTTGATGCCGTCGTCCGCCGCGGCAACGAGCAGCTCGTCCGCTTTGAACGCGTGACGAAGTAAGCACGAGCCCTTTCCGACGACAGCTCGCGGACGCCCTCGAACCCCTGAAGGCGTCTGTCCTGCTGCGATACCGCATCCCGAAGACGTCAGGGCACACGGCCCTGCCGTCTTGCGGGATGCTTGCGGTTAGGTTTTTAATATCCTCAGAGTCAACAACGTGGAAAAACGAGTCGTATTCCAAAACCGCTGGCTGCCCTACCTGCTGGTGGCGCCGCAGCTCGCCATTACGCTCATCTTCTTCTTCCTGCCCGCCGGCCAGGCCATCTACCAGTCGGTGCTGATGCAGGATCCCTTCGGGCTCAGCACGGAATTCGTGGGTCTTCAGAACTTTGAAACGCTTCTGTCCGACCCGAACTATGTCTCGAGCTTCAAGATCACGATGGCCTTCTCGGCGCTCGTGGCCTTCCTCGGCCTTGCGATCAGCCTTCTGCTTGCCGTCTGTGCGGACCGCGTGCTGCGCGGCGCCTCGGCCTACAAGACCTTCCTCATCGTGCCGTACGCCGTCGCCCCCGCCGTGGCGGGCGTCCTCTGGATGTTCATCTTCAATCCGACGCTCGGCGTTCTCTCCTACGTGATGCGCATGTTCGGCATCGACTGGAACTATCTGGTCGACGCGGACCAGGCCCTGACGCTTCTCGTCATCGCGGCGGTCTGGAAGCAGGTGAGCTACAACTTCATCTTCTTCCTCGCAGGTCTGCAGGCCATTCCGAAGTCGCTGCTCGAGGCGGCGGCCATGGACGGCGCGGGTCCCTTCCGCCGCTTCTGGACGGTGGTCTTCCCGCTGCTGTCGCCCACGACCTTCTTCCTGCTCGTGATGAACATCGTCTACGCGTTCTTCGACACGTTCGCCATCGTCGATGCGACGACCATGGGCGGTCCGGGGCAGGACACGAACATTCTCGTCTACAAGGTGTTCGTCGACGGCTTCCGCAACATGGACTTCGGCGGCTCCGCCGCACAGTCCGTCATCCTGATGGTGATGGTGATCATCCTCACGGTGATCCAGTTCCGCTTCATCGAGCGGCGCGTCAACTACTGACGGGAGACGACAGATGGTTGAAAATCGTCCCTGGCTCAATTTCTTCACGCACCTGATTCTGATTCTGGGCGTGATCGTGGTGGTCTTCCCCGTCTACGTGGCGTTCGTCGCGTCGACACAGACCGCCGTCGAAGTGGAACAGGCGCCCATGAGCCTTCTTCCCGGCGCCCACTTCATCGAAAACTACATGCAGATCCTCACTGAGGGCGGCGGCACCGCTTCGCGCGCCCCCGTGGGCCGCATGCTCTTCGTCTCGCTCATGATGGCCATGGGCATCTCGATCGGCAAGATCCTGATCTCGCTCGTCTCGGCCTTCGCGATCGTTTACTTCAGGTTCCCCGGCCGCAAGCTCTGCTTCTGGCTCATCTTCATCACGCTGATGCTGCCCGTCGAGGTCCGCATCTCGCCCACCTATGAAGTGATGGCGGATCTGCACCTTCTTGACAGCTGGGGCGGCCTGATTCTTCCCGTGATCGCGTCAGCGACGGCGACCTTCCTCTTCAGGCAGTTCTTCCTCACCGTTCCCGACGAGCTCACCGAAGCCGCCCGCATGGACGGCGCCGGGCCGATGCGCTTCTTCTTCACGATTCTGATGCCGCTTTCCCTCACCAACATCGCGGCAATGTTCGTGATTCAGTTCATCTACGGCTGGAACCAGTACCTGTGGCCGCTGCTTGTGACCACGTCCGAGGACATGTACCCGATCGTGATCGGCATCAAGCGCATGATCGGCGGCGGCGACTCCGCCAACGAATGGAACCTCATCATGGCGACGGCCATGCTTGCAATGATCCCGCCCGCCATCGTGGTGACCGTCATGCAGCGCTGGTTCGTCAAGGGCCTCGTCGACACGGAAAAGTAAGAGACAGACAACATGGCTAACATTCAATTCAAAGACATCCGAAAGAGCTACGGCGACGTGGCAGTCGTGCACGGCATCTCGCTCGACATCAGGGACGGCGAGTTCATCGTGATCGTGGGCCCGTCGGGCTGCGGCAAGTCGACCCTGCTGCGCATGGTGGCGGGCCTCGAGCAGATCACCTCGGGCGAACTCATCATCGGCGAGCGCGTCGTCAACAATCTCGAACCCAAGGACCGCGACTGCGCCATGGTGTTCCAGAACTATGCGCTCTACCCGCACATGACGGTCTTCGACAACATGGCTTACGGCCTCAAGATCCGCGGGGTTCCCAAGGACGAGATCGAGCGTCGCGTCAACGAGGCCGCGAAGATGCTCGAACTCGGAGGCCTGCTTGCGCGCCGTCCTCGCCAGCTCTCCGGCGGCCAGCGCCAGCGCGTCGCCATGGGCCGCGCGATCGTGCGCGAGCCCTCCGTCTTTCTCTTCGACGAACCGCTCTCGAACCTCGACGCAAAGCTGCGCGTGCAGACGCGCCTGCAGATCCAGAAGCTGCACCGTCGTCTCAAGACGACGAGTCTTTACGTCACTCACGATCAGGTCGAGGCCATGACGCTCGCCCACCGCATGATCGTGATGAACGCAGGCCGCGCCGAGCAGGTTGGCACGCCTCAGGAGGTCTATGACGATCCCGAGACGATGTTCGTCGCGAACTTTATCGGCTCTCCTCCGATGAACCTTGTTCACGGCCGCGTCTCCGCAGACGGCAGTCACTTCGAGCACGATTCGGGTGTCCTGTCGCTGCCCGAACCCTGCACGGCACTTGCCGGCAGGGCGGTGGTGCTCGGCGTGCGGCCCGAACACGTGACGCTCCGTCCCGAGGGCGGACTCGCCGCCTTCGAGGTGGAGACGGTCGAGGCCCTCGGCGCCGATCATCTGATCCACGGCGTCCTGCTGGGGCAGAACGTGGTCTTCCGCGTCGACAACCACATGTACATCCCGGAAGTGGGCATCAGGGCGGGACTCGAGTTCTCGGCGGAACACGTGTACTGGTTCGATCCTGAAACGACGAAGCGCATCCGTCTCTGACCCTGTACATGAGCAGGGACTGAAAGGACGGTCCCTGCTTCAGGCTACAATCGGAACGTCGCTCTCCTGTTGGGGGCGGCGTTTCGTTTTTTGAATTCCCACGAAGGAGCCGCGTCCGATGCAGGACTTTCTTTTTGAATGGCTGTCGGGCGCAGGGGCCGAGGCTGCGGTTTTCGCGAGTGCCTTCATTTCCTCGACGCTGATGCCTGGCGGATCCGAGGCGCTCCTGGCAGGGGCGCTGTCGCAAACGCCTGACGACACGCCCCGTCTCTGTCGTCTCGTGCTCCTTGCAACGGCAGGCAATACGCTCGGCGCGATGACCACGTGGCTCATCGGTCGACTGATTCCCGAAAGGGAGAAGACGGACAGGGCGCTTGTGTGGCTCAGGCGATGGGGAGCGCCCGCGCTGCTTCTGTCGTGGCTGCCCGTCGTGGGAGACGCCCTGCCGCTTGCGGCGGGCTGGCTCAGGATGCCTGCTGCAAGCTGTGCAGTCTGGGTGGCCGTGGGAAAGCTTCTGCGCTACGTCGTCGTGGCGGCGGGCACGCTCTCGCTTGTCTGAGTCGGTCTGCCTGAAACAATGGAAAGGAAGAAATCGTCGTGAACATGCTTACAGGCCTTGTGCTCATTTATCTGATCGTTCTGATGTGGTTCGGCTTCTGCGGGGAGCGACATTCGAGCTCGGGGCGCGCCTTTCTTACGAGCGGCGGCCGAGCAGGCGCGCTTCTCTGCGCGCTCTCTCTCGTGAGCACCATCATTGGCGGGTCCGCAACGCTCGGCATGGGAAGCCTCGCGCAGAAGATTGGTTCGGGCGCCTTCTGGTGGCTCGGCGTAGGTGCGGTCGGCCTTCTTCTTCACGGATGGATCGCTCCGAAGATTCGTGCGCTTCCCGCCGTTACGCTTCCCGAGGTGGTCGGCGTCGTGGCGGGCAGGAATGCTGAGCGCTGGGCGGGCGTCATCATTGCGGTCTCCTGGATCGCCGTCACGGCCGCGCAGTTCGTCGCGCTTCACACGCTCCTGCTGACGCTCTCGAGCCCGCTCGCCGCCGAGGTGCTCTATGTGATGATCGCGGGCGTTGTGATCGTGCATACCATCACGGGCGGACAGAGTGCAGTGATCCGCACCGACGCCTTTCAGGCCGTTCTGCTTCTGGGCGGATTCACGGCCGCCGCCTTCTGGCTGCTCGGCGATCGTCCCGACGCCGTAATGGCGCTTGATCCCGTCCCCTTGGGCGACAGGTTCGGGCCGTGGGATCTGGGCAGGATGATGCTTCTCGTGGGCATCACCTATGTCGTAGGTCCCGACATGTTCTCACGCACCTTCACGGCCAGAGACGGACAGTCCGCTCGTTTCGCCGCCTGGATCGCCTCGCCCTGCCTCGTGTGGTTCGGCGTCGTCGTGACGGGGCTCGCGCTTCTCAATCTGCAGGATCCCCAGCCCGTGGCGGGCTGGCTCTCGAGTGCTTCGGAGATGCCCGCCTGGCTCAAGGGAGCGCTCGCGCTCGGCCTCATCAGCGCGCTCTGCGGGTCGGCCGACACGGTGCTTCTTTCGGCCTCCGGCATTGTCGAGCGAAGCCTTCTGGCGGGAGACCGTACGAACGCCGTGCGCTTCTTCGTGGGCGTCTTCGGATTTGCCGCCGCTGCGGCCGTCTATGTCTCGAAGGACATCATCTGGCTGCTGCTCACAGCCTACTCTTTCTTCGTGCCGGGAGTGGCCCTGCCGCTTCTCATTGCGCTCATCGGGCGGGTGAGGCGCCTCAACGCACAGCTCTGGACGGCGGGCGCCGTCTTCGGCGGCATCGGCGGCCTGGTGGGCAACGTCACGGGGGACGAGGTGTGGACTTTTGCAGGCATGGGCGTCTCGGCTGCCTTTGCCGTCGCCTCCCGTTTCAAGGCGCCTGCGGGCGGTTCGGACGCCTTCGGCTCGCTCCGCTGAGCGCGGGCTGAGGGCATTGCGGAACCTGTGTTTCCGTGGGCAAAACGGCCTTTTCCTTAAGCGAAACGGGCGTTGAGTCCCGTTATAATTTCCCGCAAGTTGATTTTTCATGGACGGCGCGCGCTTCAGGTTGAAGGCGCGCCCTCTCAATAGGACTGGAGTTTTTTGATGAAGATCCTGGTCGCTGTCAAGCGCGTGGTGGACGCCAAGATCAAGGTGCGCCCGCTTCCCGATCATTCCGGTGTGGATGTCAAGCTCGCCAAAATGGCGATGAACCCCTTTGATGAAATCGCAATCGAAAAGGCCGTCACGCTTCGCGAGGCTGGCGTCGCCGACGAAGTCGTTGCCGTGACCGTCGGTCCCCTCAAGGCCGTCGACACCCTGCGCGTCGCCATGGCGATCGGCGCGGACCGCGCCGTTCACGTCCGCACCGACGAGTCCCTCGAGCCCCTCGCTGTCGCGAAGGTGCTTCGCGCCGTCGTCGAGCGTGAAAAGCCCGATCTGGTGCTTCTGGGCAAGCAGGCGATCGATGACGACGCCAACCAGACGGGGCAGATGCTCTCCGCCCTTTGCGACATGCCGCTGGCAACCTTTGCCAACGAGATCGTCCTTGAGGGCGGCCGCTGGGTCGTTACCCGCGAGACCGACGGCGGGACGCAGACCGTCTCGCTTGCAACGCCTGCCGTCGTGACGGCGGACCTGCGTCTTGCCGAGCCGCGCTACGTGACGCTGCCCGCCATGGGCAAGGCCCGCAAGAAGCCTGTCGAGGACATTGAGCTTGCCGGCCTCGGCATTGACACGGCTCCGCGCATCCGCATCCTCGGCGTCGAGGAGCCGCCCGCCCGCAAGGCAGGCGTCATGGTCTCCGGCGTCGACGAGCTCGTCGACCGCCTCAAGAACGAAGCGCACGTCATCTGAGAAAAGAGGGAGTAAAGCAAAATGACAGCTCTTTTGATTGCCGAACATGACAACGTGACGCTCAAGTCCGCAACGGCTCAGGCGCTCACGGCTGCGCTCAGGATGACGGACGTCGTCGACGTCCTCGTGGCGGGCAGCAACGGCCCGGCCCCCTGCCGGCATAGATGCGGATGCGCCCGCACCGGCCAGCCCGTTGCCGAGCAGGCCGCGAAGCTCTCGGGCGTGCGCACCGTCTACTACGCCGACCATCCCCAGCTCGCCCAGGAGTCGCCCGAAGTGCTCGCACGCCTCGTGCTTGACGAAGCCGAAGGCTATTCGCACGTGCTCTTCGTCGCCTCCGCCGTCGGCAAGTCCGCCATGCCCCGCGTGGCCGCGAAGCTCGACGTCTCCCCCGTTTCCGACGTTCTCGACGTCAAGGGCCCCAAAACCTTCGTGCGCGGCATCTATGCGGGTTCGCTTCTCGCGACCGTCGAGGTGACCGATCCCGTCGTCGTGGCCACGATCCGCACGACGGCCTTCGAGGCCGCCGCTCAGGAGGGATCCGCTGTCGTCGAGGAGGTCATCGCTCCGGAAGGCTATGACGCCTCCCGCTTCGTGCGCTTCTCCGAAGCCAAGTCCGACCGTCCCGAACTCGTCTCCGCCCGCATCGTCGTCGGCGGCGGGCGCGGTCTTCTCGACGAGGCCGGCTTCAAGACCCTTGAGGCCTTCGCCGACTCCATCGGCGCGGCCGTCGGCGCCACCCGCACCGCCGTCGACATGGGGCTCTGCCCCAATGACTGGCAGGTGGGCCAGACGGGCAAGATGATCGCCCCAGAGCTCTATATTGCCGTGGGCATCTCCGGTGCCATTCAGCATACCGCTGGCATCAAGGATGCCAAGACGGTCGTGGCGATCAACAAGGACGCCGAGGCTCCGATCTTCGAGGTGGCCGATTACGGTCTCGTCGCCGACGGCGTCGAGGCGCTTGAGGCTTTGCGCGCCAGACTCGGCACCAAGTAAAGAAGAGGGAGTTTCCCCGCTTGCATGCCCGCCCGCCTTGCGCGGGCTGCTTCTTTTTAGAAAAGGCTGAAAAAATCGCGTTGACGGACTTGCGTCCTGTATTCCCGTGAGATAAAATTCAGACCTTTCGCAACGGGCGGATTGACCGCGCGCTGCATGAAGAATTCTTCCGAACGCTCCTCGTGACGGGGGCTTCGGCTTTCAATTGAACCAATAAGTTAAAGAGGTAAACTCATGGTTATCGTTCGTCTCGCCCGCGGTGGCTCCAAGAAGCGTCCGTTCTACAGCATCAACGTCTGCGACAGCCGCTGCCGCCGCGACGGCCGCTTCATCGAACGCATCGGCTACTACACCCCGATGGCTGCCGGTCAGGCCGTCCGTCTCAACGTCAACCAGGAACGTCTGGCCTACTGGCAGAGCCAGGGCGCCCAGCTCTCCGAAACGGTTGCCCGTCTCGTGAAGGAAGCTAAGGCTGCCGCCTAATTTCCTGACGGAAAGCACTAGTCATTGCGCCGGACTTTAAACGGCGCGGAAACCCCGCAAAACCTCAAGTGCGGGCTCGCTCGCAAGCGGTCGTGCCTCTCGTGTCCAGCACATCGTGATCCGTTCGCAGCACCTGGAGCCCGGTATCTACGCCTGAGAGTCTGCGGGGTTTTGTTTTGTTCGCAAAAAACGATTGATTTTCGGAGACTGTTGTTATGGACGATTTCGTCGAGCTCGGACGCACCGCCGGCGCCTACGGCTTCCGCGGCTGGGTGCGCATTGTGCCGCTGGAATCCGGCGAAGTGCTTCAGAAGGCCAGGACCTGGGTCCTCACGGACCTCAAGGGTGTGCGCACGACGCTCAGCATCGAGGCCTTCCGTCGTCACGGAGACGGCTTCATCGCCAAGTGGGCGGGCTGTGAAACGAAGGAGGCGGCCGACGCCGCCCGAGGCCGCGTGTCGGTCTCCCGCGCGGACTTTCCTGATGCGGGCAAGGACGCCGTGTGGGCCGTCGATCTGGTCGGCTGCAAGGTCGTCAACAAGGAGGGCACGGCCCTCGGCACGGTCGAGAGCATCGGCTCCAACGGCGCGCAGGATCTGCTCGTCATCGCCTACGACAATGCTGACGGCAAGAAGGCCGTGTTCATGCTTCCGCTCGTGAAGGACGTCTATCTGATCGCCATTGATACCGACGTCCGCACGATCACCGTCGACTGGCAGTCCGACTGGCGCTGAGGAGGCGGATCATGCGCTTTGACGTCGTTACGCTCTTTCCGGAAATATTCGACTCGATCACGAAGTGCGGCATCACCGCCCGTGCGATGAAGCGAGGCCTGTGGTCCTGCCACACCTGGAATCCCCGCGCCATGACCGAGGACGTGCACCGCACGGTCGACGACCGCCCCTTCGGCGGCGGTCCCGGCATGGTGATGATGGCCGATCCGCTCGCGAAGACGGTCGACATGATCCGTGCATCCGGCAACCGCGGCCGCGTCATCTCCTTTGCACCCAACGGCACGAAGCTCACCGATGAGCGCGTTCGCCGCATGGTGGCCGAGGATGAGAGTGTCGTGCTCGTGTGCGGACGCTATGAGGGCATTGACGAGCGCTTCCTGTCGACCTATGTCGACGAGGTGGTGAGCCTTGGGGACTTCGTTCTCTCGGGCGGCGAGATCCCTGCATGCGCCCTGATGGACGCCGTAGTGCGACAGCTCCCCGGCGCCATCAAGGATCTCTCCACGTCGGACGAGAGCTTTGCGACTGGGCTTCTTGACGCGCCCCACTATACGCGTCCCGAAGTCTGGCGCGGCATGGAGGTGCCCTCCGTGCTCCTTTCCGGGCACCACGCAAACATCAGCAGGTGGACGCGCGAAGAAAGTTTGCGATTCACCTTGCAAACTCGCCCGGACTTGATTAAAATCGCGGATTCTTCTGGCAAGTTGAGCGATGCGGACCGCAAGTGGTTGCGCGCCAACGGCTGGAAGTAAGATTTTGGATTAATTTTGCCATCCTCTCGGCGGTGGGCTCAGCTCCCTCAAAAACAGCCGCATGACGATGGTTTTGGAGAAAAAAATGAATCTGATTCAGATTCTCGAACAGGAAGAAATGGCCCGCGTCACCGCTGGCAAGACGATCCCCTCTTTCCGCGCCGGTGACACGGTTGTCGTGAACGTCAACGTCGTTGAAGGTTCCCGCAAGCGCGTTCAGGCCTTCGAAGGCGTCGTGATCGCCCGCCGCAACCGCGGTCTCAACTCTTCCTTCATCGTCCGCAAGATCTCTTCCGGCGAAGGCGTTGAACGTACGTTCCAGCTCTACGCCCCGACGATCGCTTCCATCGAAGTGAAGCGCTACGGCGATGTCTGCCGTTCCAAGCTCTACTACCTGCGTGACCGCTCCGGCAAGGCCGCTCGTATTAAGGAACTGCTGGTTCGCAAGAACTAATCTGAAGGCTCCGGCTGACAGACATGAAAAATCCCCGCGATTTCGGTTGCGGGGATTTTTTTCGCGCTCGAAAAACAGAGCCCCCATGCTGTGCACGGGGGCTCTGTTGCGAGGAGAACGGAGGGACTTATTCGTCCGCCTCTTCGCGCGGCTTTCTGCGGTTGCTGCCCGCAACCATGTCAAAGCGGAAGAAGCGGCATTCAAGCGGTCCGTTGAAGAGAACTGTCTTGCGCGACTCCTTGAGGCGCATCTGCTGCGGGAGCGTGCGGTCGGAGGTGAGCATCCAGGCGGTCCAGCCTGCGAAGTTGGCCTTCAGATTGTCGGCGACGTGCTTCATCATCGACTGGATGGAGGCGGACTTCGGGTTGGACTGTTCACCGTAGGGCGGGTTTGCGATGAGAAGTCCGGGCGCCATGCCTTCTTCGGGACAGGCTTCGCGGGCGTCGCCCTGACGGAAGGTAAGGCGTCCGTCGTCGAGCATGTCGCCGAGGCCCGCGCGGCGGGCGTTTTCCTCGGCCTTCTCGACGACGAGGGACGAGATGTCGCTGCCTGCAATGCGGATCCTGACGTGCCGATTGACGGCGGCGCGCGCATCTTCCTTCATTTCGGCCCAGAGGTCGACGTCAAAGCCCTCGAGCTTTTCGAAGGCGAAGCGGCGGTTGAGGCCAGGCGCCATGCCTGCAGCCATCTGCGCAGCTTCGATTCCGATCGTGCCCGAGCCGCAGAACGGATCGATGAGTGTTTGGGAGGGATCCCAGCCCGAGAGCATCAGAAGACCTGCCGCAAGGTTTTCCTTCAGGGGAGCCTCGCCGTGGGTGAGACGCCAGCCGCGCTTGAAGAGCGCTTCGCCCGCAAGATCCAGATAGAAGGTGCAGGTGTCGTAGGTGAGGAAGGCGGCGATGCGCACGTCGGGGTTGTATCGCTCGACGTCGGGACGACGTCCCGCGAGGTCGCGGAAGCGGTCGCAGATGCCGTCCTTGATGCGGAGCACGGCGAAGTCGATCGATTCGAGCGGACAGCGCTGGCCGTTGGCCGAGACCTTGATCGTCAGGTCGGGACCGAACCACTTCTCCCAAGGGGTGTCTGCAGCCATTTCATAAATGTCGCGGGTGTCCCAGTAGGAGGCCTCGGCGACCTTCATGAGCACGCGGCTGGCGAGGCGGGAGTTGAGGCATACGGCCATCGCCGTGGCGGCGGAGCCGGAAAAGGAGACGCCGCCACGCGCAGCGCGGATGCGTTCGGCGCCGCAGGCGGAGATTTCGCCAGCAAGCAGTTCTTCAAGCCCGAAGGGGCAGACGGCGTAAAAGGAAAGGTTGGCCATGGATTGTCAGTCGGTGTGTGTTCAGAAAGGGGCGGTCAGCGGCGGCCTTCGCCGTGGCCGAGCACGACGTACTTGAGCGAGGTGAGGCCTTCAAGACCGACCGGACCGCGCACGTGAAGCTTGTCGGTAGAGATGCCGATTTCAGCGCCGAGGCCGTATTCGAAGCCGTCGGCAAAGCGAGTCGAGGCGTTGACCATCACGGAGCTCGAGTCCACCTCGCGCAGGAAGCGGCGGGCGTTGTCGAAGTTCTTCGTGATGATGGCGTCGGTGTGGTGCGAGGAATGGAGGTTGATGAAGTCAATCGCCCCGTCGAGACTTTCGACAATGCGGATCGAAATGATCGGGGCATTGTACTCGGTATCCCAGTCCTGCGGGGTGGCGTCGACGGCGCTCATGCCGCTCTGTTCGACGATGCGGCGGGAGAGCTCGTCACAGCGCATCTCGACATCGTGGTCGTGGAAGACGCGGGCCATGGGAGGCAGAAAGTCGAAGGCGACGGCGCGGTGCACGAGCAGCGTTTCAGTGGCGTTACAGGGCGAGTAGCGCTGGGTCTTGGCGTTTTCAGTCACGCGAACGGCTATGTCGAGGTCGGCTTCGGCGTCGACGTAGGTGTGGCAGATGCCATCAAGATGCTTGATCATCGGAACGGTCGCTTCGGCCGTGAGACGGGCGACGAGGCTCTTGCCGCCGCGCGGAATAAGCACGTCGACGTAGTCGCGGGCACGGATGAGCTCGCTCACCAGGGCGCGGTCGGAGGATTCGATGAGCTGGACGGCGCGTGCGGGGAGGCCTTTTTCGGCAAGGGCCCGGCCGACAAGCTCCCAGAGGACCGTGTTGCTGCGAAGCGCCTCATGGCCGCCGCGCAGGATGATGGCGTTGCCCGACTTGACGGCAAGGGCGGCGGCGTCGATCGTCACATTGGGACGGGACTCGTAGATCATGGCGAGCACGCCGAGGGGCACGCGCATGCGGCCCACCTGAATGCCGCTTGGCCGGAAGGCAAGATCGGTGACAGTACCCACGGGATCCTCGAGTGCGGCGATCTGGCGGCATCCTTCGGCCATGGCGCGAAGACCTACGGCGCTGATCGTCAGACGATCGAGAAAGACCTCGTCCAGACCTTCGGCGCAGGCGGCCTCGAGGTCGGTCTCATTGGCGGCGCGGATGTCCGCCTCCTGTTCGAGCAGAAGCTCGGCGATGCGTTCAAGCACCGCATTCTTGGCGGCCGTGGAGGCGCGAGCCATGGAGCGCGAGGCTTCGCGGGCCTGACGGCCGATGCGGCTGATGTAATCGCTGGGAGTGATGGTGATTTCGGGCATGATGCGCGGTTCCTGAAAAAGGGCCGGAGAACGCCGCCCTCAAAGGACGGGGCGGCATGCATTTTCCGGGCATGTCTTTCCATTTTAGCCCGAACGACGGCATCTCTTTGATCTTTGCAGGACCTGCGGATGCGCGAAGGCCTCCTCCCGTGGAGCCGGCTTCAGGAGGCGAGAAAGAGGACGACGCTCTTGAGCTCGATCCAGGGATCGGAGTCCCGCTTGGGAACGGAAAGCCCCTTGACGAGCCTGTCGATGTCGGCGCAGACGGAGAGGGCGCCGCAGAGCTTCTTCACGGTGAGGCGGCGGGCGGCCTTCTGAAGGGACGGCGTTGCGAAGACTCCGGTCACTCTGGACTGGCCGTTGTCGTAGCCCGTGCGCAGCTTGATGAGGGAACGGATTTCGGCAGTGAGCATGGCCAGCAGGAAGGGCAGGGCTTCGGCCTGCGCCTCAAGCCCGTCGATGATGCGCACGATGCGGTCGGCCTGACCGAGGCGCATGCTCTCAAAGAGCGTGTCGAAATCGAATCGGGCGTTGCTCGAGACGACCTGACGGAGCTGTTCGGAGGTGATCTCGCCCTTAGGATGGAGAAGAGAGAGCTTTTCGATCTCTTGTGCGGCAGCAAAGAGGTTGCCCTCCATCATATCGGCGAAGTAGTCGAGCGTCTCGGGGGACATGACGAGCTCGTGGCGGGCGAGTCTTGCCTTGAGCCAGGCGGGGAGTTGTGCGCGTTCCACGGGCGAGCAGTCTACGACGGTGGCCTTGCGCTGAAGCGCCCCCCACCACGCCTCCTTCGTGACCGTCCAGTCGGGGGCGGGCATCGTGATGAGCGTGACGACGCCGTCGATCGGGTTGTCAAGATACTTCACGATGGCGGGCGCGCCGTTCTTGCCCGGATTCCCCGTGGAGAGACGCACGTCGACGATCTTGCGATCGTCGAAGCCCCCGA
>OGRS01001140.1_pt1 | contig 18101 bp, 13 predicted proteins | sample 1553561 | NCBI WGS metagenome assembly OGRS01 (sample SAMEA2580103, study PRJEB22360) | human gut metagenome | biome: human gut; feature: human-associated habitat; material: faeces | place: Denmark | collected 2008/2010
GCTTTTCCTCCTCAGATGCCCTAAAAAAAACTAAAATTTATCAATCTCCACAGCCCAGTCAAAAATCCTCTCCCTGTACAATCCGCACAGCCAGGGGATAAACGCATCGGCGCCAGCGCCTTCGTCCTTTTGCCATAAAGGAACTGCCAGGGCCGGTGCATTTACCTTATCCCTCCACCTAAAGCTGAGGCGCCACCACTGTTTTGACCCCCTTATCCCCAAAGCTCTCCACCAATTCCTCCGGTGCATGCCAGTCCGTAATCAGAACATCAATATCCTCCGGCCGGGCGATAAGCACCATGGAATCATCACCGAATTTCGTGTAATCCAGCATCATTATTTTTTCCTTGGAGATAGAAAGTATCTTTCTTTTCAGCTCAGCCTCTCCCAGCGTCGGCGTGGAAAAGCCTCTTTCCACCGTAAAATGATTGCCGCTGATAAAACCCTTGTCAAAAAAAAGGTTCCCAAGCACCTGCTCCGCCAGATAACCCACACAGGAATAAATATTCGTGCGCAGCTCTCCCCCGATAATAATGCTGTGGATATCGCTTGCCTTCGCCAGCTCCATGGCCACATAAATATTATTGGTACACGGCATTATATTTCTTTTCGGCCCTTCCACGATTAACCTTGCCAGCTCACAAACCGTCGTACCGCTGTCCAGGAAAATAGCTTCCCCGTCCTGGATGCAATCATAGGCCGCCATGGCAATCGCTCTTTTCTCTTCCCGATGACGCACTTCGTTTTCCTGATGGGAAAATTCCCGCAGCGATCCGTACCTGCTGACCGCTCCGCCCCAGGTCCGCTTCAGAACCCCCTCCTGCTCCATGCTCGCAAGAAGCTTACGCACAGAAACCTCCGAAAGGGAAAAAGCCTCGCTTAATTCCGAAACTGAAATAGATGATTTTATTTTCAGCTGATCTAAAATATATTTCCGCCGTTTCTCCTGATTCATATGCCTTCCTCTCTGCCGTCCTGCTCCGGCAGTTCCTTCTTTTTTTACAAAACCCATAGCCCCTTGGGCTGATTCCAGGCCTGTATGATGCCCCGTCCCCATCTGACAGGCTCTTCTTTCGAAACACCCCCTGGAATATCGGAACACGCCCGGGTCCTGTCCGGCTTCGTTCTTACCCAATTATATACTTTATCCCACACATTCCGCAACCGTTCTTTGTGTTTCCCTTCTGTTTCATGATAAATTTCGTCAACAGATCCAGTCCTTGTTACGTTTCTTTCATTTTAATTACGATTTTATTTCATTTTCTATGGACATCAAAAGATGATTATATTATAATATAGCTGAATCGGATGCCGAAAGCCCCGGTCAGACAAAAGCGCCGGCCGGCGCGGCAAACATGCTATTTTAACCGGATAGTTACATTTTTCACCATAAATCAAACCCATAGGAGGAATCCACATGATAATCGACAGTGCCAAACTCAACGGCCCCTGCTCCTGCGGCAGAAGCCACGAAATGATCACAAAGGAAGCCATAATTGAACCCGGCTGCCTGAAAAAGCTGGATCTTTATACGGACAAATACGGCCTTACCGGAAAAAGGGCTGTAATCTACGACGAAAATACATACCATGCCAAAAACATCATCCATCCGGCCGCTGATCAGGAAATCATTCTCGATCCGTCCAATCTCCATGCCAACGAAATCGCAGTGGGAAAGGTGATGGAGCAGCTTGAGGAAAATATTGATTATCTGGTTGCCATCGGAAGCGGAACCATCCACGATACTACCAGATATTGTGCAAACGACAGAAAAATCCCCTTCGTTTCCTGTCCTACGGCCGCCAGCGTAGACGGCTTCTGCTCCACGGTTTCCGCTATGACCTGGAAAGGCTATAAGAAAACCATGCCCGGCGTGGCGCCCGTTTTTGTCCTGGCTGATATTGATATTATCAAGGAGGCCCCTCTTTATCTTGCCCTCAGCGGCGCCGGAGATATTTTTGGAAAATATACGGCTCTGGCTGACGGGAACGCTGGCCATGCCATTACGGGCGAATATTTATGCCCGGTTATCGAAGGAATGACCCGGGATGCTGTGGACGCAGTCCGTTCCTGCTGCACCGGCCTGGCCGAAGGAGATGAAAACGCCTTTGAACAGCTGACCTATGGCCTGATTCTTTCCGGACTGGCCATGCAGCTTATGGGAAATTCCCGCCCTGCTTCCGGTTCGGAGCACCATGTCTCCCACCTTATCGAAATGCAGCCTGCCGCTTTCCCGTTCCATTCAGATGCTCTCCATGGCGAAAAGGTGGGCGTGGGCACCATCCTTATTTCCCGTGCCTGCCATAAACTGGCTGAAATCGAGGATATTACGCCTTATGTACATCCTTATTCCATGATCCCCGCTTCCCAGCTGGAGCCTTTCTATGGCCCCGCCCTGTATCCCAGCATCGTGGAGGAAAACAAAAAGGACTGCATGGAAGGGGTCACTCCTGAAATGCTCATTAAAGCATGGCCGGAAATCCGCAGAATCATTTCAACCATCCCTGCTCCTGAAGAACTGTCCGCCCTTTATGAGAAAATCGGTGCAAAAAAAACACTGGAGGATATCGAAGTTCCCTCCGAATATCTCCCCCAGCTTCTTAAATTTTCTCCCAGCGCCCGCAACCGCCTTACTTTGATGCGTGTATGCTGGATGCTGGACATTCCTGAACTTAGCTAATCTTTGTAGGAAAAAGCTGCAGAATTTATTGCTGAAAAAAACAGTTGTTCTTCAAAAAGGCAGGCCGCCGGATTCTTAGCGGTTCCTGCCTTTTATAAATTCCTGCCATTTATTGATTCCTGCTGTTTGCTAATTTTGTTTTTTACTCTCCCCGGTCTTTGCTATTCCACCCAACGGATCGTTTCCCAGACCGCTGCGCCATCGTTATGCTGCGCCGGCCCTGGAGTGCTTCTTCCCCGGAAAATATGTGCCTTCAGAATTTCGCGCAGTTCTTTTACCACCTCCGGATATTCTTCAATCACATTTTTTCTTTCTCCAATATCCTCCGACAAGTCATACAGCTGGAAGGAAGGCGCGCCCTCCGGCTCCTCCCCCGGTTTAGGTTCCGACCAGCCGCCGGACCCCGGACACATTTCAAGTTTAAACTTTCCCTTCCGTATAGAAAGGGAACCGTCAATACTCTGGTGAATTAAATCCGCACGGACCTCCTCCCCATCCGGATTCAGCCACAAGGGCAGATTGCTCACGCTGTCAACAGCCGTTTCCGCATCCAGGGAAATTCCCAGGATATCAGCCATGGTTGCCATAATATCACAGAGACAAACTATCCTGGAGCAGCGCCTGCCTTCAGGCACCCTGTCCGGCCATTGAACGATCAGAGGAATCCGGTGTCCTCCTTCATAGATATCCGCCTTGGTTCCCCGGAAGACATAGCTGGGATTATGCCCCTGAGACAGCAGCTCCGGATAATCCGCCATGGGAGAACAGCCATTATCCGAAGTATATATGACAATCGTATTTTCATAAAGCCCCAATTCTTTTAGTTTACGGTTAATTCTTCCTGCTACATCATCACAGTGCAGCACGAAGTCTCCGTATTCATTGGTTCCGGATTTACCGCAAAACTGGCTGGCCGGAAGAATAGGAGTGTGCGGTGCGGGCATGGGAAAATAAAGAAAGAACGGCTCCTCCCTGTATTCCTCCATTTTTTCCAGCACTTTTTCCGTCAGTTCATCCAGCACCTTTTCATGTACAAAGCCAGGCGCTGTCGGCCCTTCCCTGAAAAAACCTTTACCGGTTCCTTTTGTCACATGATCCGGCTGCGCTGTAAAATGATCATTTTCAATATAGATATATGGCGGCATGTCCAAAGATCCGCTAATGCCGTAAAAATATTCAAAACCATTAGAGATTGGGGAGCCTTCTATTTTTCCGTGGTAATCCACATGATCACATACCCCAAAATCCGGTTTTTCCACAAATCCTTCTTCTTTGGCAAAATTCATCCCCAAATGCCACTTTCCCACCATAGCTGTCCGGTAACCGTTTTCCTTCAGCATATCAGCCAGCGTTTTTCTTCCTTTTTCAATCAGAGCCTCCGAATAACCGCCCATCACACTGGATTTCAGCCGGGAGCGCCAATTATAGCGGCCAGTAAGAATTCCATAACGGGACGGCGTACAGACGGCGGCGGTTGCATGGGCATCCGTAAAGCAAACACCGTTTTCCGCCATTTCATCCAGATTCGGCGTTTTAAAGCCACAGTGCTCATTCAGTGCGGAAATATCCCCATACCCCATATCATCCGCTAAAATATAGATCAAATTCGGTTTTCTCATTTTATTCCTCCTAAAAGGGGCATCCGTAAGCCGGCCCCTTTAATCATACACCATTTCGTTGTATTCCGCATCTAATCTATAATTATTGTCCGCACTCCATCCCTTTTCCGGTTTGATCGTTTCAAACACAGACCTAAAGAATGCCTGAAATACCGGACAAAACTATCCGTATCCCAGGACTGTCCCGTTCTCACTGGCCACTATCATTTTCCTTCTGCCAATGACAGGTTGCTTTTCGTTTTAGTCTTCCGTTATTTCACGAACCTGTTCTATAGTAATGCCACACAACTCTGCGATTTCCTCATTATTCCTGCCTTCTTTGACGTAACGCAATACTTTTTTCGTCAGATTGATTCCTTTTTCAATGCCTTTTTCTTCAATTGCCTCACTCAAATTACACATCTGTCTCAGCTCCTCTCCCATTTCCTGTTCCATTACAATCCCATAATCCCTCGCCAGTATTTCTTCTTTCTCCGTAACGCTCATCGAAGGAGAAAGAAGCGTATTCAGAAATCCGTGCAGCCCTCCCCTTTGATTCTTGTCATCCTTTTCATTCAGGCAGATTATGACCACCGAAAGCTTATCATAGCTCGCTTTCCTCTCAGGTATCCTGCCAAGGATATTTCTTCTGGAGATCCTGTATTCTGTCATGGCGCTTCCTATATGCGCAGGCGCATTCATACAGATCCAGATACTGCAGACCTTTTTCAAATCATCATACTCTGCATCTGTAAATTCTCTGTCCAGCTGTTCCGACAGCATTCTTGCGCCATAGAAAATCCCTCTGGTCACAATCCGGTATTTCTGATAGAACTTTTTCTGGGCTTCTATATTAACCAGAAGCTTTACCGTCTCCGCCCTTCTCCGTTTGGGGACGTATGCCCGGAATCTGATATCATAGGTCACGGTTCCTTCTCCCGGAACCTTGCTTTCCGTATTATCCCCCGTGATGAGGAGCATTTTATTCTCCTTTTCTCCCGGTCGCAGCGAGGTATTGGCGATTTCAATTCCCGGTTCGATCCACGCTTCTATTTCCTCCGGCGAATAATCCTTATATTCCGCCACAGCTCCCTTCAGAATACGCGCCAGAACCTGCCTGCTGCCCAGAATCCGCTTTACATGACCGTCATATTGGGCCTTAGCCCCGGCATCATCCAACGTTTCGGCAATCCATGTCCGTCTTTTCATTTGTTCCTCCTTATGCAGGCAGGGATACAGGCAGCGGCCCCTGTAAAAACAGCTTCTGCATTTCCTGCCGTTTTAAATGTGATTTTTCGGCAGAAACTGCCAGAATGTGCGAATGCACTAATAAATAAGAATATAAAAATGATACTTTATTAATGTTTAGTTGTCAATTAATATAATAAATATTTTGAACAAATATTCTAACCTTCGGAATACTTACAATATCATTTGCTGTATTCTTTTCTGTATCTGGCCGGTGTCATATGATAATACCGCCCAAATACCCTGTCAAAATAGCTTCTGTCTCCATACCCCAGCTCTGCAGTAATTTCTTCAACAGACAGCCTGTTTTCCTTCAATAGCAGGCAAGCCCTGTTCATCCGGAATTCCGTTACAATATCCGTAAAGGTCCGGTAAGTATATTTTCTGATAAGGCGCATCATTGTCCTTTCGGTATAGTTAAAGTATTCCGCCAGAGTTTTCAGCGTAATATCCCTGTAATTCATTGAAATATAAGTGATAATCCGTATCATATCCACCTTATCCTCCCCAATGCTGCGATCCGCTATCCTGCTCTCGTATTGACGCGCCAGTGATATAAAAAGACCCGACAGACTGGTATAGATCATATTCTGATACATTTCCTTTTTCTCACAGAATTCCGCAATCAGCTTATTCAGGAAAAAGGCGGACTCCCCTCCTTCCGTCAGGGAGAACACAAGATGTCCTGCCGGAGAAGCGATATGATATAGTGCCTTTATAAAAAAACCCGATATCGGATTTGTATTATCCATCAATGGTATCAATGTATTGTAAAACCATTCCTTCTTCATAATAATATTAAAAACCACCGAATTTTCATCTTCAACTCCAAGCTGATGCACCGCCTCCAGATTATAAATGCAGATATCTCCTTCATAAAGAGTTCCTGCCTTTCCCTCAATCGTTGTGGTGCACTGTCCCCGGTACACATAGATCATCTCAAAAAAATCATGATTATGGAATGCTGTAAGAAAATACCGGATACCGTTTTCCCTGTCTGTGGCATGAACCGTTTCCATCGTCACCTTTACCTGCTCCTCTTTATCAAAGGCCTGGACGGCACGTATGGTCCGATGCCTTTTTGTCCCTCCAAAAACATCCTCCATTTCCCCATATCTGTTCCGGGAAAGGTTTGTCATATAACCGTCTCTGTTTTCATGGTTCCTGTTTTTTTCCGTCTTTTCAAGCAGGATCCATTCATTAATAATCTCAGTATCTTTTTTCTTTCCCATAAACCTCTCCTGTCACTTTATTACATAAATAGCGGTATATTTTGTCATTTCCCTAAATACGGAAATCCCTGCTTTGCACCTATAATGGACTTGTAGCCAATATTTTATTTACATAAAAGGAGGAATCCAATGAAAGCATATACTACCGAACCAATATGCCCCAGGCTGTCTCATTATAATACCTCTGCCGGCTTTGCGGAAGAATTCCGCAGTCCTGCAGGAAACACCCGCCCCAGAATACGCTGGTGGCTGCCCTCCGCCTATCTAAGCATGGGCGGTATAGAAAATGATATCCGCTCTATGGCAGAAGCCGGCTTTGGCGGTGCGGAGGTGGTCCCCATGCCTCGCTTTGACATCCCTGGTGATTTAACCATAGAGTGGGGTACGCCCCGATGGAAGGCTTTTGCCGAACACATCCTGGAAACCGCTGGAAAATATAATTTTACCATTGATTTTTCCATGACACCCTTCTGGCCCCTGGCGCTGCCTTCCGTTACGGATGCATCCAATCCGGAACATGGTGCCCAGATGGAAACCGACTGTGCCTGGATTGACGGCATTACCAAAGCTGCTCCTTTTTCAGGATCCGTTCCTGTATCAGAGCAAGCCATGGGGACCGACCCTTTCTTTTTTCAGACAAAGCCGTAGCGGATGCCGCCTCCGTAGGCTGCATCCCTCGTCTGGCTGCTGTCACCTGTGCAAAATATGCAGATAAGCCTTCCCATACCCTTGTCCATTCTTCCGCCCGTGCCTTTCTCCTTAACAGGGAAGTTCTGGCTGACAAATCGGATCCTCTTTCCTGGAGTCTCTCCTTTACTCCTGAGGAGGATGGAGAATATGTAATTTTCGCCTGGTGGGAACATCCCTCAGGAAACAAAACCTGCCAGAACCTGCAGCTGGATCATTACAGCCGCAAGGCCACAAAGCTTTTAACCGACTACTGGGAAAAAGAACTGATTCCATGTTTTGGTGATAATTTCAGGCATACTGTTTCCATGTTCATTGATTCCCTGGAATTCCAGACCCATCTGGACTGGACCCGAGGCTTTCTTGATTCCTTCCTTGCAGACAATGGTTACGACCTTGCTCCCTACCTTCCGGCCCTATATGACGAAGACAGTCCTGGCTGCTTTGTCTCTTTTCCTGAACCGGATTTCAGGTTTGATGAATATAATAAACAGATTCTTAATGATTATCATGAATTTGTCACAAGACTATATATTGAAAACCACCTCAAACCCCTGACCGAATTCTGTGAACGCCATGAAATCAACATGCGTTATCAGACCTCCTACGGAAAAAGCCTGGAATTGGCCCAGACGGCCATGTATGTAACCATTCCGGAAACCGAAACTCTGTACGGCGGAGATATCCTGGATTTTTACTGGTTACAGTCAGGCAGCATGCATCTGTCAGGAAAACAGATTTATTCCATAGAGGCGTCTGCAGAAATGAACGGACGCGGTAACGGCGGCATAAATTCCGGCAATTACCAGCAGACCTGGGGCAACCAGCTATGGCATATGGGGCGGGCATTTTCATGCGGTGTCAATCAGGCTGTTTTCCATGGTTACTCCTACGAAGGTTTTTATGAGGGAGAGGGAAACGAGAATGGTTTTCTTCCGGGAACCCACTGGCCCGGCTATACTACCATGGGTTATAGCGAATTTTCCAATAACTGGAGCAGCTGTCAGCCAAACTGGCTGCATGCCAGGTTATATACAGACTTTCTGGCCAGAAACCAACTTGTCCTAAGACAGGGAAGCAGCAAAATGGATCTCGCAGTTTACAGACATAGCTATGAGGAAATCATTGATTTCAACCACGCTGTCAAGCTGTATGATGACGACGGGCTTTTGGAGCAGCTGGGCTATACCTATGATTTCGTCAGTCCCTCCTCACTGGAGCTTTCCGGCCTTTGCGTGTCCGATGGGCGCCTGGCTCCCGACGGTCCCGCTTATCAGGCACTTCTGCTGAATGCGCAGCAGTTTCTGCCCTATTCTACTGCGCTGAAGCTGCTGGAATTTACAAAAGCCGGACTGCCAGTACTGTTTATCGGAACGCTGCCCGGTCAGTCCGCCTTTCATCTGGAAAAGGACATTTATCCCATCATAGAAGAAATGCTTCGGCTTCCTCTGGTAAAGCAGGTGGATTCCGTCCGGAATGTTCCCTCCGTCCTCCTGGAACTCGGGATTCTTCCCAATGCCAGGTACCACAGTCCCTCCAAAATGCTGAATGTCCACAGGCAGACACAACAGGCCGATTTTTATTATTTTTATAATTACGGGGATGCTGACACTTATCCTCTGGCCCGGGAAATGGCTGCTGTTAAAACAGATGTGACGCTTCACGGCAGCGGCGTGCCATTCCTGCTGAATGCATGGGACGGACGGATTACCCCCATTGCCGCCTACGAATCTACGGACACAACGGTAACCCTCCGTCTCCGTCTGGATAAAAACGACAGCTGTATCATCGCTTTGATACGAGAACCCGGATATCTTGACACAACTTTCCCCGGACTCCATACGGTGTTGCCTGAACTTTGGGCTGAATATACCGACGGACAGCAGATACTTCTGAAATCACTGACAGGCGCCCAGATTGATGTTCCTTTTTCCGATAAAAAGGTGGTATCCGCCGGCTTTACTGCGATTCCTGCCTCCATCCCTTTAAAAGGCTGGGAACTTACCCTGGAAAAGTGGTCGGAAAGTCCGGTTCCCAATGAAAGTATAAAAAGCATACAGACCTTCTTTTCCCTGGAACATTTGGTTCCCTGGAAAGAGCTTCCCGGCCAGGAGTTCACATCAGGAATCGGTACTTACCGTATTTCCTTTTCCCTGGATAATGGCTGGGAGGATGGCATCGGCTATCTCCTGAACCTCGGAGATGTCTGTGACAGCTTCAGCATTGTTGTCAATCAGCAGGAAATTACTGTAAACCAGTCTTCCTCACTGATCGATATCGGAAGCTATTTGCACAGCGGGGTGAATACCCTGTGCATTACCGTCGCTTCCACACTTCTGAATGCTCTCCTTGCATATTCTAACTGTCATCCGCTCTCCTTCAGCCGCTGGCAGAAAGAAATCAGAGTACCTGACGCTTATGGCATACTTAATGACGTTACCCTGGTTCCCTATGCCTGGAGTATACCGGAAAACTGATAGCAGTAAACGTACGCCGCCGGGCGCATCATCAGGAAAAAGCTGCCGGATAAATCCGTCGGCTTTTTCCTCTATTTCGAAGGCTTTTTATTATTGCGGATAACCGTTCTCTTATATTCCCGAATTGTCATGCCTGTAACATTTTTAAACAGCCGGATCATATAATTCATATTCTGAAAATTCATTTCTGCCGCAATTTCATTTAAAGAACAGCTCCCACAATCCAGATATTCCTTGATTTTCTCCACCCGTCTGTTATTAATATATTTCACATAGGTCTCTCCCGTATATTCCTTAAACTTCTTGCAGAAATGCGGAACACTCATAAAGCTCTGTGCTGCCGCTTCCGTCAATGGAACCTGTTCACAGATATGAGCCTCAATATACTGCAAAACCGTTTCCATTGTGTCATCAGCCAGCCTTTTTAAAAGTTCCTCTGATAGCTCGGCCATATCCGCCTTCAGCCTGTGTTCCAGTAAGCTTCTCCCGGCTGCATTCATTATACCTTCCATTCTGACGGCAAATTCTAATATCATCTGGCCGGCCAGACTGTATTTCTGCGCCAACGCATAAATAAACTGATTCATCTGGTGAAACAGATCGCTTTTCACGCTCTCCACATCCGTCCGCCTGCTGCCATAGAAATCGAAAAATAAGTTCAGCTCCCTGCTAAATTCCTCCAGCCATCCCGGCTCCAGGAAGCTGTCCACATTCAACGCAAGGGAGATTTTTCGTTCCGTCTGCTGCCTGTCAGCCATAAAAAAACAGCTTTCCCGTTCATAGAAATCCAGACTCAGCAGTTCCAGCCCCTCCTGGTAATAAGCTCTGATTTCCTTCAGTTCCTCAAAGAAACGGCTGCAGCCTATCATAAGTCTTTCATTGATAAACAGCCTCACATTCTGCCGCAGATCACTGCAGTTTTTCCGAAGCAGTTCCATTTTTTCTGCTTCCTCCATCTGTTTGGGGAATTGAAACAAAATGAACATTTCTTTATTATAAGGGGAAAAAAACGTTCCCATTCCTTCTTTTTCCACAATATTTTCCAGTAAATGAATCAGCATGGTCCGATCCACATTTCCCGACAGCAGGGAAGCCTCCATACTTTCCGCACTATGTATACTCAATACTCCGACCGCATAGCTGAAACATTGTGTACCTTTTTCATTGGCCCATTTTGTTTTTACTTCCCCTGACTTTTCTGCCAGCCTGGGAATGATCTTTTCGGCATTAATCTTTTCAATTATGCTGTACAGCTTCTCTTCTGTCACCTCCTGCTTCAATATATAACTGTCGGCTCCCAGTTCCAGAGCCTCCCTGGCATAAGAAAAATTATCATGGCAGCTTACAATAATAATCCCTGTACTGAGGTTTTCCTCCCTTACTGCTTTAATTAAGATAAGTCCATCCATGTCCGGCATTTCTATATCTGTAATAACAATATCCACTGGCCCCTGTTCGCGCAGATAAACAAGCGCATCAAGAGACGAAGAAAAAGTTCCCTGCACCGCTATATTCTGTTTGTTTTCCAAAAAGGTCTGGATTCCTATCCTGGCCAATATCTCGTCATCAATAATAATTATTCTTATCATTCCATCTCCCCGTCTTCCAAAACCGGCAGAATAAAATGCGCACAGGTTCCCTTCCCCGGCTCGCTTTCCATAAACAGACCATAGGAAGTCCCGTATTCCAGCTTTATTATCTGTTGTATATTCTTAATTCCCACATTCGTATGCTGTTTGTCCGCCGGCTCTTCTCTGCTTTCCCATTCCTGCACATCAAATCCTTTGCCGTTATCACGTATGATGACATGAAGCCGTTCCTCTTCCTTGTATGATTTCAGCTCTATCCTTCCATCACTCAGCTTTCCTCTGCTGAAGCCGTGTATTATCGCATTCTCCACAATCGACTGCAGTAGGAACTTCCGTATCAGAAGCTCCTGCGTATCCTCCGATATAGAATATGCAATATCAAAATTCATAAATCTCGTTTTCTGGATTACAGTATAGTTCTCCAGCAGCCTGATTTCGTCCGTAAGCCGGTGAAGGCTGCTTCCTTTATTGGTAATCTGCATCAGAATATAGATCAGTGAATCCGTAACCTTCTGAATCACCGGCTGCTTATTGATCACGGCAAGCCATTTTACCGTATTCAGGGAATTATATATAAAATGCGGGTTCATCTGCGAAATCAGCACCTGCATCTCAAAATTATTTTTTTCCCGCTCCACCCGCCGATTGTCCAGAATCAGTTCATGTACCTTCCTCGTCATAGTATTAAAATGTATGAAGAGCGTTTTAATCTCCTTAGTTCTGCAGGTTTCCTCAGCGCTCACCTGCAGATTTCCTTCTGCAAAAGTATCCATTGCATGCGTCAGCGATAGGATCGGCCGGACAATATGCCGGTTCATCAAAATAATCATGACAAAGATAAGGACGACATAAACGCTGACAATAAACAAAACACTGAGCCCAACCGGTTTAAAATCCGAAAAAAGAGAATTTACCGGTACAATAGCAAGCTGAAGCCAATTCGTCTTATATGACTTTGCATATGCCACAAGACAGTTTTCACCCCCTACCTTTTCCGTAAAAAATCCCGTCTTATCCTTTACATCCGGTATATCAAACGGTTCATTCAGCCGCTTTATATCCGAACAATACAACACCGTACCGGAGGGATGTATAATATAGGTTGTCGCCCCTTCCATATTGATGGTAGCAAAGGCATTATCAAAAATCTCCTTATCCACGGTCATATACATAATTCCCAGATTCTTCTTTTCCGCAGTATTCAAAGACCTGGCAATTACATACTTATAGGTTCCGAACGGATACGGAGAGTAAAAGCTTTCAGGAAGCCATATCATCCGTCCCCCCTCCGCAATAATCTCTTCCTTTTTCCCGTTAACATATTCAACAATTTTCGCATTGGAAGTTCCTGCGTGCACCATTGTGTCATGGGAATCGATCTGCATGGACGCCATATCCGCATTAGATGCGCACATATTGCTCATTTCCACTCTTATCCTGTCCCAATCCCCCGCGGACAGATCTTTCTTTTCCAGAATGGCAACTGTTTTATTCAAATAAAGCGTCATAGAAGTATCACGATACCTGTTATAAGCCGTATTCAGCTGTTCCTGTGTGGATGCCAGATTGGTAACCAGATATTTTCCATAGATTCTGCAGGTATACTTGTACATAATATTGACGGACAGAGCAACCAGCAGTAAAAAGGGAGCTATAATAAGGAAAATATAATACAGCACTACATGGAGCTTTAGGCTGATCGATAACGGCTTTGCTTTGATACTATTCATTTTCCGCATATTCTTTCCTCCCACTTTCTGTTTTATTGCCGGCTGCACATCCCCGCTGAATCATTACAAATATTGTAATCGTGATTGAACCAGACAGCTTCCAAATATTTTTCATTCTAGCATACCCATTTTTTATTTACAATCAAACAGGCGTAACGGCGGACTTTCCGATAAAATCGTGAACAAAAAAGAAAATTGGTAACTTTACCGCCTGTGCCGTACGGAATTGGATAATATTGTGAACTCCAATCATAGGAAAGTTAATTGCCTTGCATTTTAAAAAATATATAATGGGTACATAATCTCGAGGTTGCAGCAAATATAAGGAGGATTCATTATGAAAGGGAAAAAAGTTCTGGCACTATTGACATGCACGGCTCTTCTGGCAGGCAGCCTTACGGCCTGCGGTAATTCATCATCCACCGCACCTGCACCATCCACGGAAAATACCGCTGAAACAGCCGCCCCGGAAACAGAAACTACCAAGGCCGCCGCTGAGCAAACATCCGCATCCTCTGACGATGCCTCCACTGAGGAAGATATCACAGGCTCCCTGACCATCTGGGAACATGGAACCACCTTTGAAAATTCGTTAGCTGCCGTTATTGAAGGCTTCCAGAAAAAATATCCCAATGTGGAAGTTGAATATGAAATTAAAGACGGAGATACCTATTACAGCCTTCTCACCACCGCAATCCAGTCCGGTGAAGCGCCGGATCTGTTCTGGACAAACGGAACAGCTACCACGAATATGCAGGATTATGTGAAAAATGACGTGCTGATGGATATCAGCAATCTGGATTTCAGTGCATTGACGGAAGACAGCATGAAGCTCGCTACAATCAATGACACGGTTTATTCAGTTCCCTGGCTTACCATGGACACACGCGCATGTTTCTACAATAAAGACCTCTTTGCAGAAAACGGCTGGGAAATCCCAACTAAATTCAGTGAATTTGAAGCGCTTTTGGAAAAACAAAAGGGAGCCGGCATTATCCCCATCTCCTTCTCCCCTACCAGCTTCGGCAGCGTACTTTTCATCTTTGAACCTGTGTTATCCGCTATGGACCCTGCCTATACAAAGGGTCTGTCCGATTACTCCGTAAAGCTCACGGATCAGCCGGCCAAGGATGCCCTCAACAAGCTGATTGAATGGGCGGACAAAGGCTACTATGGTGAGAACTATAAGGGCGTTACCGATGGTTCCGCCGCCATTCTGACCTTTACAATGGGAAAAGCCGCCATGTTTATCGGCGGTTCCTGGGAAATGTCCAGTATTGAATCCAATAACCCCGACCTGAATTATGGTGCATTCCAGATTCCCGCAGAAGACGGCACTACTGGTATGGTTGGTACCTGCGCCAACGGATTTTCCATCTATAAAGATACTAAAAGCCCGGAAGCTGCCAAAGCATTTGCCCAGTACTGCGCATCTCTGGAGGCGCAGACAACATGGGTACAGGTGCAAAGAGCCGTATCCGGAAGTCCTGAAATCCAATCCGCCAACCCGATTGCCAATGAAATATCTGACTGTGATAATGTTTATACCAGTTGGCAGTCCCTCATTTCCAAATATTCCATAGAAGGAGGTACGGGAAATGCCATCACGGAAGAATACTTCCCCAAACTTTTCGTGGGAGATATTACAGTGGATCAGTTAATGGAGGATTTAGCTAAAGAAATGCAATAACCAAAGCGGTATACGGACCTGTATGGATACAGGTCCGTATCAGGCTTTTTTAATCAGACTGGAGATTTGCTTATGAAGGAAAAAAGTAGAAAAAAGAAGCCCTATCTCTTTTTTATTGCCCCGGGCTTTATCGCATATACAGTTTTTATCATCCTTCCCATTATTTATGTCATATATCTTTCGGTATTTGAATGGTCGGGATTAGGTGAAATGAATTTTATCGGCATCGAGAATTTCAAAACTCTTTTTACCAATACAAGAATCGCCCCCGTGTTCTGGAATGCCCTTAAAAACAACCTGAAATATCTGCTCTGCGTATGGTTTATTATCACGCCCTTCCAGTTCCTCGTCGCTTATCTGTTCTATCTTAAAATACCGTTTTTCAAATACTATAAATTCATGATTTTTATGCCCTACGTCATTAGTTCCACCATCGTAAGCTTTTTTGCCACAATGATGTTTAACCCGACTATCGGTTTCCTGAATACTTTTTTTGAAAAACTGGGACTCCATCAATTCGTAAGCGCATGGGTAGGGGATCCTAAGCTATCCTTTAAAATCATGATAGCGCTTGTTATCTGGCAGGGTGCCGCTTCGGGAATGATGATTTTTTATGCCAATATGATGGATATTCCCCAGGACATTATCGAGGCGAGCAGAATTGACGGCTGCTCTGAGGGGCAGCGGCTTACAAGAATCCTGATCCCGCTTTCCCTTCCCGCCTGCTCCTCCATCATTGTCATGAGTTCCATCTGGGCACTGGGTGTCTTCGATATTCCCTTTATGCTGGGCGGTCCTACCGGAGGGGTAAACAGTTCGCTGGATTTCGTGAACCTGGTATTTTACAGGTATACCTTCGGGAGCGTGCTCAGCGGAGAAGTAAACCTGGGCTTCGGCGCTTCCATCAGCGTTACCATGTTTATTATTATCATGATTGTTACCTTCATACAGAATAAGGTATTAACTAAATTTGAATATGATACATAAGGAGGACAATATGGCACGGAAAGGAAAAAATAAAGAAATCATCTCCACAACCTCCCGGCTTGTGCGTTGGTTCTTTTCGATATTATTGCTTATTTTTACCAGTATCACCATATTCGTTCTTCTCTCCACACTTTTAAATTCCTTTAAGACAAAAACGAATATACTTAATGATACCTTTGGATGGCCGCAGGCCTTTTCACTGGACAGTTATGTGGAAATATTTACGAAGGACAAATTTGGAAAGTACTTCTTCAACAGCATCATCCTGACTGGCTGCGGCACTACCGGCTGCGTTCTCCTCGCCGCGCTGACCGCCTTCGGCATTGCCAGATATGAGTTTAAGGGAAAGCCGTTCCTCACCTCCTATTTCCTGTTCGGCATGATGTTTCCCATTCAGGTAAGCGTACTGCCGTTGTTCATTATCCTGAAAAAGCTTTCTTTGCTGAATAAGCTTCCCGGCATGATCCTTGTATATGCATCCGGTATATCACTGTCCGTATATATCTTCCAAAAATTTTTCAGGACAGTCCCAACAGCACTGGATGAATCGGCAAGGCTTGACGGAGCCAGTGAACTGCGTATCTTTGCACAGATAATCCTTCCCCTTTGCAAACCGGTAATATCCACCGTTGCATTAATCACCGCCGTAGGCGAGTGGAATGATTTCTATATGCCCATGGTTCTTCTGGGCGGAAAAAATGTCCGGACACTCCCCCTGGCTATTTATAACTATCTGAATGAATTTATCAAATATATGAACGTTTCCTTTGCCGCTGTAATGATAACGCTGGTACCCATTATTGTTATCTATTTTCTGTTCTCCAACCAGCTGGTGGAGGGGATTACCGGCGGTGCCGTTAAGGGCTGATGCATCCTGCTGTTACTTTTCGTCCCATAGAGTACTCCGCTATAAAAAAAGAAGCATATGGCAGCAAATCATCCGGGATTCAGAAAGTATTACACTCCCCGGGACTGATAAACTGTCCGTATGCTTCTCTTTTAACAATTTAAAATATACGAAATCTGTTGCTTACTTTTTAGTTGACCCGAATTTGAAGAATAAATAATCCGGTTCCGTATTGCTAATCTTCCATAATCTTATTTACTTTTTCCACACTGATGCCACAAAATTCCTACATAGCTTCACGTCAGGCGGCGGCATCCTGTCTTATTTTTTGAAGATTACCGATATTTTAATCTCTTCTTTAACCAACCGGCTGCTTTTCTTATTTTGCCTTCGGCTTCTCCACTCTCTTAGGCAGCACTACCTTATCCAGATGCCAGATATCGTCCACATATTCCTGGATAGTCCTGTCAGAGCTGAATTTGCCGGAGCAGGCCACGTTCAGGATTGCGCTCTTTGCCCAGTTTGCTTCATCCCTGTAAGCTGCCTCCACTCTGCGCTGTGCTTCCGCATAAGGCTTGAAATCCTTCAGGATAAAATACATATCCGCCTTGGAGGTGCTCTGTGTGTTCAGAAGGGAATTGTACAGCGGGCGGAACAGCTCCGTATCATAGGGGGCAAAGGTTCCGTTGATTAACTGCATCAGCACTCTGCGGATGTCAGGATCGTTGTTGAAAATATCCATGGGGTTATATCCGCCGTAGTTCTCAAAACGGATAACCTCGTCGGAGCTTAAACCGAAGATAAAGGCATTTTCTTCTCCCACTTCTTCTACGATCTCCACGTTTGCTCCGTCCATGGTTCCCAGCGTAGGCGCTCCGTTCAGCATAAACTTCATATTTACCATTTTCCATAAACTCTAATGGTTTAAATTCTTTTATTTTAGAAAAACTTATATTTTCATTATATGGACATTTATTTTGACATACATCACATCCAAATATCTTATCCTTCAAAAGCTTTATTTCAATATCTGTAAGTTCTTTTTTTTGAGTAATGTAAGATGTACAAATATTAGGATTCTTTTTATACTCATTTATAGCCTTAGTTGGGCATTCTTTATAACAAATAGTACATTCACCGCATTCTTTAAATTTGCTTATCTCATCAAACTTTCTTACATCATCATCATATAAATTTAAATCTGTTATAATTTCTCCTAAAAAAACATAAGATCCATGTGTCTTAGTTATTATCATATTATTTTTTCCTATAAATCCAACACCTGCTAAATATGCAATATATCTTTCTGGTAAAGCATTACTATCCACTAAGGAAA
>OGRS01001142.1_pt1 | contig 18087 bp, 13 predicted proteins | sample 1553561 | NCBI WGS metagenome assembly OGRS01 (sample SAMEA2580103, study PRJEB22360) | human gut metagenome | biome: human gut; feature: human-associated habitat; material: faeces | place: Denmark | collected 2008/2010
TTGCTCATAGCCGATTCGGAAGCCATGAGCCATTTTTGCATCCATATCAAATATGCTTCAAGATGTTACCCCCCCCCAAAAAAAATACAAACGTTAATAACCAACCAAAAGTAGCAATCATCGTCCCTGTCTACAACGTCGCTTCGTATCTCCGCGAATGCCTTAATTCGATTCTGACGCAGACATATACCAACTTCACCGTCTTTGCAGTTGACGACGGCTCCACCGATGAATCTGGCGCAATTCTTGATGAGTACGCAGCAACAGACACCAGGATTGTCGCAATACACCAAAAGAACGCAGGACAGGGAGCCGCCAGAAACAATGCGCTTGCCAGAATTGAGACCCTTGGAACGTTCGATTACGTAACCTTTGCAGACGGAGACGATAAGGTTTACAACGGGTTCGTTGACCAACTCGTTAAAACTGCAGAAAGGACCAGTGCGGACATCTCCATCTGCGCGTTTCATTACCTGGAAGCTGATGGCGTGCACGCCTACGGCAGACTTCACGAAGAGATGGTTCTCGACAAAGATGCCTACTTCGAGTTCGTCATATCCGCTGGCGCACGTCCCGAGTACCACGGGATCATCGGCACGGGGGGCATGGTCTGGAACAAGCTATTCAGCGCTCGCGCATTACAAGGTGTTCGATTCCTCACGGGTAAGGACGTTGTGGAAGACGAGCTATTCTGCGTCCAGGTCGGAGAATGCTCAAAGAAGAACGTTTACTTTCCTGAAGTCCTTTACATCTACAGGCAGCGCCCTGATTCAGACGTTAAGCAAAATAGCATCTACAGAAAGATGCTTTTGGCTCGAATTAAGACCTTGCCGCACGCGTTCTCCACTCGCACAGAGCTTGTCGCGACAGCCGCTCTTGTCGCGGCCTCGGTCGACTATTTCAAGAGATATGAGGAGCTCCCGCCTCTGGATCTTCACGTGCATAAGCAAGAGGCAATTACGGCTTGCAATGACGGCCACCTTCGCAAGAGAACGCTCAAGCGCTTCTTGCTAATTTGCGACCATCCTCGCCTTGCCCGCTTCTATCTTACTCAACGGAGAATTGTTAATGTCGCAATGTTCTGGAAACGCCATTGATCACGAGGTAGAACCCTTAAAGTCGTCTAAAGCCCCCACGAATTACTTCACGCCCAACATCTTGAGAAAGAGCTGGTCACGTCTCGTCGTTTCCGTTGTCCATTTGGATGCACTGGCATTCCCCGTTGCGGCGACGTAGTCGACACAACGGAACCAGTCCAAAATTTGAATGAGCGAGTGCTGATTGAGCCAAGCGAGCAGCTTTGCTTCGAGACTCAACTCCTCCTTCGTCTTTCCCTCGGTTTCTTTTTCGGAGAGCGCCTTCTTCACATCAAGGATTCTCTTCGCAAGGAAGCAGTGGTAGCCCAGACCAACGAATTGGGCAAATTGCCTGCCGTACAGATTCTCGGGATACCACGTCCTCGGCTTTCGCCCATCAAAACTGTCCTTGTACGTAGCGAAAAGCTCTTCGATCTTTTCACGGGAACGGTATGCCTTCAGCGCGTCGAAGGGATCCTTGATTTCATTGCTCACAAGGACGAAATACCCCCAATAGCGCTTTGCTTCCTCGATCTCGTCCATTTTGAAGTCGACCTTGACGCCTTTGGCCGTACGTTTCACCGTGAGGTAGCTGTCGATTTGTTTCTGGGCAGCCGGCCGAAATTCCTCGACGCCGTCCTCCAGATCCTTCTTGAGTGAGAAAAGGCTCTCGCGAAGCCTGCGCTCCTGAATCGGAGCAGCCTCCGGTTTGTGAAATACATGGACGTACAGGCGTCGCGTAAACGATTCCGTCTCCCCGGCTTCGAAATTCCCGCGCGTGCGTTTTCGCACGATGCTGAACCCGTGCTGCCTGCGGCGCATGACGCCGCTGACATCGACGTCAAACGGGCAGACGTTCCTGAAGTGCCCGAGCTCTTCGCGTGCGGCGTCGATTTCCGAGCGAACCCACTTGTCGGTACTGTTGGCGAGCATCAAGAACTTCGTGTGCTCGCGGGCAAAATGCGTCATGTTGTCCTGACTGTAGAACCCGTTGTCGGCCACGATGACCGGCGACGCCAGATCGAGCATGTCAAACTGCCGAAGCGCATTGGCGAGCGAGATCTTGTCAGGGATGTTCCCGGGCTGCTTGCTGAAAGCGACGGGCTGACGATTTTCCACAGAGTACAGCACGAGAAGCTTGATCGTATCAAGCCCGTCCCCATCCTTGTTGAATCCCTGACGCGCTTCAATTTGATTCTTCGAATACGTCGAGAAAGTCGTGGTGTCCAGCGCCAGATTCAAACCCGTCGACAAGACTCTTTGTCCACGGCACTGAAAATACGACTGCACTCCAGATTCATTTCGACCAACCGAGGCGAACAGCTTGCCGTAAACATCCTGAGTGATGGGGTGTCCGTACGGTAGCGGATTCATTACTTGCCATGATTCCATGCGCGGCAACGTGTCACCGTCAGTCGCGACCCAGTACCGAGCGATCGAACTCAACTTGAGGGCGTCGCCGATCTCGAAGCTCCTCTGGAGATCCGCATCAATACCGGATTCATGACCTGCCCACTCGAGGATTTTTTGAAGTCCGACATGGGTGCGGACGGCCTGGACGGGTGCCTCGATAACTTCGGAACGCTTCTTTTTGGGGCGGGTCGGGATCATTTCGGTCGACCCAGCCAGGATTTTGCCCAAAAGTCGGGTAGAGAGCGTCTTTGTTTTCTGAGTTTTCGGATCATATCCAGTCACACGTTCGTATACGTAGACGTCGCCATTCGAGCGGGTTTCGCGGCGAATGCCGACATGCGTTTTTCCAGTGAGAGGGCGTCCCATGAGTATCTCCAATAATGCCCTTATATTCTATCATACGTACACTATTGAGAGCAAGAAAAAGTCCGTGTATTTCACGGACTTTTCTATCAAAACGTCATTTTCACTTGAGTATCGTGACCGTTTTGAACGACTTTTAGGGTAGAACTGCACTACTACACAGGCATTAGAAACTTCGGAGATGAGCTCTCGCCTTACCTCATTAGCAAAATCACCAGCCGTAAGGTATCCCTTGCCTCTTCTGAAGAAGGACTTTATGCCATTGGCTCCATTCTGACTCACAAAGCCTTATGGTCAAGCTGCGTTGTTTGGGGAACAGGAACCCTGTGCCACGACAGCTTGAGTGGTGAAACTTTGAGAGTTTTTTCCGCTTAATCGGTCAATTCCAAAATTGATAAAAAGGCTGATATCTCCAGAAACAACAAAGGCGGACATTCGTGCGGTTCGTGGTCCGCTGACAAGGGAAGCAATCCTTAAAGAAGGCGGCAAGTGCCCTGAGATTTATGGCGATCCTGCCATTATCATGCCCAGGCTTTATACCCCAAAGATCGGTGCCAAGCACAAAGCTGGATTGATTCTTCACCATACACAAGAAACGCCGACAACTCATGTTTTAGCTAAGACTTGCGGATTCCACCAAATTTCGATTGACAGAGTTAGAGATGAGCAGCTAGAAAACTTTATCGACGAGGTATGTAGCTGTCAAAAAATCTTTTCGTCATCACTACACGGAATTATTCTCGCTCAGGCATACGGTATCCCCGCATAATGGATTCAAATACCGAACACTCCAATTCATAGAGATGCAAACCACAAGTTTGCAGACTACTTCTTAGGTGCGGGACTTCCTGTTCAAAAGCCCATTTCCATTGAGCTCACAAAAGAAAGTCTTTCGCAGTTAATGCAAATTAGCCCTGAACGGGTTCACATCTCAAGCGATCTAATTGAGCGATTGCTTGAGGTCTTCCCTTTCGACATATTCCCTAAAAAATGATCGTAGCAGGCCAGTTTCATGACTGGCCCTGCTCTTTATTCACGCTTCCTGGATCTCTTGAACGGTAAGCACCCTATCGGGTGGTTTGCCAATAAAAGGAAGCTCTTCAAAACCCCCATCTCTGAGCGATTGGGAAAGCAGTTTTGTTTAAATTGAGGACTCCAGACCAGAGGCTGAAAAGCGTCGAAAGTTCCCATGAACGTTAGGCGTGCGATTATTCCGAATGTTGATGAAATAACTCGATATTTGCCTGCAAATTAGGCAAATTCCATCTTCAAGAGTCAGCTCGCCCCTATGGCGCTCGAGACGAAGCGCGAACCAGAGTCTCAGGGTTGATCAGCAAGGCAGCTTTGGCGGAGCACACCATTTGCGCAAGCGGTAGCAGTTGTATAGTGCAAACAACGTTTGCGCTCGACTGTGATTTTTCGCCAATCCGCGATAACGAACCTTGGCATAGCCATAATTTCTCTTCAGCCAGAGGAATCTCCACTCAATCGAGCATCGCACCGATGCTTTCGCATGCCCCAAATGCCGGCTCGAAGATCCACGGGAACGATGGCGATCGTCACTCGATAGTCGGCAAAGTCGAGCTTCATTGCGCCGCCCCCTGCTGCTTGAGGAGATCCATGACAAATCGCTCGGGATCGGCAGACTCGAACTCGACGTGCGTACCGTTGGGCATGCTCAGACGAACCGTGCGGGAAGGAGCGGGTTCGTCAAGGTAAGGGAAGTCAGGAACTGCCTGGAGCGTCTCGGAGGTAAAAGAAGCAATCTGTACAACTTCGGAAGATGAACTGCCGGCGGAATTATGAAGTTGCCCGCTTGCTGCCAGATTCTCCAGGAGCCGAAGAGATGAATAGAACACGCCAAGCGGCGGACACTTGCGGGAGGAAATCAGGGTGGGAAGGCACTGGCGATAGAACTCTCGCTTGCTTAAGCCGGCCTCGAGGTAGGCCGTCCAGATTTCAACCCAGTCGAGAGTAATGGTGTGGGAAGACTGCATGGGGATTCACATGGAATGGGAGCTGAACCTGAGCATTCTCTTACATCCCCCATGTTGAGCGTCTTACCCCATAGGGAGCTTACAGACCATCGTGCGCTTTCCGCTTTTTGCTCGGTACCTGAAAACGAAATATCTGCTATTTCCAGCAACACGGAGATAGAGACCGACTGCGCCGCCGACCGCAGTAAAACCCTCACGACCAATGAGCGAAACTTCTCTGGCGGACAATGGAGTTATTGACTTGTGCATTTAGGGTATACAAGGTCAAAATTCTGTATACCCACTTGTATACCATAAAACGGTAGATCGGCATAGTTAGCCGTAGAGGATCGTAGAGACCCCAGAAACGAAAAACGCCTGCAAAGCAGGCGCATCGTAGAGGACCGTAGACGGTCGTAGAGAATCCCATGGTGGAGAGGAGGAGGATCGAACTCCCGACCTCTGCATTGCGAACGCAGCGCTCTCCCAGCTGAGCTACCCCCCCTTGGAACCTTTCGGATACCTGTGCTTCGACGTGCGATGCACAGGTATTACATTATGCACCGTTTCCGTCCGGCTTGGTATACCGTGAATACGGTACCCTTATTTTTTCCATCGGCCGCAACGGAGTACCACTCGATAGCCGTCAGGGTCCTCGTAAGTGGCTGTGCCTTCGTCGGCATAGAGCTGGGGAGGCGTCACCTGCTGGAAGCCCGCCTCAAAGAGCGCCTTGAGACGCTTCTGCCAATATTCGCCCTCGGGAATGCAGAAGACCAGGAAGTGCTCGGGCGTCGGAGCAGGCGGCACCACGGACTCGTCGCGACGGGACGTGAATTCGAACTGGTAGGGCCAGTCTCGGTGACCGAGAATCACGCCGTCCCATCCCTGCTGATTGTCAAAGCGGTCAAGAACTTCAAAGCCGAGCCCGTCGACGTAGAACGACAGAATGGCTTCAAGATGGTTGGTCGGACGGGAAAGTCTGAGTTTCGGCTGTGCATCCATGGGAAGACTCCTAAAAGCTGAACTTCTTCATTATCGGACAGGCCGGGTTGAAATGCCATTAACCCTAGGGATAGTTAGAATGGAATATTGTCGGCCCTACGGTCATCCCGCAGTCTTCAGGAAACACGCATGACTCCCGCTCTTCGATTCCTTTCCGCCGCCATCACGACGGCCTCGCCCGATGAAGCCTCGGGCTCCCTCTTCATCGCCGGCGTCTTTCTGAACGGCGGCAAGCCTCGTCTGACGCCTTCCGCCGCCGAATTTGATGAAGCACGCGGAGGCACTCTCACACGCATGATCGAATGCGGCGCCTTCGACGCCAAGGCTGGTAGCACGCTCTTCCTCGGCGAAACGGAAGCCTTCCCCAACGGCTTTGCCGTTCTCGGCCTTGGCGAGGAAAAGGACTTCTCCCGCAAAGTGTTCGCCGAATGCGCAGCCAAGGCCGCCCGCGCGTTCGCGTGGGCGGAATCTCAGGCCTACACCGTTCAGGAATGGCTCCCCCCGAAGACGAGCGGCAAATCTTCCGCACGTCTTTTCTCCACTGCCGTCCTCAATGCGCTCACACCCCGTTTCACGCTCAAGACGGAACACGATGACGGCATCCGCACCAAGCGCATCTTCTGGATCGATGATTTGGTCACCGACAAGCTTGTGCAGGGGCTGGACGAAGGAGTTGTGACGGCAGAGGCCATGTCGATCTCCCGAGATCTTGCGGATCTGCCGGGCAACGTCTGCACGCCCGCATATCTGGCCGAAGCTGTTCAAAACGCTGCTGCGGGCATGACGACCGTCGAAGTCGAGGTTCTTGACGAACATCAGATCGAGGAGCTCGGCATGGGGGCTTTCCTTTCCGTCGCCAAGGGAAGCACCGTTCCGCCCCGCTTCATTGCCATCCGCTACCGCGGCACCAATGCCGCCCTTCCGCCCGTCGCGTTCGTCGGCAAGGGCATCACGTTCGACACAGGCGGCATTTCGCTCAAGCCTGCCGCCAACATGGCCGACATGACCTATGACATGTCGGGCGCGGCCGTCGTGATCGGTACCGTGATGGCCGCCGCCCGCGCCAAATTGCCCGTCAATCTTCTCGGCGTCGTGGCGGCCTGCGAGAACCTGCCTTCGGGCAGCGCCGCCAAGCCGGGCGACGTCGTCACCTCCCTCTCGGGCAAGACGATTGAGATCCTCAACACCGACTGCGAGGGCCGCATGATTCTCGCGGACGCCCTGACGTGGACCGCCCGTCAGAAGCCCGAACTCATCATCGACGCGGCCACCCTGACGGGAGCCTGCTGCGTTGCGCTCGGCGCCCCCTACAGCGGCCTCTTCACATCCGACGATGCGCTCGCGTACGACCTCATCAAGGCAGGCCGCGACTCGCTCGACGACGTCTGGCGCCTGCCCGTCGGAGCCGAGTATGCAAAGCTGATGAAGACGCCTGCCGCCGACATCGCCAATCAGGCGACCGTGCGCGACGGCGGCGCCTCCAGTGCCGCTGCCTTTCTCTCCGTCTTTGCGGAGGACGTCCGCTGGGCGCATCTCGACATCGCGGCGACGGCCAACACGTCGGGCCGAGACAGGCATTCGACGGGGCGCCCCGTGCCGATGCTCATGCGCTTCCTTCTCAAGAAGATGCGCTGAACATCGCACCTCGGGAGCTTCTCATCGGCCATAATGACAGACATGCAGAAGATCGACTTTCACTACAACGTCCCCGACCGGCTCCGCTACGCCTGTCTCGTCGCCCGCACCGTTTACCGGCGCGGGCTCACGCTTGCCGTCTGGACGGCGGACGAGCGCAGGCTCCGCGAGCTTGACTCGCTCCTCTGGCGCTTTGACGATCTGGCATTCCTGCCTCACGTGCGCGCAGGCAGTCCTCTCGCAGGCGAGACGCCCATCAGGCTTTCCAGCCGTCTTGAGGAACTTGAGGGCGACGTGCTTCTGCTTCTGGACGATCAGCTTCCTCCCGAGTGGCAGGAGCGCCTCGACCGCTTCAGCCGCATCATCGACGTGGTGAGCACGAAGCCCGAGGAACTTCAGGCCTCCCGCAGCCGCTTCCGCGCGTACAAGGCCGCAGGCGTCGAGCTTGCTGCATACGACCGCCGAAGCTGAGACGACTTTTTCATTGGAGATCCATGCCCATGGAACGCAAGGAACCCGTCATCGACTCCCGTGCCGTCGACCTCACGGACCGCGTGAAGCTCACCTGGCGCGACGTCAGGACGCTGGCCGACGAAGCGGCCGCTTCCACGCAGCCTCAGATCAGGGCGGACGAACCGCCTGCGCCAGAAGTGCTCACCGCCGAGACCGCCACATCTTCCGCCCGGCTCACGCCGGATGAGCGAGCGGCTATCACCGCACAGCTCGCTCCTGCCGTTGAAGCCGCCGTGAAGCATGCGCTGCGCGAGACGCTCGATCTGGCACTTCAGAACGCACTCGCACGCGTCAGAGGGGATGTCGAACGCTCCGTGAACGGACTGGTCGCCGAGGCCGTTTCCCAAGAACTCGAGCGACTTGACCTCGACAAGATCGCCCGCCGCTGATCCGGCGCACCACGGCCCGCCTGAAAAACTTCGGCGGGCTTTCTTTTCACCCCGCAATTCGTGCGACAATAACAGAATTTTCATACTGTCTGCCCAAGCGTCCCGGCTCAGGCCGAAGCTCGCCTCCTGCAGACTCCTCATCGTCCTTTTACTGGCTAACAATGACTGATACGAACACTCAGGAGCTCGCCAAGAGCTTTGATCCGGCCGCCATCGAAGCGCGTTGGTACCCGATCTGGGAGGAACGCGGCTACTTCAAGGCCGGTCTCGACCCGAAGAAGCCGAGCTTTTCCATTCAGCTTCCGCCGCCCAACATCACGGGCATTCTGCACATGGGGCATGCCTTCAATCAGACTGTCATGGATACGCTTACGCGCTATCACCGCATGGCCGGCTACAACACCGTCTGGATTCCGGGCACGGACCATGCCGGCATCGCCACGCAGATCGTCGTCGAGCGCAAGCTTGAAAAGCAGGGCATTGACTACAAGTCCCTGACGCGCGAACAGTTCATTGAAAAAGTCTGGGAATGGCAGCAGTTCTCGGGTGGCACGATTCTCAACCAGATGCGCCGCATCGGCGACAGCGTCGACTGGGACCGCACCTACTTCACGATGGACGAAAAGCTCTCCAAGGTCGTGATTGAAACCTTCGTTCGTCTTTATGAGGAAGGCCTCATCTACCGCGGCAACCGCCTCGTCAACTGGGACCCGAAGCTTCAGTCCGCCGTCTCCGACCTTGAAGTCGAAAGCGCCGAAGAAAACGGCCACATGTGGGAGATCCGCTATCCTGCCGCCGACGGCACGGAAGGCGTCGTCGTTGCCACGACCCGTCCCGAAACGCTTTTCGGCGACCAGGCCGTCGCCGTCAACCCCGAGGACGAGCGCTACACTGCGCTGGTGGGCAAGGAACTCGTCCTGCCGCTCACCGGCCGCACGATCCCCGTCATCGCCGACAGCTACGTGGACCGCGAATTCGGCTCGGGCTGCGTGAAGATCACGCCCGCCCACGACTTCAACGACTTTGAAGTCGGCCGCCGTCACAACCTCGCGATGCTCAACGTGCTGACGAAGACCGCCCGCATGAACGACAACGTGCCCGAAAAGTACCGCGGCATGGACCGCTACGAGTGCCGCAAGGCCGTGGTCGAGGACCTCAAGGCCGCAGGCCTTCTCGTCGGCATCAAGGAACACCGCCACATGGTTCCTCGCGTCACCCGCACGGGCGAGATCGTCGAGCCGATGCTCTCCGACCAGTGGTACATGGCCATGAGCAAGCCCGCTCCCGAAGGCACCCTCTATCCGGGCAAGTCCATCGGCGAAGTCGGCCTGGAAGCCGTCGAATCCGGTGAAGTCAACATCTTCCCGAAGGAATGGTGCGGCGTCTACCGCCAGTGGCTCGAGAACATTCAGGACTGGTGCATTTCCCGCCAGCTTCTCTGGGGCCATCAGATTCCCGCCTGGTACGACGAAGCCGGCAACGTCTATGTCGCCCGCAGCGAGGAAGAGGCTCAGAAGCAGGCAGGCGAAGGCGTGAAGCTCACGCGCGACGCCGACGTGCTCGACACTTGGTTCTCCTCCGCCCTCGTCCCCTTCTCCACGCTCGGCTGGCCCGAGCCGCAGGGCGACGACCGCACGGCCTACGACCTCTACCTGCCGAGTACCGTGCTCGTCACCGGCTACGACATCATCTTCTTCTGGGTCGCTCGCATGGTCATGATGACCAAGCACTTCACGGGCCGCGTGCCGTTCCACAACGTGTACATCCACGGTCTCGTGCGCGATGCCGAAGGCAAGAAGATGTCCAAATCCGAAGGCAACACGCTCGACCCGCTCGACATCATTCAGGGCATCGGTCTTGAAGACCTTGTGAAGAAGAACACGATGGGCCTGCGCCAGCCCGAAAAGGCCCCGCAGGTTGAAAAGAAGCTTCGCAAGAACTATCCGGAAGGCATCGCCGCCCACGGCGCGGACGCCCTCCGCTTCACGATGGCCGCCTATGCTACGCTCGGCCGCAACGTCAACTTCGACCTCAAGCGCGCCGAAGGCTACCGCAACTTCTGCACGAAGCTCTGGAACGCCACCCGCTTCGTGCTGATGAACGTCGAAGGTCAGGACTGCGGCATCGGCGCTACCGCGAACGAACCGATGACGTTCTCCTTCGTCGACCGCTGGATCCTGAGCGAGCTCGAAAAGACCGTCCGTGACGTTCGTCAGGCCTATGCCGACTATCGTCTCGACGTTGCTGCCAACGCCATCTACTCCTTCGTCTGGAACGAGTACTGCGACTGGTACCTTGAGCTCACCAAAGTCCAGCTCAAGGGCGACGAAGCGACCTGCCGCGCCACGCGTCACACGCTCGTGACGGTGCTCGAAACGGTTCTGCGCCTCGCTCATCCGATCATTCCGTTCATCACGGAGGAACTCTGGCAGAAGGTCTCCGTCATCGCAGGCACCCGCGCCGAAGATGAGGAAACCTCCGTCATGGTGCAGGCCTATCCCGCCTTTGACGAAGTCCGCCTTGATGCTGAAGCCGAAGCCCGCATGAACGCGGTCAAGGCCATGATCGATGCCGTGCGCAACCTGCGCAGCGAAATGCAGCTTCCGCCCGCCAAGCGCATCCCGCTCGTCATCGCAGGTCCCGAAACGCAGTGCCTCGAAGCCTCCCCGTACATTCATTCCCTCGCCCGCCTTGAGGCCGTCGAGCACGTTGAGGACATGAACGGTGCGAACGAAGGCTCGATCGCTCCCGTGGCCATCGTCGGCGACTTCAAGCTGATGCTCAAGGTTGAAATCGACCTCGCCGCCGAACGCGACCGTCTCACGAAGGAAGTCACCCGCCTCGAAGGCGAAGTCGCCAAGTGCGAAGCCAAACTTGGCAACGAACGCTTTGTTGCCCGCGCCCCGGCTCAGGTGGTCGAAACGGAAAAGAAGCGTCTTGCCGACTTCACCGCTCTGCTTGTCAAAGTTCGCGAACAGCTTGAACGCCTGCCGCAATCCTGAGCAACTGGAAAATTTTGCGATAATTAAAGGATCTTTCTGCAACACCATCACAGAAAGATCCTTTTTTCATTTGAAGTCCTCCTCCACCATGGCGCTTCGCATCAATCTCCGCAAAATTCGTCCTGGTTACATTCTCAAGCCTCGAGGCAAAAATCTGAAGTTCGTCTACTACGTCCGCTGCGGACTACGGCATTTCGTCCCCTCCTTTTGGCTTCGACGACACAAGGCCGAGTTGCTTGCAACTTTGGATGCACGAACCGACAAAGAACAAATTCTTGACCGCGTCAATTACTACAACAAACTGACGGGAATACGAGAACTCTCCGGGCTTACGCATGTCAGCGACGTCACCAACAGCAACGGCACCTACAACTGCGACGCCTTCGAGTTCACACGCTACTTTTCTCCTGATCTTCTTCTGGACAAGCACTTTGGCGACTGGACCACGATCTGTGAAACCCCGAGCATCGTGAAGACGCGCCCTCTGTCCGGAGACAACATCAACAATGTCATCCTCAATCTCGACAAGGTCCGTCACTTTGTATTTCTGAAGGACAAGAGCACTTTTGCCTCCAAATGGGACAAGGCTGTCTTTCGAGGAGCGGCCTATCAACCGCATCGCCGACGCTTCATGGAAAAATTTTTCGGCCACCCTCTAGTCGACTGCGGGAATACGGCAGAGAAAAGTGACCTTCCCAAGGAGTGGAGCGCCCCTCTCATCACGCTCTACGACCATCTGAAGTACAAGTTCGTCATTTCACTCGAAGGTACCGACGTCGCTAGCAATTTAAAGTGGGTTATGTCCTCCAACTCGGTTGCCGTGATGCCTCGTCCCAAATATGAAAGTTGGTTCATGGAAGGGCGACTGCAACCGGGAGTCCACTACATTGAAATCAAGGACGATTACTCCGATCTGGAAGACAAGATTCAGTACTACAGTACACATGTTGAAGAAGCAGAAGCCATCATCCGCAATGCCCATGCGTTTGTAGAACAATTCCGTGACAAGGAACGGGAAGAGCTGATTTCCATTCTGGTGTTGGAGAAGTACTTCCGTCATACCAAGCAATAAAGAGAAAACCCGGGATCAATACCGGGTTTTCTCTTTTTGCAAGCATCTTACGGAACGATCCTCAACTCCTTCAAAGCGCTCCAGACTTCGTCCATCGTCAGCGCATTCAAACAATCCGAATGACTGTCACGATGATTTAGGCAACCCATTCCCCCCTGACACTTGCAGTGTTTTTTGAGAAGGATGACATTGCCTCGCCGCTGTGGCACGCCGTCATTCCGAGAATCAAATGGCTTTGTCTGTCCCCTGCCCCAAGGCCCCCATGCTGTAGGATCGCTAGGTCCGAACAGCGTAACAATAGGCACCCCCGTAGACGATGCCACATGCGTAGTACCGGTATCGGGTCCAACAAACCCCTTCGAGCGTGCTATCAGTTCCGCTGTCTGTCCAAAACTCAATTTCCCCGCAAGAATGACAGCGTCGGCTCCCTCAGGAACTATGTCCCGAATTGCCGCCAGTTCACTTGCATTGTTTCCTCCCGTCAAAACAACCTTCAAACCCGCGTCGTTCAAACGCCTGACAAGAGCACTCCAATTATTCGAAGGCCAAGCCTTGTAGGCATATCGCGGCATGGGATGCAACACGACGTAAGGCACGTCAAAACAAGCCTCTGCGGGCAACTGTGCATGCGGTTGCGGCACATAAGGTGCCTTTGCGGGCTCGGCTCCTGTTGCCGTAAGAAGCGAATCCAACTGAAGGATCTTCGGGCCAGGAACCTCCTGCACATGCTTCGTGAGGAGCATCTTTTTCCACCAGTTGCGCTTGCTGAACCCCGGCGTAAAACCGATGCGCTCCCGAGCCATGAAAAAGCCGTAAAGCCCCGGTCTAGTACCTGTTTGCGTTACAACCGCCAGATCATAATTATTCCAATGAGCAACCATCCAGCGGAACTGCTCCCATTTACCGGGGCGCTCCGGCACAGTTAGAATCTCATCGATTGTTTCAATGCCTTCGAGCACCCCTTCAACGCTGTCAAACACAAGATACGTGATGTGTGCATCCGGCCAAAGCTCACGGATGCGTACGGACAGTGAAGCCGAAATCAGCGCATCACCGAAATAACGGAAATTGATGACCAGTATCTTCTTCATCAGTCGTCTCTCCTGACGTCTTTCAAATGAGGGAATAGTCATTGCTCATTAGAACACAAGGACGGATGCCTTTCCATGGCTGAAATCACTCAACCACCTCGAGAAGATCAGTACAAAAGCATCCGCCTCAAACTCAAACCGGGTTCTTGGGGTCCAGCCCTGTCAAGTTGTCCACACCAGACTCTTCCTCCACGGCCAGATTGTCTTCGGCGCGATTGCCTTCCCAGTAGGTCGCATTGGCAATGCCGAGCTGCTCGGGATGGAACACGGGATTGAGCCCGTCCTTAAGCTGGCGCTCGTAGTCCTTAAGAGCAATGAAGGCGGGCTTTTGCAAAAGCATGATGGCAATGAGGTTGAGCCACGCCATCGTACCGACACCCACGTCCGCCATGGTCCAGATGAGCGTGGACGAATTGATGGCGCCAAAGGCAACCGTGCCGATGAAGATCGCCTTGCAGGCCGACATGAGCACGGGCTTCCTGATGTAGCGGTTGAGATAGGCCATGTTCGTCTCGGCCATATAGTAGTAACCAAGAATCGTCGTGAAGGCAAAAAAGAAAATCGTGATGGCGATGAAGGGACCGCCCCAGCCGGGCATCAGCTGATCAATGGCCGCCTGCGTATACACAGGACCGGCTTCGACACCCTTGAGACCTTCAAAGATCATGGAGCCGTCAGGAGCCTGCATGTTGTAGCAGCCCGTCATCAGGATCATGAAGCCAGTGGCCGAACAGACGAAAAGCGTGTCGATGTAGACCGAGAAGGCCTGCACAAGCCCCTGCTTGGCCGGGTGAGAAACAGCTGCTGCCGACGAAGCGTGCGGGCCCGTACCCTGACCTGCCTCGTTGGAATAGATGCCGCGCTTGACGCCCCAGGCAATCGCAGCACCCAGCATGCCGCCCGTCAGGGAGTCAAAACCGAAGGCACTGTTGACAATCAGCGTCATCACGGCAGGAATCTGCTCCCAGTTGACACCGACGATGATGAGCGCTACGACGATGTAGGCCTGAGCCATGAAGGGCACGACCCAGGACGTAAAGGTGGCGATGCGACGCAGACCACCGACAATCACAAAGCAGGTGATGGAGGCAACGATGGCAGCCGTCACTTCAGCATCAAGACCAAAGGCCTCGTTCCAGGCAAGCGCGATCGAATTGCTCTGCACGCCGGGGCAGAAGAAGCACGAAGCAAGAATCGTAACGATCGCGAACGCCCAGGCATAGGCCTTGAGCTTCAGGCCTCGTTCAATGTAAAAGGCGGGGCCGCCGCGATACTGGCCCTCAATGCGCTCCTTGTAGATCTGACCGAGCGTCGACTCCACAAAGGCGGAAGACGCCCCCAGAAAGGCCACCACCCACATCCAGAAAAGCGCGCCGGGACCGCCAAAGCAGATGGCCGTCGCCACGCCTGCGATGTTGCCTGTACCGACACGACCTGCAAGTGTCAGAGATAGCGCCTGAAAGCTAGAGAGGCCGATCTCGTCCTCCTTCTTCTGAAAAAGAAGGCGCCACATTTCTGGGATCAGGCGAAGCTGGACAAAACGAGACTTTATTGAGAAAAAAAGACCAGCGCCCAGACAAAAGGCCACCAGAGCGGGCGACCAGATGACGGCGTTCAAGGTGTGGATGAAGTCTTCCATGCTGATTACTTGCTGTGCGAATGGTTGAGGAACACCGGCACCGTCGGGGCATGCGTTCCGGGTATTGCGTCTTGCGACGCCGAGAGACCAGAAGAGCCCGAAACTTCGGGCTCTTCTTTGGGGGATGCCCCGGACTAAAACCCGGTCAGCCCTTGGGCATCCTTGCTTTCAGGCTCAGGCAGCCTTGGCGGCGCGCTCGGAGATGATCGCCTCCCAGCGTTCGACCTGCTTCGCAACCTGAGCGGGAGCGGTGCCGCCGAGATGGTTGCGGGCGCTGACGGAGCCTTCGAGCTTGAGGACTTCGTAGACGTCCTCTTCAATCGCGGGACTGAAGCTCTTGAGCACATCGAGCGGAAGGTCTTCAAGACCACAGCCGCGTTCGGAGGCGGCGCGAACCGTCTGACCGACGATGTCATGGGCCGTACGGAACGGCGTGCCGTGACGGACGAGGTAGTCGGCAAGGTCGGTGGCCGTCGGATAGCCGGCCTGAGCAGCGTGATGCATGGCATCGGCCTGCGGTTCGACGCCGGCCATCATGTCGCAGAAGGCACGGAGCGTGTCCTTGACCGTGTCGATCGCATCAAACACGGGTTCCTTGTCTTCCTGAAAGTCCTTGTTGTAGGCAAGCGGCGTGCCCTTCATGAGGGTCAGCATGGCGATCAGGTCGCCGTAGACGCGACCGGCCTTGCCGCGAGCCGTTTCAGGAACGTCAGGATTCTTCTTCTGCGGCATGATCGAGCTGCCCGTCGTGAAGCGGTCGGGAAGCTTGATGAAGGCGAAGCGCTGGCTCATCCAGATCACAAGCTCTTCGGAGAGACGGGAGATGTGCATCATCAGAACGGCGGCGGCCGAACAGAATTCGATAGCGAAGTCGCGGTCAGAAACGGCGTCGAGCGAATTCTGGGCAACAGCTTCGAAGCCGAGCAGGCTTGCGGAGTACTCGCGGTCGATCGGATAGGTCGTGCCGGCCAGAGCGGCGGCACCAAGCGGGCTACGGTTGACGCGACGACGAAGGTCAAGCATGCGCTCACGGTCACGCTCAAACATTTCAACATAAGCCAGCATGTGGTGACCGAAGGTCACGGGCTGGGCGACCTGCATGTGGGTGAAGCCCGGCATGATGAGGCCAGCGTGCTGCTTGGCCTGATGCACCATGACTTCCTGAAGGTGTTCGAGGCGGGCGACGATCACGTCGATTTCGCTGCGCAGATACAGACGGATGTCGGTGGCCACCTGGTCGTTGCGGGAGCGACCGGTGTGCAAACGCTTGCCGGCGTCGCCGATGAGAGCCGTCAGACGAGCCTCAATATTGAGATGCACATCTTCGAGCTCAAGCTGCCATTCGAAGGCGCCGGAGGTGATTTCCTCACGGATCTGAGCCATGCCGCGACGGATGTCGGCGAGGTCCTGCTCGGTGATCACGCCAACCTTGGCGAGCATGGCCGCATGAGCCAACGAGCCGTCGATGTCGGCCATGGCCATGCGCTTGTCAAAGTCGACGCTGGCCGTATAGCGAAGCACAAAAGCATCCACGGGTTCCGAGAAGCGGCCGGACCAGGCCTTCTTCTTGGCATGCAGCGGATCGTTGGAGTTGTCGTGTTCTTGCGTCATTGTTTGTCCCTTTTTTCCTATAAAAAGAGGAGAGAGTCTCCTACGCGTCATTGTACCGTTTTAGCAGATGCCGCACACTGCACCCAGCGGGTCCGCAGACCGAGCGGGAACCCTGACGATGAGAAGTCCAGCCCCTTGAACAGGACCGGCAGGCCCGCTGTTTTTTTCCCTATTGCATTTTTTCTTTTTTCGTGTAGAATTCGACTTCTACCCGGGGTGTAGCGCAGTCTGGTAGCGCGCCTGCTTTGGGAGCAGGATGTCGGGAGTTCAAATCTCTTCACCCCGACCAGTTTCCAGACATGCATGAACACCAATCGATCTGCCCGTAGCTCAGTTGGATAGAGCACCTGCCTTCTAAGCAGGTGGTCGCAGGTTCGATCCCTGCCGGGCAGGCCACAAAATTCGAATTCTGGTGGGAATAGCTCAGTTGGTAGAGTCCCGGATTGTGATTCCGGTTGTCGTGGGTTCGAGTCCCATTTCCCACCCCAGAACAAATCCCGCACGGTTTCGCCGTGCGGGATTTTTTTCATTTCAGCCGTCAGTATTCGATTTCCGTGCCCGTAACTTCGCCGCTGTTGCGAAGTTCCATTCGCAGTTCATCCACATTGCCGACCGTAAAGGGCAGATACATGCGGCCGCTCGCCTTCTTTGTACGAATGTCAAGCGCCACCGTCACGCCCGTATCGCGTTCCGATCCCCTCAGAATGCTCTCGATGCGCCTGACGTCATGCTTGACGCGACCGTCAATATCCACACGCAGGCAGGACGCCGCCATGGAGCGGAATTCATCAAGCGACATGGCGTTCTCCACATTGACCGACATGCGCTTGCTGAACTCGTCATAGCGAACGCGCCCCTCGATGCAGACGACATCGTCCGATGCAAACTTGTTCTTGAGCTTCTCCCAAGCTTCGGAGAAGCAGACCACCTCCAGCACTGCCGTGCCGTCGTCAAGCTGAACCACCCCCATGCGACCGCGTTTTCCCTGGACGACACGAACGTTCGTGACCACACCCGCCAGCTTTACGCTGTCGCGGCTCGGCTGAATCTGTCCGAGGGCCAGCGACGTATAGTGGGCCACCTCGTGCTGATAGAGCTCGTACGGATGACCGGAAAGCCAGAAGCCGAGCGCCCCCTTCTCTTCCTTGAGCTTTCGGCGTTCGGACCAGGACGGCGCCTCCACCCAGTTGACGATGCGCTTGACCTGCACATCGTCTGCAAAGAGGCTGTCCTGCCCCTCGCTGGCCGCCACGGCCTGACCGGCCGGCATGGCCGGCGGAACGGGTCCGAACAGGTCTCCGACTG
>OGRS01001143.1_pt1 | contig 18072 bp, 19 predicted proteins | sample 1553561 | NCBI WGS metagenome assembly OGRS01 (sample SAMEA2580103, study PRJEB22360) | human gut metagenome | biome: human gut; feature: human-associated habitat; material: faeces | place: Denmark | collected 2008/2010
GTTTGTATATTCCATTTCTGCCTCCTCATGGTGCATACGTTTTCGTAGTACCGTGCGCTGACTTTGCAGGCGCACCATCTGCATATCAAGCTCATGAATCAGCTGTTCATAGACCTGAGGTGCATATTCTTCCTCTATAAGGATTGCACGTATTTCCTTTATATGCAGTCCCATCTGCCGCATAACATGAATATCTCGCAATGTTTTCAGGCAGTCTTCATCATAATCGCGATAGCCGTTTTCCAGCTTTACCGGCTTAACAAAGCCCTGATCCTCATAATACTGTACAGCCTTCCTGCTAAGACCACTTTTCTCCATAACTTCTTTCAACAGCATTTCTCTCTCCTTTCTGGCTTTCCAAGCTGCCTTCCCTTTTGAATCACAGGCAGCCCTTTTTTTACCTGCAAGTCATACTATGAAAGCATAACCGTACAATACATCCCTTCCTGTTTTTTTACGTAACTCTTTCTCTGATATTTTATAGCAGTGTTGTTTGCAGGACAAGCCCTTTTGCAGTATTCATGTAAGCTTCAGGAGAGTTCCTATATTTTCTATGAGACTGCGATCGTTCTTTTACTGTATGATGAAGCAAAGCAGCTTTTTCTCCCTATTCGCTTTATAAAGCATGAAAAAGGATGCACTCTTCACGTATTCCAAGCAAAGCATTGCATCCACGGTATCCGCATTTGCAGGCAGCTGCACCATTTGGTATTCAATAAGGGAACACGAGTAGAAAGGCCATACCATCCGCTTCCTTTTCGGCGAAAATTTCCCCATTCATACGCCGCATGATTTCCCGGCATATATAAAGTCCAAGACCGTTGCCCTGCTTCCCCTCGCTGTTGCTGGCACGAAAGAAGCTTTCAAATATATGATGAAATTCGGTGTCACTCACTGTATTTCCAGTGTTAAAAATACGAATCAGCTGACAATAGTCCTCTTCATAGCACGATATTTCTATCCTTCTTCCATCTCCGTATTTCAAGGCATTTTCCATAATGTTTTCCACGACCTCAAAGCTGCGCTCCAAGTCTCCCTTCAGCAGCAGGTTTTCATAGGGCTTTACCACCAGCTCCATACGCCGCAGTCGCAATGGCTCTTTATACGCGTGAACAGCCTTGTCGATCAGCTCCTTCAAATAGAATTCACTGTTTTGGACCTGTATATCCAGTATGTCGTGACGGGACTGCTTCATGATTTCTTCGACATAATGTTCAATTTCCTTCCCCTTTTCCTGTATCTGATGAGCTGCGTGTACATTTTGTGCCTCATCCGTATACAGATGCTCCTCCAAAGCCCGCGCGTACAGCTGGATGGTGTTCAGCGGTGTCTTAATATCATGTGACAGAGAAAGCAGCAGCTTCTTCTTTTCCTTTTCCAGCTCCAGCTGCCGCCTTCTGGAAGTATCCAGCGAATCCTTCAGCTGTCCGATTCCAAGCAGGAAATCATGTGCATATCTGCTTTTTTCCTCCTTCACGATCCCCTTCCAATGTCCCTTCGCAAGCTCACCGGGAAGCTTACGCACTCGATCAAAGGGCTTTAACAGGTGCTTTCTCAGATAGAGAAGAACACCCAGCAGCATTGCGAACAAAGCGGCGAGAGACAGCTGTGTGCGCAGCATCAGTCCGTTGGTATCCACAAGCGAGCGATGATAATCAAAGCGCAGATATCCTGTCAGCTTTTGCTTTCTGTAGACGGGTGCCACATGCAGCTCCAGATTATTTCCCTCCTGGAAAAAGGCAGAGGCTGTTTCTCTGCTTCCTTCCTCTGCGGACAGCCATTGCAGCTTTTCGATATGCGGATAGCTGTTCCGTGCGATATCCTCAGCCTTCGTACCCTTTTCCACCTGCTGCAGGATACGATTGATTTCCACACGATATGCATGGTCCATGGTTTCCTCCATCTGCAGAATACTCCACCCGAGAAAAGCTGCAATGCCCAGATACAGCAAGAAACAGGAAAGGATCAGGATATTATACTTCTTCAAAGCGATACCCCACGCCCCAGACTGTTTTAATCCGCTGCGGCTGTTTTGGATTCTTCTCTATTTTGTCACGCAGCATTTTGATATGAACGGTCAGTGTCTGCTGTTCACTGAAGCTGTCCATGCCCCATATGCTTGCGAAAATATATTCCTTGCGCAAGGTCTTCCCGGCGTTGGATACCAGCAGTGTCAACAGCTCGAATTCCTTCGCGTTCAGCTCCATAAGACTTCCATCCAAAAAGGCTCTGTGCTGTGCACGCTCAATGACCACACCGCAGCAGGATATGGTTTCCTTGCGATGCAAATCGGATGTACGCTGTAAAACAGCACGTATTTTGGCGGCAAGTATTTGCGGATCCACAGGCTTTTCGATATAATCATCCGCCCCCAGCTCATAGCCGTTCAGCTGATCATTTCGATCCTTTCGCGCACTCATTATCAGTATCGGAACCGCTTTATGCTCCCGCACTTTTTTGCATACCGTAAAGCCATCCATATGGGGCAGCATGATATCAAGCAGCAGCAAACGTACCTCTGTCTGTGCAAGATAGGAAAGCGCAGCCTCCCCGTTCTCCACATGATGCACCTGAAATCCATCCCGCTTTAAAAAGCTTACGATCAGCTGGGCAAGCTCACGGTGATCCTCTACAAGTAATATATCTATCATAGGCAATTACCATCCTAACGTTATCAGCCATTCATTTAATCTGCGCTCCCGCTTGCGGATATCCGTACAGTCTTCCCATGCGCCAAGCTGCATTTCATCCCGGATATTTCCGTCCTCGATATACAGCACACGGTCACAGCGTGAGGCTACCTTCATATCGTGGGTTACCAGCAGTATGCTTGTCCCTTCCTTATGAATACGGTTCAGCTCCTCCATCACCTCATGAGAGCTCTGCTTATTCAGGGCACCTGTCGGCTCATCCGCAAACAGAATACGCGGATGATTGATCAGGCTGCGGCAGATACAGGCACGCTGCAGCTGTCCTCCGGATACCTCATTCACATCGTTATCCGCGATTTCACTAATGCCAAGCTTCTGCATGAGCTTTGCGGCATAGGCATTGATTTCTTTTCTTCCCTGCTTCGTTCTTCCCTTTACAGACTGATAGGCCGGTAAAATAATATTATCATAAACGGACAGGTTTTTCAGCATATACATCTGCTGGAAGACAAATCCCATTTCCTCCAGGCGCAGATTGCTGATCTCATTGCGGCTCATATCCGTAAGCTCACGCTCAAAGAATTTCACACTTCCAGCTGTCGCACTGTCCATCCCGCCGATGGTATACAGCAGGGTTGTCTTACCGGAGCCGGATGGTCCCATGACGGCGATCATTTCCTTTTCTTCCAATGTCAGATTGACATTTCTCAATACGTTGTTCTGTCGTTTATTTACGATATATGTCTTACACAGATTGCTTACTGTTATTCCACTCATAATAGCTTCCTCCTTATTCCATATTGTTCATTTCACGTATATGGATACGCTTGATTTGACCGGTAGCAAATATCGTTGCACAGATGATTCCCAGCAGCAGTACACCCGGATATATCAGATAAACCTGTACCGGATCTATCTGGATATGCACATCCGCACCCATGATGGCGAAGATCGGCTCCAGCATGAAGCGGTTACTGAGCATGGACAATGGAACTGCCGCAAGCATGGATACCAGGGCAACCAGAATCATCCGAATCACCTGCCAGCTGCGAATACTGCTGTTACGGAATCCAATACTCTTCATCATAGCGATTTCTCCCTTTTCACGTACGATGAACAGCTTTTCCATCAAGAGTGTAATCAGCATAATAACAGCACAGAGCATGGCAGTCATCGGAATCAGAAGCTCACTCAGAGATTCCTGAATACCGCCGATATTGCGATCGACAATTTCCTGAGCCGTATACCATTCATAATCAGGAAACTGCTTTTGCAGGGTATCCTTCAGCTCCGTTTGGCTCTTGTCTGTCTTCATATCAACATTGACATTCCAATACTCAAACATGTCCACCTTACTTAGATCAAGCTTTGCATTCAGACGGGCACTGCTTCCCAGCTGCATATAATCGGCGTAGCTTCCCGTAATGATAAACTTGTAGGTTTCACCGTTCAGATCGGCCTCTATACGATCTCCGATATGCCAGTTGTTATCCTCCAGAATGAGGCGGGAGAAGGCGATTTCGTTTTCCAGCACAGGAGCACTGCCTTCCAGATAATCCAGATATTCCGTATTGCGCCCCTGTATTTGCAGGGACATGATTTTCGTATTGCCCTTTTTTCCAGGAGCATGAAACGGCAGGAAGTAAATGGAGGAGGCCGTCAGCTCAGCATCATAGCCCTTTTCCTTCATTTCCCGCTCCACACGCTGCATTCCCTTTTTCAGCTGCGCGGAGTTTCTGTATGCGGAATCCTGTTTCCCTTCAATTTTCTTTATATATACAGCACTGTCCGTATTCACGGTGAATTTGGATGCCATTTCACTGCTCTGCATGGTTTTGATGGTATTCAGTGGAATTGTGATCAGAACAAAGCTGATACAGAAGGTAACCAGCAGCAGGGCATAGCGTTTCAGATGCGTCAGCATGTCATTGATACCCAGATATGCGGGAACACGCAGATATTTCTGTTTGAACAAATACAAGGCCGACGCTTTCGCAAAGCTCTCTCCGCTGTGTCCGCCCCGAATGGCGGATATCGCGGTAATGCGGCTCAGCTTTCGTGTACAGTTCATACAGAACAGCATGACCAGAAAGATGATCAGCAGGGTACAGAGAATATTTACAAAGAAGTTAACACCGCTGTCCTCCATAATCATATTCACACTGACTCCCGCCACCATGATACGACTGATCGGTACGCTGATCAACAGACCGAGGAAAGCTCCGCTGCTGACAAGAAATGTATATTTCACAAGATACAGGCGCCGTATTGCCTTATCCCTCAGGCCGATCGCCTTCATGATGCCGATTTCGCGATACTCCTCTTCCATTGTGAACAGCAGGGTAAAGCGAAGAACCAGCAGAGCAATCAGAATCATGCAGATGCCTACAAGAATTAACAGAGCTGCAAGAATCAGATCAAAGGAATAAATCATGGAATACATACTGCGTGACACCGTATTCAAAACGGATGGAAAGCTTTGCAGATTCTGTGCTTCCGTAAATTCGGATATGGAGCTTACATTGATGAAGTATAACGCATACGTCTGTTCACTGCCCGTTTTTTTAAATTCTTTATACATATCCGAATTCATAAAGATTCTTGACATACCAACCATATCATTTCCGAACGCCGCATCCTTTACCACGGTTTTCAGAGTAAAGGTCTTATCTCTTCCATTCAGGCTTATACGCACCTTATCGCCGACCTTCAAATCGTTTTTATCCATCAGAAACGCAGGCATGCCAATCTCATCATCCTGCAGATGAAGAGCTCCCCCATTCGGATCAAAGCCCTTGCAATAGTCACTGCTTTCCTCGGACAGGAAAAGGCTGAGTCCTTCCGCGTTAAACTTCTTTCCATTCTCCCTGTGCAAATTTTTCTGTTCCACAGAGAGCATTTCCTGATAACCGTAATCCTTCACACCCGGAGCCTCGGTTTCTATCCATTTCATGATCTTCTCTTTTTCCCCGGAATTTACTGCCACCAGATTCACATCCGGTATATTTGCATAATCCATGTAGTAATCCACAGAGGAGCTTACAACAAGAATATTATTTACACTGCTTGCAAGAAATACCGTCGCAATGGTAATAAACAGAAACAGAATCAGATTGACACTCTTTCTATGCATTAAATCTTTTTTCAACATTCGTTTCAGCATTGCCGTCACACCCTTTCTACAAGCTAAGAATACCGCAGTCTTTCTTAAAAAATCCTTAAATACCGAAGAAAGCTTTCATCCCCACCATTTATTCACATATATTCTTTTTCAATCAGATTCAACCACATTTATTTCAATATCAGCCATGTATTTTCATAAAGAAAGCAGAAGCTGTTCTGAACCTCTGCGGATGCTCCTGCTTTGTATTCATCTTTGAAAAGGATGGCGCAGGTATGATCTTTGTACACTATTTATGATATGGATTGTTGTTCTGTATCATAAAGGCACGATAAATCTGTTCCAGTACGAGCACTCTTGTCATCTGATGGGTAAAGGTCAGATCACTCAGCTTCCATTTCCAGTTACAGCGATCATAGACATTTTTGCCCGGTCCCAGAGAGCCTGCGATAACGAATGTAAGGTTACTGGTCTGATAGGTCTGTAGCTGATCAAGCTTTTTGGAAAACCGCTCACTATCCACCATTTCTCCCCATAAATCGAGAAGGATTACATATTCCTGCTCTTTTATTTTGGCAAGAATGCGTTCTCCTTCCTTTTCCTTAACCTGATTGTTCTGTGAATCGCTGTTGCTCTGCGGTGCCACTTCATCATTTACTTCGATGATTTCCAGCTTTGTAAACGGCCGCAGCCTTTTTTCGTACTCTTCAATCTGTGTACGCAGTGCCTTCTCCTTTATTTTTCCTACTGCAACAATTTTTATCATAAGTTCTCCTTTACCTGCTTCAATAGCTCCAGCTTACTCTCCAGCCATCTGCGGCGCAGTCTTTTAAATATCCGATATTCTGCGAGCACCTCAACAATGCCGGATGCTGTATCCACTGCGTTTACCACCCATGCTTCCCTGCACATAGGTGGTATGACGGTTAACGGCCACATATGCTTGCGGATGATCTCCTGTTCCCGTTCGCTGATTTGAAAATCGCGCAATGCATTGCGATTCGCAAAAAAAGGGTGGCGAAAGCCATGCAGTCTGTGCCAATCCTGTGCCTCATGCCAGTCATATAGAAAATAGTCATGCAGCAGCGCGCCCCGCACCAAAGAGCGTTCATCACAGGACATCCGCAGCTTTCTGACCAGTGTAAAGCTGTAATAGGATACGACGAAGCTGTGCTCCAGACAGCTGATGGATCCGTGCTGTATATACTTCTGCATATCCCATACCCTGGCATCCCCCAGCAGCTCCTTCGCTATATTTAAAAATTCCGGTACTTCCTCTACGTGCATATTCCACCTCACTACGAGAATTATTGTACGCTGTTTTTCATCAGAGTGCAAATATCAGAAGCCGTACTTTATCGTATCCAATACCCGTTGCAAAAAAATGTTCAATGCTCAAAGCGTAGCCTTTGACCTGCAGCCGAGGATATATCACCTGATGATTATTTTATAAGAGCGTCAATATTTCGTAATCTCCTTCGCATAAGCAGTGAGGATACTCAGGAAACAGGTATACACGGATATTTATGTATAGGCGTTTATTTCAAGGCTTATAGAATATAAAAATCATATCATTTTTTCGTAAAATGTCTACAAACCACGAATTTTATAGTACAATGAAAGAAAAGGGTGATGGTATGAAAAAGAATAAAAAAGGATTTACACTTGTCGAGATCATTGTTGTTCTGGTAATCATCGGTATCCTGATGGCACTTGCTGTACCGGCTGGTATGAGCTACGTGGGCCAGGCGGCAGAAACCAAGCTGATTTCCGAAGCAAGAAGTGTCATGGTAGCCTCCAAGGAGAAGGGAATCGAGCTGGTAAAGAAACAGCAGCTGGATTTACTGGCGACGGATGAAAATATGAAGGATATCATGAAACGCTCGGAAGTGGAGGGGACCCTGATGGAAATATATAAAAACAAGGCAAATAACGGTGCCGGAGATTTTATCGTTTTGATAGGGGAAACCTATATCCGATATGATGATCAACAGCAGAAGTATGAAATATTGACCTCCTATGATAATCTATTTGTAAAAGCAAACGAAATTCACCTTGCTTTGATAAAGGGAGAGCCTCTCAGCATCATTCAGGCCTTCATCGATCAAAAAGATAAGGCATTCATCAATTCGGAAGGTGCAAATGCCGGTAACAGTCTGCGCAAGGCGCTTAACGACGCTGGTATAGCCAGCGGATATGATTACAGCTTCAGAATCTATGCAAGTAAAAGTGATAACAATTATACGATAACGATAAGTGAGCGCAAGGTAACCTTGGAGGATATAAAAAAGGGAAATAAAGTCAAGGTTATCCAGTATGATTATTCCGGAAATAATGGATTTAGCGGAACACCACGTGTTAAAACAGCAAATGCTTCCGTTAAGCTTGGAGAAGACTCCGGAGGTACACAGGACGATTACGCTGCATTAAAGCTGGATGATATCAAGGACTGGGAGGTTATCTCACAATAGCCATGTGAATGAAATAAAAAACTGCAATGCATCTGTGGTACGCTTGACCGGTATCACTGATGATATAAGCAGTTTTTTTACTGATACTCCTTCTTATATGCCATCTTCTTAAACATGACCTTCCATTCTTCAAAATCCTTCATGATGTTCTCCAGGTTGAGCGTTTCCTGACAGCTGAGCTTTTCATGCATATACCCCTCTGTCATCCATACCAGCATCTGATACACCTGCTTTGGATCAACATCATTGTTAAATTTTGAGAAATCCACATGCGCAAAAAAACGGTCAAAGGTCGTGTCCATCAGAGAATGCAGCTCCATTGCCACATCACTGCTGACAGCCTCGCGGCGGGAAGAAAATGCCCGGCAGATAAAATCCAGAATAAACGGATGCTCCACCATTATCTGCATTTTTTTCTGCGCCCCGAATTCCATCAATGCGAAGAAATCTGTGATTTTTGTGAAGTCCTCATCATCCAGCGTCTTTGTGACGATAGTTACACAATACTGAAACAGATACATATAAAAGCTTTTCTTGTCCTTGAAATAATAGAATAATAACCCCTTGGATATGCCTGCCTTGGCCGCAATATCCTCCGTGTTTGCCTTTTTGTATTCATATCTGCCAAACACTTCCATACCGGCATCGATGATACGCCGCTGCTTCTCCTGTGAAAGCTCCTCGAATTTTTCCATACTATATACTCCTAACACACTGATATGTTATTCAAAAAAAGCTATGATTTCCTGTATGCTGACCGGGGCCATCGCGTTTGCATCGACGCCCACATCATATCGTAACAGACCGTTATCACGGTTTCTGTAATTCACAACCGCATGATTGTGCTGATGTCCGTGCAGATGGATTGCTCCATGATAAAAGCCGTTCCATTCCGCTATCGGATAATGAAATAAGACAAAGGTATGTCCCTCATACTTCAGCTCATGCATCTGCTTTACCATGTAAATATAGACTGATCAAATTCCTTTTGATGAACAAAACGGCCGTGATTACCTTCGATCAGATACTTTCTGCCCTTTCGCTTCTTCAGCATTTCCCGGGCATACACATGATTTTTCATGGTTACATCTCCCAGAATATACACCTCGTCATCCCCGCATATCCTTCGGTTCCAGTTTTCCACAAGCGCCTCATTCATTTCTTTAATATAATGATAGGGTCTGTTGGCAAGATGGATGATATGATCATGAGAAAAGTGCAAATCCGCCGTGAAGTATATCCTGCTGTCACCTGCTTTCCCTATACATACAGCTATTTTAGAAAACAGCATCCGTGCAGGATCATGCATCAGATACCGTTCCTTTATTTTATTCCAGTATTACCGTCTTTTCGATTTCTTTGCCATTGCGGTTTACGACAATGATCACCTTGTCCTTTACCTTATGACTGTAGAGATACTGACGGAACTGCTTATAATCCTTGATCTCCTTACCATCAAATTTCACAAGGATGTCACCTTCTTTTATTCCAGCAGAGGCTGCCGGTGTCCGTGAGGCAACCTTGACAATCAGCAGGCCGCTTTCCACCTTGGAATCGATTCCCAGATATGCCTTGTCCAGCATACTCAGCTGCTCGATCGGCTGTACGGAAATTCCGAGAATCGGACGTACCACCTTGCCGTTGTTTTCCAGCTCCGTGATGATGGGAAGAACCTCATTGATCGGCAATGCAAAGCCAAAGCCCTCTACGGAGGTATCCGTTATCTTCATGGAATTGATACCAATCAGCTCTCCTGCCATATTGATTAACGGTCCGCCGCTGTTTCCCGGATTGATGGCGGCATCCGTCTGGAGAACATTCACATCCCAGTCCGCAACACCGTTGTTGTCGATATCCATTTCCATTCTTCTGTCCACACCGGATATCAGACCACCGGATACACTGCCCTGATACTCAATGCCCAGCGGACTTCCCATGGCAATGACATATTCCCCCTTTTTGACAAGTGAGGAATTCCCCATCACAAAGGCCTCCGCTTTGAAATCAACATCTGTTTTCAACAGTGCAAGATCGGTTAACTCGTCCTTTCCGACGATATCCACCTTCTGTTCCTTGCCGTTCGCAAAGGTGACAACCGCTTCATCCCCATCCGCAACAACATGATTGTTGGTGATGATATAAACCGTCTTTCCGTCAACCTTATAAACTGCACCGCTTCCAGTGTCGAGTGCCTGACCGCGTGCTCTGGCAGTAACTGTCACAACCTTATTTTCGCTCTTCGCCACAAGCTCTGTCACATCACTTGTGATATTTACACTTGCGGTTTCCACCTTCTGCTTCGTCTGCTGTGCAGCAGTTGCTGCTGTTGTGTCCTCTTTTGATTGCAAATATAAAATCGTCAGGACGATATTCCATCCGATCAGTGCCACTAGGAGAAAGGCTGTCAGTCGTTTCATGATGATTTCCCTCCGGTATAAATGGAAAACTGATCCGCAGGATACAGGCGGAGATCCTCGCGATCCTTCTGTTTCCGCTTCAGTGTTTCCTTCAGTGTGGTAAGTGCCATGTCCCGTGTGTTTCCTTCCTGGGAGATATGCGCAAGCACGATTTCCTTTGTATGATCCCCCATGACATCACACAGGATGTTCGAGCAGTCCTCATTGCACAGGTGTCCGCAGTCACCGATGATACGCTGCTTCAGATAGACAGGCCTTGTCGTCTGCATCAGCATCTCTATATCGTGATTGCTTTCAAAGACATAATAGTCCGCATTGCGTATGTATTCCTTAACCTCATCTTTAATATATCCCGTATCTGTCACATATACCATTTTCTCATCCTCAGTCTCGATGACATAGCCTACGGTGCCTTCACAATCATGACTCATCGGCAGTACGGTTATTCGAAAATCCTGCAGTTCAAAGCGATCGTAGGGGCGTATGCCGTGCAGATGGCTGGTCGCGATATCCTGAGTCGCATATGTTGGTATGGGGTCAAACAGCTTCATCTGTGCGACATGGTCGCTGTGTGTATGCGTAATCAGAAGTGCATTGCTCTGCATGGGATCATAGCTGATCTGTTCAAAGCAGCTTTTCAGATATTTACGCGTTGTTCCACAGTCAATGACCAGTTTGGTATCCTTATGTTTTATCAGACAGCAGTTCCCTTTGGAACCGCTGGCCAGTAGTGCAAATTTCATATGCGGCCCCCTTTTCTTATACGATATGTCCACTTCCTTGAGCCCTTGGAAGAAACAGGCTGTCGCATCACAGCCGGTATGCTATCTACATACAATATGCAAAAAGTTATATAACAACTATTTGACACTATGAGAATCCGTCGTGTGCAATGTTGAAGAAGGCAGATATGGATTTCTGAAATGCAAGCTCCACCTTGCCTGTCGCACCGTTACGGTGCTTGGCAATATCAAGATCGGTCTGATCGGTCGGATTGTTTTGTTCCGCCTCATCATCCTTCGCATAATAGGCATCACGATACAGAAACATGACGATATCGGCATCCTGCTCGATGGCTCCGGATTCACGAAGGTCGGACAGCATCGGATGCTTGTCGGGACGGGTTTCCACGGAGCGCGACAGCTGTGAAAGTGCGATCACCGGACATTCCATTTCTCTGGCCAGTCCCTTCAGGGAACGGGAAATTTCCGATATTTCCTGCTGGCGGTTATCTCCGCTTTTTCCGCTTCCGCTGATCAGCTGAAGGTAGTCAATGACGACCAGATCAAGACCATGCTCACTTTTCAGTTTACGGCATTTGGAGAACACCTCGGATATTTTGATATTGGAGCTGTCATCCACAAACAGCTTGCTGGCCATCAGTTCATTCGCCGCTTCGTTCAGCTTGCTGAATTCATCATCCAGAATAGCACCGCTTCTCAGCTTATTGGATTCCACTGCGGACTTGGCACTCAGAATACGCTTCATCAATGCCTCCGCCGGCATCTCCAGTGAGAAGATGGCAATTGCCCCGGGATTGTAAAAGGATGCATTCAACGCCAGATTCAGCGCGAAGGCAGTCTTTCCCATCGCTGGACGGGCCGCAAGAATAATCAAATCGCCACGCTGAAAGCCGTTGGTCATACGGTCAAGGTCGGTATAGCCGGTCTTGATTCCGGTTACACGGTTATCACTGGAGCGTAGACGAATCAGCTCCTGCATGACATTGGAAACAACCTCCCGGCTGCTTTTGAAATCAGTGGCACGACGGCTGCGCGTAACACCGAGGATATCCCGTTCCGCCTTATCCATGATTTCATCCAGATCATTTGCTGTATCAAAGCCGTCCTCGGCAATCTGTTCGGCTGCTTCGATTAAGCGTCGCAGATGTGCTCTGCTTTTGATCATTTCAATATAATACACACTGTTGGCGCTGGATATCGCCGTATCACTCAGCTTGATGATATAGTCAGCACCGCCGACCAGATTCAGCTGCTCGATATCCTGTAAACGGGCAATCAGCGTGGTGACATCCACCGGCTTACCGCTGTCCGTGATATCCATCATGGCAGAGAATATACGCTGATGGATATCCAGATAGAAATCTCGCACATCCAGCCCCTGATCATATACAACGCTGGTTACGCTGGGATAAATCATCATTGCACCGAGAATGGACTGCTCCGCCTCGGTGCTATGTGGCAATTCTCTACTCATAAAGCCTCCTATCCGTTCACATGAACACGAATGGTTCCGATTACCTTATTTCTGTAAAGATCCACCTTAACATCCGTATAGCCCAGAGAGGTGATGGCATCGTTATCGATGACCTTTCTCTTGTCCACATGAATTCCGTATGTTTCATGCAGCTGTGCAACAATCTGCTTTGTGGAAACACTACCGAACACACGTCCGCCTTCTCCTGTTTTCACATGGAATTCCAGCGTGATCTTCGCAAGCTGCTTTTTCAGGTCCTCTGCATCCGCTTCCTTCTGCTTTTCCTCCAGATCATGCTGTAGATTCTGCTCATCCAGAATCTCCATGCTTTTCTTTGTTGCCATTACCGCCAGGTTCTTATTCAGTAGAAAGTTTCTTCCGTAGCCGTCACTGACCTCTACGATATCCCCTTTCTTTCCCAGCTTCTTTACATCACTTAGCAGTATCACTTTCATCTTCGTCGTCCTCCTTGTTTTCTTCCAGATAGGTATCTATCATCTGTTTCATTTCTTCCTGTACGGCCTTCACCGTTGTTTGTTCTCTCTGCAGGGCAGCCATCGTGAAATGTCCGCCGCCATGCATATTCTCCATGATAATCTGTACGTTGATCTTCCCTTTACTGCGGGCAGATACCGCCACTTTGCCGTTTTCAATATTACCGATGACAAAGCTTGCCTCCATATCCTTGATATTCAGCAGGCTGTCCGCCACCTGAGACATCAGTGTACGGTTGATTACACGGTTGTTATCAACTGCGGCGATCAGAATACCCTCCGCATATTGTCCTGCATATTTCATGATTTCGGTTTTTGCCTCGAAATCATCAAAATCCTCCTTCAGAAGATTCTCTGCCGTAATCGGGTCAACTCCCAGATTTTTCAGATAGGCAGCAGCTTCAAACGTACGGCTTCCGGTTCTCGTCTTAAAGCGATTGGTATCCACCAGAATACCGACATACATCAGTGTTGCCTCTTCCTCGCTCAGGTTTACCTTATTGTTCTGATAAGGCAGGAATTCGGTTGCCAGCTCACATACGGAGCTTGCACTCGATTCCACATACACCAGCAGCGGATTACCGATGAAGTCCTCACTTCTGCGGTGATGATCGATCACAACGATACGGTTAGCTGCCTCCAGTGTCTGCGGAGCTCCCGTCTGTTTTGGATTGTGATGATCGACGGCAATCAGTAAATCGTCGTTTTCTATCATTTTCGCGGCATCACCGTCACTGATAAAGCGGTGCCGTCCCTCCAGCTTCTCCCGGTACAGCATCAAAGCCTCCTGCAGCTGCGGTTCGATTCCACCGCCATCCGATACCACATATACTTCCTTGCCATAGGCAGCAGCCAGCCGTGACATACACAGCGCACTTCCCATGCAGTCAAAATCCATATTCTGATGACCGATGACAAACACCCGGTCGGCTTCCATGATGGCTTCCTTGATCGCCTGCGACATCACACGGACACGCACCTTGCTTCGTTTTTCACGTGCCTCACTGTTCCCACCGAAATATTTCACACTTTCGCCATACTTCTTGACAGCAGCCTGATCACCGCCCCGGCTCTGTGCCAGCTCCAGAAGATCATTCACCATCGTATCCAGCAGACGGAAATCATCCGTACCGCGGGCAAACGACATACTCAGCGTTATGGATACATCGATATCCTCAGCGTTTTTACGTATCGTGTTCAGAATGTCAAATTTATCCTGTACGACCTGTTCGAAAATCGCCTCATTCAAAATGACGAGAAAGCGATCGGAGCGCAGACGCCGGATAAACATCCCGTAGCGGCCTGCCCATTCCACCAGTGGCTGACGCAGCTGTGTATTGATGGTTGCCATGGTTCCTTCATCCTCATACTGCTGAATTTCCATATAATTATCCAGCTGCAGCAATCCGGCAACGATACTGTCCTTCTTAAACCGCTCTGTTATGGTCTCCAGCTTAGTGATATCACGTACAAACAGCACCTGTCCGTTTTCCTTGCGGGCAATCTCATATACATATTCCCCATTCGGATCACTTGCCGTCAGCTCGTCCACAGAGCCGTTGAAAAGATCTGTAATCTCCGGAATCCAGCTGGTCAGCTTTTTTCCGACAACATTAACAGAGCGCTCCTCCAGAAACTCATTGATCCATGTCGCATTGTACTGCTCATCATACGTAATGATACCGACCTCGCCAAAGGACAGGGCATCCTTGGCATCATGCCCCAGAATATGGGAGATATCGATATCACGCTGTTCCTTATCACGCTCATACTTCAATACGATCCAAATGATGACAAGGATATTCAGAATCAGCAGAATCGTCATGGGCAGAATCTGAAGACCCGGAATCCCGGCCATATACAGCACAAACAATGCCGCAGCTTCCGCAATCAGTATAATTGCGATTTGAACCTTAAAATTTTCCAAACGATCCATTTATGACACCTCGTTTCATTTTATCTCTCAGCAGAAACAGGATATCCGCAATGCCGATTACGGCAATGACATCCTGTACATAGGGCACAAAGACTGCAATCATCAACAAAAACACAAATGCGCGCTTTCGTAACAGCACCAGCAGTCCCATGATACACATCGCTCCGCAGGCGATTGCATAGACCTTGCAGACAAGGTAGGCCCCCAGCAGTATCGTCGAAGCTTCCTGGTTTAATTTTAGCACATTTCCACTGTAAAATAGAACCCAAATGACAAGAATCAGCCATCCGTTCCATTTCGGAGCACGAATACTGAGAATATTGTTCATCGGATGCACCCTGATATGCAGACGGGAAAGCAGGATGTTTCCAATCATATGGATGCACATCGTCTGCAGCACGCTCATGAGAACAGCTACCAGAACAACAATGATCGTTACGGTTTTCATGAGATCGATTCCGCTATGGATGTTCATAAGCTCCAGTATGGTTTTCACCAGCTCGATATCCTCTGCCGGATCATACCCGAATACAGCCGCAAGCAAAACGGTTGTGACCAGATAGGAAAAGAATGTGAAGATACCGCTGAAAACAAGCAGCGTACCGTTCTTCCAGCCTTTTCTCACCCCGCCACCATATACAAGTCCCACAACGATGCAGCTGAAGAGATAAAAGATCGTTGTCGGTGAGCTGATCATGAAGGAAAGCAGCAGCATACTGACAGAGGGAACCAGTGCATTGCGCACTCCGTATTTTGCCGTATAGACAAGAATGGGGAAGGTCAGTACCCAGTACATGAAATATTCCAGCATATTGCCAAGCTGCCGGTTGATAAACAGGACCAGTCCGACAATGGCGCACATCATTGCCCCTTCTGTTATCTTGCGTGTCTGATTGTTCATATCATCTGCTTCCTTTCTTTCTTCATAGTGCCTCAGCAATGCTCCGTGCCGCCCTGTGCAGGGGATACAGCTATGAAAAAACTCCATCCTGCGACAGATGGAGTGAATATGCGATATTATTCGCTTACGTAAGGCAGTAAAGCCATCTGGCGTGCACGCTTGATTGCAGTAGCCAGCATACGCTGATATTTTGCACGTGTACCTGTTACACGTCTTGGAATGATTTTTCCGTTTGCGGAAATGAATCTTTTCAATAATTCAATATCCTTGTAGTCGATGCTTTCAATTTTATTTTTCGTAAAGTAACATACTTTTTTACGTCCCATACGCTGTTTTTTGAATGCCATAGAAAATCTCCTTTCTACCATTAAAATGGTAAATCATCACTTGCGATATCCAGTGTATCGCTGCTTGTAAAGTCATTGGAGTAGGACTGGGAGCTGCTGTTGTCACTCTGGTAGCCCTGATTGCTTCCCTGATCATAATCAGGTACATAGGCATTGCTGTTCGCATTGCTTGCGGCAGCGCTTTTGCTTTCCAGAAACTGTACGCTGTCTGCGACAACTTCTGTTACATAAACGCGTTTCCCACTCTGATCATCATAGCTGCGTGTCTGGATTCTTCCTTCCACACCGACCAGTGATCCTTTATGTGTATACTGTGATACGATATCCGCTGTTTTATTCCAGGCAACCGTGTTGATGAAATCAGCATCCGGCTGTCCCTCCTGCTTGAAACGGCGGGTACATGCTACAGTAAAAGAAACAACAGATGCACCGTTTGCAGTCTTACGCAAGACAGGATCTTTCGTTAAACGACCGACTAATACGACTCTATTGATCATATGTCCATCCTCCTAAGTCTTACTCTTCGTCCTGAGTTTTGATAATCATATAACGTACGATGCTGTGGTTGATACGTGCCAGACGCTCGAATTCGTGAATTCCTTCGTTGTTGGCAGTTGCATTTACGACAACATAGTAACCTTTTTTCATGTGATTGATTTCATACGCGAACTCTTTCACGCCCCATTCGTCTACCTTATCGATAGTACCCTCGTGGTCAGTAATAATCTTGTGGAAACTGTCCATCAGTTTAGTGCGTGCTGCATCATCCAGGGATGCGTTCACGATGTACATGATTTCGTATTTTTTCATTCTGTACACCTCCTCGTGGTCTTAAGGCCCTATATCCGTTATGTATAGAGCGGGGAGTAGAGATTTCTACCCGTTTATTGATTATAGCACGGGGAAGGGATGAAGTAAAGTGATAATTTGACTTTTTCCAGATGGCAGAGAGCTGCTGTTGTTTTATTTGAGCAAACAGTTGGCAGATCGATAACACGCTGTGGTTATCCTTATATATAGGAATGTATTCATGGCGATATTTCTGATAAAATCAATATGTTCAGGTATTTCACCCGATATATTCCTGCTTTTATCAAACATAACCTCGCAAAAAACTATTTCCGTAATCGGCAAATGATGTATATGAGCGAGAATTATTGAGGCAGTCGAATCTTTTCCTCCTGACCAGAAGCATAGTGTATTCATTATCCACCGCCTTTCTTATCAAGCAGCTTATTGTCTTTAAGATAACCTATGAGCAGTTTTTCAAGCCCGTCCGCCATTTCCTGTTCACTATGGAACTTACCAACATACTTCTTTACAAAGGCATCAACATATCTTTCGGACTTCTGTTTCGGTTCGCCAAGTTCTGCAGTTATCTTTTCCAGAATTTCAATAGTAAGATTATTTCTGTACTTCTTTATTTCCTTGACATATTCGCTATTTAATATATCTTTTTTATAAAATGACAAGGTCTAACTATAAAAAAGAAACAAATGAATTTTTAGAAGCTTTAG